>Ga0180301_10004465_pt1 | contig 10802 bp, 10 predicted proteins | sample GuaBasSediGuay16_FD_121797 | JGI IMG/M metagenome (GOLD analysis project Ga0180301, IMG submission 121797) | Subseafloor sediment microbial communities from Guaymas Basin, Gulf of California, Mexico - Guay16, Core 4569-2, 12-15 cm | ecosystem: Environmental > Aquatic > Marine > Hydrothermal... | reverse complement strand
GGTTAATTGGAAAAAGGCTGTTCGAGCCGTGAAGGAGTCGAGGGGTCTCGTTGAGAAGGTCTCCGATGCGGAGATACTTGAAGCGCAGAGACTCATAGCTCAGCAGGAGGGCCTCTTCGTTGAGCCTGCCAGCGCCGCGTCGATAGCTGGACTGATCAAACTCATCAAGAAGGATTTAATCGAGAAAGACGAGATTGTTGTCTGCATCCTCACGGGGCATGGATTGAAAGACCCAAATATAGTCTTACGGAGGTTCCCAAGGCCGATCGAGGTTGAAGCCTCAGAGGAAGCCGTCATAAACGCAATTATGCCTGAAGAGAAACAAACCGTAAAAATAGCAGCCTCCTAACCTCGAAACCCTAAATGTTTTAAACAACACGATGTCACCGCATTATCGAAAGATTGACTATCACATGAGCAACCAGTTAAGAGAAACATCGCATAGGATGCTTCTTAGACATTCTGAGACTTTCTAAGACTTTTTGGGACATTTTGGGACACTTGATACAAAAGAAACGGGTTCAGAAAACAAAAAGCAAAAAGAAAACAAAAGTTCACTCGAAGAAAAAATTTTCCGCGACACAAAAGCGAATATTCTTCTAAAAGACGGAATCGTGAATAGAATCTTTTATGAGGAAAGAGTAAAAAACCACGGTCTCGATATAGAATGGAATGTCTAAAGACTGCGAGAGTGAAAGATGTTGGTCCAGATAAAAACCCCCATAGTGATTGTAAACTTCAAAACATACGCTGAAGGCACAGGTAAGAAAGCCCTTGAGTTAGCTAAAGCCGCTGAAGAAGTAAGCCGAGAAACGGGCATAAGCTTCGCGGTTGCCCCACAATTCGTCGACATACCCACAATCGTACATCAGATTGACATACCAGTCTTCGCCCAACACATAGACCCAATCAAGCCTGGAAGCCACACCGGACATATTCTCCCCGAGGCGGTGAAGGAAGCCGGAGCAACCGGCACATTGATCAACCACTCAGAACAACGATTGAGGCTCGCGGATATTGATGCCGCCATCATGCGAGCTCGTGAGCTCGGCTTAGTCACGGTGACCTGTACAAATAACACATCCGTCAGCGCGGCTGCGGCGGCCTTGAATCCCGACATGATTGCGGTGGAGCCTCCGGAGCTTATCGGCACGGGAATCCCGGTCTCGAAGGCTAAACCTGAAGTTGTAACGAGCACTGTTGAATCAGTTAAAAGAATAAATTCAGAGGTCACCGTTCTCTGCGGAGCCGGCATAACCAGCGGAGAAGATGTAGCCGCGGCTTTGAAGCTTGGAACCGAGGGAGTCCTAGTTGCAAGCGGCATAGTCAAGGCGAAGGATCCCTATAAGGTCATGAAGGAGTTTGCTGAAGCAGCTAAAAGCGTCTAAACTTCATCCCGTCAAGAGGTATACCCTTTGAAGGTCACCTTCGACTGTGCACTTTGCTTATTCAAGAGAGGATGGACAGAGATCCAGGAAGCAACGGAAGACCCGGAGACACGGCTTGAAGCTGCTCAGAGACTTCTATGTCTACTCTGTGAGGAATTTAAGCCCACGGCTGTGCCAGCGGCTATTGGAACCCTAAGAGAAAGATTGATACGGGAGGTAACGGGGAATCCTGACCCATACGCTGAGAAGAAGCGGATCTGCAATCAGGAAACCCTTAAGATTTTACCGTACGCCGAGAGGGTCATTTCCTCAAAAAGAGATGCAGAATCACGTTTTAGAACAGCATGCCTCGTATCCATAGTCGGCAACATCATCGAGTTTGATATTCCAGGGCACAGATTCACGTTCAATGAGATCCGTCAACTCATTCAGCAGGCTGAAGATGAATTAGCAATAGATGATCTTTCTGAAGCCTTCAGGATCATGCAGAAAGCCAAGTTGATTCTCCTTTTAGCCGACAACGCGGGTGAGATTGCCTTCGACACTCTGCTTGTGAGGGAACTGAAGAACATCGTGAAGAATGGGAAGGTGATCGTTGCCGTCAAAGGAAAGCCCACCCTCAATGATGCCACCCTAGAAGACGCCTTATCAGTCGGGATGGATAAAGTTGCAGACGGCCTTGTGACAACAGGCTCCGATGTTATAGGACTGATTCCCTCAGAATGCGACAGCAGCTTCCTCAAAGTATATGAAGCCGCAGACTTCGTGATAGCGAAGGGAATGGCTCACGCGGAGACCCTAACAGAACTTAAACTGCAAAAGCCCCACCTACTCCTCTTGAGAACCAAATGCCCAACCGTGGCCAGCTATTTCGGAGTGCCCCGATACAGAAACGTGGCAAAACTCATCTAAAGAATTTTGAGCAATAATGATCAATAAATTGATGGAAGACAGAAGTTGCTCACAAAGATTAAAAGAAAAATTCAATCCCTACTTAAAACCGAGGCGGCAATAGCAAACAGAATCGGGTTAACGCCCAATCACCTAAGCATCGCAGGCGTAATTCTCGGCATACTCTCAGCCATCTTCTACTGGCTTGCAGGGATAAACAGATTAGACCCCATGAAGGGTCAATCCTACCTTTTCATGGCCGTGATCTTTCTCCTCGGCTCAGGATTCTTCGACGCCTTAGACGGAGTCCTAGCTAGACTCTATGGAAAGACATCCATCCGAGGAGGATTCTTGGATTCCCTGCTGGATAGATACGTGGACGCTGCTGTTTACTCAGGCATCATGCTAGGCGGATTATGCGACCTTCTCTGGGGGCTCCTAGCCCTTATTGGGTCGCTGCTTACAAGCTACACCCGAGCAAGATCTGAAGCTGAAGATGTTCCGATGGAGACCGTAGGCATCTTCGAAAGAGCTGAAAGGATAATAACGATCGCCGCCGCTAGCCTCCTCAACCTTCTCGGAATAGATGCCTTACGCTGGGGTATCCTTCTTCTCGCTCTGGTAACCAACTTCACTGTACTGCAACGCGTAGCCTTCTTCTTTAGGAAAACTTCCCTCAAAGGGAAATGATGAAATAATCCTTAGGAACACAGCTTTCCTAAAAGGGCTATCTTCTACCCCTGCTTTTTCTAGCCTCTTTCGATCTCACCTTAACGAGGCCCATATGTACGGCACATGAGACGCAATAATATCTCGTATCAACCCGTCCCGGGAGATATGCGCCTTTTTGACGAAGCTCCTTGGCAAGAGTCGGATCGACGAGAGAAATCCTTCGCGTTGATTTCTTCGCCTTATCTCTTGGAACGAGCTCCCCGCACATGCTGCATTGAACATACCCGCTTCTACCCTTCTGTCCCTTCGATCTTCCTCTACTCTTCCGTTTGATCGGCATGTTCTTCACACTTACTAAACTGTATTTTTGGCGGAGTCACATAGAAAAGGAAAGATTATACACTTATATCTTTCTCATATTTAGGCTTAATTCCCCCTTTCCTATGAAGATGAAGTTAAATCCATCATCGCTAATATTTTAGTGGAGCCGCTGAAGAAAGAATGATAACTTTCGATTTAGTGACCGTCGGGCATTTCTCGATAGACCTTATAAAGACGGAGAAAAAGTCTCAGCCGCAGCCCACTCTGGGAGGCCCTCCTACCTTCGTCTCTCTTGCCGCAAAGAAGATGGGCGTGAATGTCTCCGTGATCTCGAATGTTGGAGATGACTTTCCAAACGAATATTGTGAATGGCTGATTAATGAGGGAATCGACCTTTCCATGCTGCGGAGATTCAGAGACGCGTCGACCACCAGATATATGCTCATATACAGCGGCAAAGATGAACGTCAACTCATCCTAAAGGCGAAGGCTCCACCTATCGAACTCGAGGAGATACCTGAATCCCTCTCTTCAGAAGTGATACATATCTCACCAATCGCAGGAGAAGTCTCCTACAAAGTAGTGGAGAGACTGCGGCGACATTCAAGTCTTCTATCTTTAGACCCCCAAGGATTCCTCCGCAGATTCGATGAGGATGGCAGAGTACATCTAGGAAAGATTGAAAATCCGGAGATTCTCAGCAAAATCGACATTCTCAAGGCCTCTGAAAGGGAAATCGAAACAGCAACCGGAGAGTCCGAGCTAACCCGGGCTATCAGACATATGCATGAAAGAGGCGTCAGCACAGTGATCGTGACAAGAGGCGGGGAAGGCACCCTACTGAGCCTCAACGGGAAGGTCTACAAGATTCCAGCGGTTAAATCGAAGGTTGTCGTTGACACCACGGGAGCCGGAGACGTTTTCATCGGAGCCTTCCTAGCTGAATTTATAAAAGGCGAAGATCCAGTCTGGTCTTCATGCGTAGGCTCAGCCTCCGCCTCCTATGTCATCGAAGAGATCGGTCCAAAAGGTTTCAGATCACCATCCGAAGTTTATGAGCGAGCTTCAAAAATCTATGAGGAAGTTTCTCCAGCAACGAGTATTTAGCTAAAAATCTGAGAAAAGATTAAAGGCGGAGAGGTACCTTTAAGAAATACGATACGTAGAATTATCATCCTCTCAAACGTTAGGCAGGTGAAATCGCATGGGAAAGGTTTCTAAGGGCACATTATGCAGCGTCGATGGATGCGACAGAGAAGCTGTCCGCTCCTTATCCGTGGCGAAAGTTGAAGAAGCTGGCTTAAAAGTTAAAGGAACACGAAGAGCCTACCTATGCAAGGAACATTACAAAGAGTATAAAAAGGCAACAAAGAAGGAGAAACTCCTGGAAAGATGGCGGCATAAGGGTCGAATCTCCTAATTTTCCTAAAAAGGATAATTTTTCAGCTATTCCTAACTTTATGGATTTCATTCTATCCTTTCTTTTATTGGGGACCCCCTCCCTCAAGTTGCACAGACACCTTAAATATGAAATCGGATGAACGGTTCTCCGTTGACGTAAAGAAAATCCGGAGGCATACCTATGGAGTTCCTAATCCTTTCCTCCTGCCTCGTAAATCAGAGAAAAAGAGAGCATATAATCATGCAGGCGGTCATAGAGGCTGCTGAAAATTTGGGGATAACCCGCATTATTAAGAGGCGATGCAACGTCCTCAGCACCGGCGTCTATCTGGTTGACCAGAAAGGCAAGAAGCTGCTTTACAACGATTGGGAGAAAGATTGGAGCCAAAAGAAAATTTATGAGCGCATCGTATCCTCCCTGAAATTCCTGAATCAGAAAGGCGGCAAAAATCACGAGATAATCTTAACAATCTCCTGAGAAATAATATTTAGCTTGCTTCCCAGCCTCAACAACCCTGGGCATTTCACAAAATCTTTATCTAATGTGCCTGACTAAAAGTGTAGGGTAACTCTGAGAGAAACGGGGTTTATACAGTGAAGATACTTCAGCTCCACTCGAACTTTATTGAATACCGCCCCATTGAGAAAGAGATTGCCTCCGCTGAGGAATGTGAACAGAAGCTTCATCGCCTTGAGGAACTGGTTGTTCTCTTCACATGCGTCGAGAAGGGAGATACTCCTGAAACGGGCCGCAAAGCAATAGATGGCATAAAGGAATTTTTAGATAAGATAAAATCTCGAAGAATCCTCCTATATCCGTACGCTCATCTAAGCAGCAGCTTAGCAGGTCCCTCTGAAGCCCTGAAGATTCTGAAGGAGATGGAGTCCTACGCGAAGAGTTTGGGGATCGAGACTTACCGAGCGCCTTTCGGATGGTGCAAAGAATTCACAGTCTCAATAAAGGGGCATCCCCTGGCAGAGCAGTTCCGATCAATCCTTCCTGGAGAAGAGAAGAAAGGCGAATTGGTCTCGAAGGCTCTTGAAGCGGAGGAGAAGATAAAGTCCTATTGGTACATCATTGAGCCTGACGGCAAATTAATCCCAGTTGAAGATTACGATTTCTCAGGTCATGAGAACCTGAAGAAGTTTGCGGATTACGAGATCTCGAAGATGCGGGCTGCACAGCGGACTCCTCCCCATGTAAACTTGATGCGGAGACTTGAGCTGGTTGACTATGAATCTGCAAGTGACCCTGGGAATTTCAGATGGTACCCGAAGGGAAGGCTGATTAAATCCTTAATGGAGCAGTTCGTAACGGAGAAGATAATTGCGTATGGAGGCATGGAAGTTGAGACGCCGATCATGTATGACCTTGAACATCCAGCTCTCGCAAACTATCTGCACAGATTCCCAGCGCGACAATACATTCTGAAGTCTGATGATAAGGAGTTCTTCCTCAGATTCAGCGCCTGCTTCGGACAGTTCCTCATGCTTCACGACGCTCAGATCTCTTATCGGCAGCTCCCCCTCAAGATATACGAGTTAACCCGCTATAGCTTCAGAAGAGAGAAGAGCGGCGAGCTCTCCGGTCTCCGACGGCTAAGAGGCTTCACGATGCCCGATGTCCACGCAATATGCGCCGACATAGAGCAGGCTAAGGAGGAGTTTCTAAAGAGATTCCAGCTGAGCATCGAGACCTTGGAAGGCTTTGGGTTAAGCCGAGAAGATTATGAGCTGGCTGTAAGATTCACGAAGGACTTCTATCAGAAAAACAAGGACTTCATCGTCTCGCTGGTCAAGCAGTTCGGCAAACCAGCTCTAGTCGAGATGTGGGATGACGGTTCTTCTATTTTGTTCTAAAGTGGGAATTCAACTTCATCGATAATCTGGATAAGGCTTCAGCCTTATCAACGGATCAAATAGACATAGAGAACGCAAAACGCTATGGAATCACCTACATTGACGAGAAGGGAGAAAGCAGAACTCCCCTAATACTTCATTGCTCACCAAGCGGAGCCATCGAAAGGGACCTCTACGCGATGCTTGAGAAGGCCTACATGGAACAGAAGAAAGGAAATCCGCCCATGCTGCCTCTATGGCTTTCACCAACCCAGGTCAGAATCATCCCCGTCACTGAACAGTTCTTCGCAGAGGCAGAGAAGATCGCTGAGGAGATCTCCAGTCACAACATACGAGTCGATTGGGATGACAGATCCTTGACGATGCAGAGAAAGATCAGGGAAGCCGAGATGGAATGGATTCCATACACGGTTGTCATAGGAAAAAGAGAGATAGAGTCCGGAGTCTTATCTGTGAGGGACCGTCGGATATCAGGGGCTGAGAGGGGCGGGGAGATAAGGAAGATGAAGCTCGAGGAGCTTGTAGCCGAGATAAAAGAAAGGACTAAGGGGAAACCCTTCAAGCCTTTAAGCCTTCCAATGAGGCTTTCTAGAAGACCTCGTTTCTATGGATGAATCTAAATTTTTCATTTTTATCGTCACACATATTAGATGAAAGTCAAAATACCTTTAGTGAGGTGTCCAAATTTGTCTAATTTGTCTAGAAAAGAGTGCCTAGTCTACATCGACGGTGAATATTATCCCGAATCAGAAGCGAAGATCTCGGTTTTTGATCATGGATTCCTTTATGGAGACGGTGTCTTCGAGGGCATTCGATCCTACAATGGCATCGTATTCAAGCTTAAAGAACACATAGACCGCCTCTACTATTCAGCTCGAGCAATCATGCTAGACATCCCCATGACAAAGGAAGAGATGACAGAGGCAGTCTTGGAAACACTCAGAAAAAATGACTTGAAGGACGCGTACATCAGGCTCGTCGTAACCAGAGGAAAGGGAGACTTAGGGCTGGATCCCAGAAAATGCCCAAAGCCTTCGGTGATAATAATCACTGTTCCCTTGCTGCAGCTGTATGATGAGAAGAAACGGGAGAAAGGAATGAGCATGATCGTCTCTTGGGTTAGGAGAGACCCGGTAGACGCGACTACACATGAGATTAAGTCGCTGAATTACTTGAACAGCATACTGGCCAAGATCGAGGCTAATAATGTCGGGGCTGATGAGGCTATAATCTTGGACTCAAACGGCTTCATCTGCGAAGCCACAGCTGAGAATATCTTCATCGTTAAAGGTAACAGAATAATCACTCCGCCTTCCACCAGCGGTCCCCTACCCGGAATAACCGCAGGCATCATTAAAGAGATAGCTCAGCAGCTGGGTTACCAGGTTATTGAAAAGGGAATCACAGTTGCAGAGCTTTACGGAGCGGATGAGGCTTTCGTAACGGGAACAGCGGCGGAAGTTATGCCGATAAGAGAAGTCAATAAAAGACAAATCGGCGAAGGAAAAATGGGACCAGTGACAAGGAAAATCCTGGAAAAGTTTAGGGAAGCCACAAGAGATCCGAAGAATGGAGTGCCGATATGGTAGCTGGTAGTTAAAGAAATGCGGGTTTTATTTCTCACAGAAAAGGATATTAAACCCCTACTCTTGATGAACGAGGTTATGGAAGCCGTTGAGACAGCATTCAGAGAGAAAGCCCTGGGACATGTGCAGATGCCCCCGAAGATTTACATCACCTATGACAAATATAACGGCGACCTAAGAGCCATGCCCGCATATCTTGAGAGACTAGGAGTCTCAGCAGTCAAAGTGGTAAACTCGCATCCAGAGAATCCAGAAAAATTCAAGCTTCCAACAGTCATGGCAACTATAATTCTGATAGACCCAAAGAACGGCGCGCCCTTAGCGATAATGAGCGGCGCCTGGATCACAGCAATGCGAACTGGCGCGGCTGGAGGAATAGCAGCGAAGTACTTGGCGAGAAGAGACTCGAAAGTGATAGGCCTCGTAGGTGCGGGTACACAGGCCAAGACTCAGCTTATGGCTCTTCTAAGCCTTTATGAAGGATTTGAAGAGGTCAGAGTGTGGGGTCGCAGCGAAGAAGAGAGGAAAAAGTATGTTTCGGAAATGAAGCCTCTATGCGAAGGAAAAACCGAGATAATTCCTGTTGAAAGTGTGAAAGACGCGGTGTTAGATGCAGACATAATTGTTACGACGACACCGTCAAGGACGCCCCTAGTTTCAGATGAATGGATCTCGAATGGGACCCACATAACTTGCATCGGCGCGGATGCTCCGGGAAAAGAGGAGCTCGACCCATCCATACTTTTGCATGCAAAGATTTATGTTGATGACTGGAAGCAAGGTGCACATTCAGGAGAAATCAACGTCCCCCTCGCAAAAGGCATAATCACTAAAGAGAATGTCTGCGGAGAATTAGGTGAAGTTATCGCTGGATTGAAGCCGGGAAGAACCTCGCCAGACGAGATCACAGTCTTTACATCTACAGGATTAGCTGTTCAAGACGCAGTTACGGCGAAACTCGCCTATGAGAAGGCTCTCGCCGAGAATATTGGACAATGGATTGAGATGTTTTAGGAAGACGCTGTTTCCCTTCTTTTTTTGGTTCCGACTGAATGGAATAAAGATAAAAGTTAGAGTCTCGCCGCATTGCGGTTAGAAGGCTTGGTTTGCTGCTTGATATGGCGGCCTTTTCGTTTCTTCAGGGATGAACATCTGGATCAATTTCTTAAGATAGACAAGGACCTCTCTGCCTTTTTTCGTTATCATGTAATATTTACGGTTATATTCTTCGATCTCCTCGATCAGTCCCCTTTCAATTAGTGAACCTAAAATCTCCTGAAGGGGTCGCCATGACAGGTTACATCTGTACATGATGTTTGTCGGTTTGATGACCCCTTGATTTATCTTTTCAAGGACGTCGAGACACATCTCTAATCTTGAACGTTTCACGGTCATAATGTCACGGATCCCTCAACGTGGAGAGAGGTATAACCTATAATTGCAGTTCTTATATGCATTATGAATGAAAAAACTATAGTGAAGATAAAAAGTAAAGAGCTGTGGATTCTTGTTCCTTTCAATCCCTTCTAGTACATTTTTGTACACAAAAGCCTTAAATAGTACATAAATGTATAAAATCGGGAAAAACAGAATCACGGAGGCCCATCAAGTGAGGGATCGAGTTTGGACCCAAGCAACTAGCAATCATCAAAGGAAACGTCGATCGGCTTAGATTAAAGCGATTTAAAGCCAGATGTTCACCAACCGAACTTTTCATTAAAATCCTACAAAAACACGAATATGCATTCCTTCTCGAATCGATGATTGGGCCTGAAAGGCTTGCCAAGTTTTCCTTCGTAGGTTTCTCGCCCAGATTAGTCATCTCGGCAAAGAACAACAAGATGACGATATGGAAGAGGAAGACAGATGAGAAAGTAACGATCGAGACGGACGACCCGCTGGATACGCTTCGCGAGATACTCTCAACAAACTATATTCACAGCCAATATAGATTTGTCGGCGGCGCCGTAGGTTTCATCTCATATGACGCAATTCGATACTGGGAGAAGCTCCCAGAATTAGCAGATGATGATCTGGGATTTCCAGACATCCACATGGGAATCTATGACGATGGAATAATATTCGATCGCTTCCGGGATGAAGCTCTCTACTTCTACACCGTGGAAAGCCGCCTAGAAGAATTATATGAACTCGCGAGGAAGCCTCACGATGCGGACAATCTATCCTTGTCCCATACAAGTTTGGGGAGAAATCTCTCGAAGAATCAATTTGAGAAACGAGTTGAGAAGGCGAAGGGGTACATCTACTCAGGCGATATCTTCCAAGTCGTCCTATCCAAAAGATGCGAATTCAAGATTAATGGAGACTTGATAAAATTTTACCTCGCCCTTAGAAGGATCAACCCCTCGCCCTACATGTACTTCGTAAGCATGGGCGACCAAAAAATCGTCGGTTCAAGCCCCGAGATGCTGGTAAGAGTTGAAGATAGCCTTGTAGAGACCTTCCCAATCGCGGGCACCCGTCCTAGAGTTGAGGATCCAGATGAGAATAGGAGATTGTCGAAGGATCTCCTTTCAGATCCGAAGGAACGAGCCGAACATTTGATGCTTGTTGATTTAGCCAGAAACGACGTGGGGAAGGTTTCGGAGTCTGGAAGTGTCAAAGTAACCGACTTCATGAAGATTCAACAATACAGCCACGTTCAACACATAGTCTCAAGAGT
>Ga0180301_10004464_pt1 | contig 10806 bp, 13 predicted proteins | sample GuaBasSediGuay16_FD_121797 | JGI IMG/M metagenome (GOLD analysis project Ga0180301, IMG submission 121797) | Subseafloor sediment microbial communities from Guaymas Basin, Gulf of California, Mexico - Guay16, Core 4569-2, 12-15 cm | ecosystem: Environmental > Aquatic > Marine > Hydrothermal... | reverse complement strand
GACCGCCGGAGCCGGAATAGGCGATCATATCCACACCCATGTCGTCCCCCGATGGGAAGGCGACACAAACTTCATGCCCGTTGTAGCCAATACCAGGGTTCTGCCTGAGGGTCTGGCGTCAACCTACGACAGGCTGAGCGGACTCATATAGGGCGTACCCGGAGCCATTCCCGCTCAGTGCCTCCTAGGCGGACAGGCAAGCTTGCCGGGCTGCTCTATGACTGGGACTTCCGCAGCTGATCGGGCAGAAAGCAAGCAGGACAGGCTGCGGGCCTGCCCTGCTTCTCGGTGCGTAACACTCCTCGGAGGCACGGATCAGTGTATGGTGCGGAGGTCGTCCTTCTCGTGGAAGGCTGCCTTGGCTCCCTTCTCCCTTCTCTCCCTGAAGTAATTGAACTCACCCGGCTCATGCCGCACATTGGTGAACAGCGTATGGGTGATGTAGGCGTAGGTAAACGCATCGGTAAGCCCCATCCGATCGTAGAAGAGGTGCCTGGAGGCCTTGCCTATGGCAATACCGTCCCTCGGCATGAGGCACAGGTCCTTGGCCAGAGTTCTCACCTCTTCCTCCAGCTTGTCAGGGGGCACCGACTTGGTGACCAGTCCTATCCGCTCTGCCTCTTTTCCATCGATTTGCCTGCCAGTGATGTAGAGGTCAAGGGCCCGTCTCATACCCACCGTCATCATCAGGTGACCAAAGGTGTGCTCGCCACCCCCGGCAAAGCCTATCCTCTGACCGGGGAAGCCCATCTTGCAGTCGTCGGAGCAGATGAAGAAGTCGCACAGCATGGCTATCATCAGCCCGGCCTCAAGAGCATATCCGTGTACCTGGGCTATGGTCAGCTTTGGGCAAAGGAAAAACCTCTTGTATCCTTCGCTGATCCCCGCCCTGTCCATCTTTAGCCGTATCCGCTGGCTGGGACGGCGGTCTTCTTTCCTATCGGTGAAGCCGTAGACAAAGCCTACCTTGCTCAGGTCTTGCCCGGCAGAGAAGCAGCGCCCGGCTCCCTTGAAGATGATTACCTTGACTTCGTCGTCTTCTTCTGCCCGTGTGATGGCGTCCAGTACTTCGGCGAAGTCCTCTCCCACGGAGATAATAACGTAAGAGTTCATCTTCTCCGGTTTGTTGAAGGTGATGGTGGCAATCTCTCCGTCCTTCTCATAAATCACGTACTTGTAGTCCATGCCTTCCTCCATCCGCTGAAATCATCCCTATACTAGCACCGGCCTGATTGAGGTGTCAATTTGGCCCTGGGGAGCATTGAACGGGCGAAGCCGTTGGGATATGATAGGGCCGGGAGGATGACGCAGTGCATGGGTGAAGCGGAGGCCAAGGGCCTAGCGGCCAAAGAAGCTTCGAGAAGGTTGGCCCATCTTTCTAGCGACGTCAAGAACAGGGCTCTCCTTGCCATTGCTGACAACCTTGTCTCGCGCCAACAAGAGATCCTTTGGGCCAACGAGCGTGATCGTGCCGAGGCGGAGGCTTCGGATATGGCCCCGGCCATGCTTGATCGGCTGCTGCTGGATGCTGACCGCATCGCAGGCATGGCGCAGGACGTGAGGTCGGTGGCAGCCCTTCCCGACCCGGTTGGTGAGGTCTTCGACATGCGCACCCTGCCCAACGGTCTCCAGGTGGGCAAGAGGCGGGTGCCTCTGGGGGTGATTGGCAGCGTGTATGAGAGCCGCCCGAATGTCACTGTTGATATCTCATCGCTGTGCCTTAAGTCAGGCAATGCAGTGCTACTCCGTGGTGGCAAGGAGGCGATCAACTCCAATCTGGCCCTGGCTAGGGTGCTACAGGAAGCAGCCTATGCTGCCGGGGTGCCTGAGGGAGCGGTCCAGATGGTCGAGTCTACCGACCGCGCCGTGGTGGATCACATGCTCAAGATGAGTGGGGTGATCGATCTGCTCGTTCCGCGTGGTGGGGCAGAGCTCGTCCGTTACGTGGCCAGCAACGCCAGCGTACCGGTGGTGGCTGGTGGAGTGGGGGTCTGCCACACGTATGTTGACAGGAGTGCCGACCTGGAGAAAGCGGTGGCCATTGTCTACAATGCCAAGGTACAGCGGCCTACCGTGTGCAACGCTCTGGATACGCTCCTTGTCCACGCGGACATCGCTGCACGCTATCTGCCCCTGATCGGGCGGGAGTGGGCCAAAGCGGGTGTGGAAATGCATTGTGACGAGGCGGCCTTGCAGATACTCAGCGACGTGCCTTCCCTGGTGCTTACACCTGCCTCTGAGCAGGACTGGGGCAAGGAATTCCTGGCTCTGGTGGCTGCTGTGAAGGTAGTGGGCTCCCCGGATGAGGCCATAGAGCACATTCAGCGCTACTCTTCGGGCCACTCTGAGGCGATTGTGACGGAGGACTACTCGGTAGCACTGCGCTTCCTCGACGAGATTGATGCGGCCTGTGTGTATGTGAACGCCAGCACGCGTTTCACTGACGGCAGCCAGTTTGGGTTGGGGGCTGAGGTGGGCATAAGCACTCAGAAGTTGCATGCTCGCGGGCCTCTGGGGCTGAGGGAATTGACCAGCTACAAGTGGATTATCTTTGGCAGCGGACAGGTCCGACCGTAGGATATGGTCTGTCGCGATGAGTGTTCAGGTTCATATGCAGGTCTGGGTGCTGTCTCGATGCGTGGCGGTATCGCATATCTTTACTTTGAGGCTGATCGCGCTATACTCTTGTGAAGGATGAACGCTGAGCTCCGACTGCCGACCACGTCCACGGACATCGGGCGTAATATCCGTGAAATCGAAGAGCGGGTGGCCCGGGCGGCTGAGCGGGTTGGCCGGTCTGCCGGTGAGGTTACGGTCGTGGCGGTTACCAAGGGGGTGGGGCCGGGGCCCATTCAGGATGCTTTCGAGGCAGGCATCAGACACTTTGGGGAGAACAGGGTGCAGGAAGCCAAGAGCAAGATGGATCAGCTTCCTGTTTTTCATCCGCAGCCTACCTGGCACATGGTGGGGCATTTGCAGAGCAACAAGGCGCGGTTGGCCCTGGGGCTTTTCGACATCATTCACAGCGTCGATTCTCTCAGGTTGGCGGAGATGATCAGCCGACACGCCCAGCGGGCTGTACCAATCCTGGTGCAGGTGAATGTTGCCGGAGAGACGACCAAGTTTGGGGTGTCTCCTTCGGAGATCGAGGCAGCGGTGGAGCAGATGGTTCATTTGCCCCATATCGAGGTAAAGGGGCTGATGACCATAGCGCCGCTTGCCAGCGACCCCGAGGAGGTGCGGCCCATCTTTCGGCGCCTGAGGTTGATCCGGGACTCCCTGGGGCTGGAGCACCTGTCTATGGGTATGACGGACGACTTCGAAGTAGCTATTGAGGAAGGGGCAACGATGGTGAGGATCGGTCGGGCCATATTTGGCAAAAGGAGGGGGTAGAGGGCTATGAGGGTTGCTTTCATCGGCGGGGGAAACATGGGTGAGGCCATCATCCGCGCCGTTGTCGAAGCGGGCGTGGCCAGGCACGGCGACATTGCCGTGAGTGACATCATGGAGAAGCGGCGTTCCTACCTTGCCGAGAGATATGGAGTGCTTGCTGCAACCGACAACAAACAGGCTACATGGGAAGCTGAAGTTGTTGTCCTGGCCGTAAAACCGGACTCGCTCGCTGAAGTGATGCAGGGATTGAACGGGTGTCTCGAAGCGGGTCAGCTTGTTCTTTCTATCGTCGCCGGAGTGCCGATAGAAAGAATCTGTAGCGGTCTAGGGCACAAGGCAGTGGTCCGTGCCATGCCCAACATGCCAGCTCAGGTTGGGGAAGGGGTGGCGGTGTGGACAGCCAGCGAGCAGGTGAACGACGAGCAAAGACAGAGGGCGCAGTCGATACTAAGCGCCATGGGAAAAGAGATGTTCGTCTCGGACGAGAGGTACATCGACATGGCCACGGCAGTCAGCGGGAGCGGTCCAGCATACGTTTTCCTGGTCATCGAGTCGCTTATCGATGGCGCGGTGCACATTGGCCTGCCGCGTGATCTTGCTCGGGATGCCGTGCTCCAGACGGTAATAGGGTCAGCGCGTATGGTGGAGAGGACGGCCAAGCACCCGGCCGAGTTGCGGAACCTGGTTACCTCGCCGGGGGGAACGACGGCGGAGGGTCTGCTTCAACTGGAAGAGGGAGGTCTGCGGGCTCTTCTGACCGAGGCCATCATAGCGGCTTACGAAAAGGCGAGGATGCTGCAACAGTAACCAGAGCATGGAATATGCAATTCGCATCGTTGACATCTTGTGCAATGTGCTTATCTGGGCCATATTCGTTCGGGTTTTGCTATCATGGTTGAATATCCGCCCGGATAGCCCGTTCTACCCGGTGCTGGACGTATTGGACCAGATTCTCGAACCGCTCCTGGCTCCGCTGCGTCGCGTGGTTCCCAGGGTAGGGATGTTTGACATCACCCCCATGGTGGCAATGTTTATTCTTTACCTGATAAGCCGCTTGATATATCTCATACCCACAGATGCCATCTGATAGCTCCGGTCGCGCTGGCCGAAGACGGCCAGCGCGTGGAGGTATTCCTTGCTTTTTTGACAATGGGTAGTATAATCTACGCTTGCAGTTCGGCCGGTCTAGGAGGTAAGAAAGGTGAACTGGGTAGATATAGTGATAATCGTGTTCGCCGTTCTGGGCGCCTATTTTGGACTGAAGCAGGGTCTTGTTCGGACAGTCTTCACCGTCGTGGGACTCTTCGTTGGTTTGACCATTGCCGGGCACTACTCGGACGGGCTGGCTGACAAGCTCTCTCCTGGCGGCGCTGAATGGGCCTCTATTGTTTCCTTCGTTGTCATTGTGCTCATTGTAATGGTGATAGCCAATCTCGTGGGTAGTATAGTGAAGATGTTCCTCAAGGTGATGCTCATGGGGTGGCTGGACTCGCTTGGCGGTGCGGTGCTGGGACTGGCGGTGGGCGCTCTGCTGGTGAGCGCTGTGTTCACTATAGTACTGCAGTGGGAGGCTGAAGCCGCCGAAGTGCCCATAGCTGGGGCGATAGCGGCCGGGAAGTTATCGTATGCTGCTGACGCAATTCGCGAGTCGAGCTTGGCCGCCTTTCTCATAGACAAGTTCCGCCTTATCCTTGGCCTGCTACCAGGCAGGTTCGATGTGGTGACTGAGTTCTTCGAGTAGCACAGTCTCCGGGGCTGAATGACCCCAAAGATACATAGCTTCAGGTTTGGTGCCATCGCCGTTGGCGGTAGGAGGTACCACCGCGATATCGTCATTTACCCGAATGGTAGGGTGGAGGAGAGGAAGGGAGGACTATGACTGTTGGGCGCTCACTCTATCAGCAAGGAAGAGATCGAGGAGCTCAAGGAAGCTGAAACCGCGATAGTCGGGTTAGGCGCCTTCTCCAGAGCCCGCTTGTCTTACAAAACAAGAGACTATGCTCGAGATTCTGGTCTCGAGTTGCTGCTCCTACCCTCACGCGAAGCAGCGGCCAGGTTCAATCAGCTAGTGGATCAGGGCAAGAGGGTAGGAGCTATAGTCCACATAACCTGCTGAGGTCTCTAGGTGGCCTCCGGCGTCTTGCCCGGGTGGAGTCGCTGCCATTTCTGAAGGAGTTGCTCCCGCGATTCCTTGTGATCAGGGTCAGGGATGCAGGCGTCCACCGGGCAAGTTTCGGCGCACCTGGGTGATTCATACCAGCCGACGCACTCAGTGCACTTGTCGGGGTCAATCACGTAGATTGTCTCTCCCTCTTTGATTGCGTCGTTCTTGCAGTCTGCCTCGCAGGCACCGCAGCTAATGCAGTCATCGGTGATCTTATATGCCATCTACAACACACCTCCTTATGATGTCTTGGCTGGCCGGAAGAGCTTCTTCTTCAACGCAACCGCAACGCATTCGGGGACGAAAACGTTGACGTTGCCACCCCCCTCTGCTACCTCTTTGAGCAAGCTTGAACTGATGAACTGGTACTCCGCATTGGACATGAGGCAAACGGTGTCGATTTGCGGGTCCAGTCTCTGGTTCATCAGGGCCATATCGAATTCCCGCTCAAAATCCGATCCCATACGCAGGCCTCGCACGATGAACTTAGCACCTATCTCCTTGACAAATTCCACGGTGAGGCAACTGTAAGCTCTCACCGTCACGTTCGGCAGGTGGGATACTGCCTGCTTTACCAGGTCGACTCTCTCCTCTGTTGTGAACAGGAGGTTCTTGGCCGGAGTATCGAAAACACCAAGTACCAACTGGTCAAAAAGGGCGGCTGCCCTTTGAGCTATATCTACGTGTCCTCTGGTAACGGGGTCAAAGCTTCCGGGGTAAAGCGCTATCCTCAATTCCTGACCTCCTGTCGATAGACTGAAAGAGAAGTATCGCCGTAGTTCCTGCTCTTGACAAGGTGGAATCGCTCTACCGCCGGGGGTAGCTGTCGGTGAATGGAGTACTGGACCACCACTGTAGAATCTGGTCCGACCAGGTGGGAGCTAAGAAGAGAAACGAGGACATCCCCGAGGGACGAATCAGAATACGGGGGATCAAGCATCACCACGTCGTAGCTGCCGTCAAGCACAGATAGGGCCTTGGTTACGCTGCAAGAGTAGACCTTGGCCCGCGAGGTGAACCCGGTCAGGGCCAGGTTCTCTTTGATAACGGCTCGGTACTTGGGGTTGCTCTCGACGAAGTCAACCCAACTAGCTCCTCTGCTGAGGGCCTCAATGCCCAGTGCGCCACTGCCTGCGTAGAGATCCAACGCCGTCCAATCGCCACTGACCACTGACTGAAGAATAGAGAATATGGCCCCTCGCACAAGCTCAGTCGTGGGACGTATGGCACCCTTGGGTGACTTGAGCCTGGTGCCCTTTGCGGTACCAGCTATGACCCTCATCCCCAGAGTTTAGATTATAGCTAGAATCCAGTTGGAGTCAAGTTCAGCGGCCACGCCACCTTCGGCTGGGGTAAGGCGTACCATTGCCCGCCGCTGAAAAGCCGCTTCGATTGCCCAACGCAAAAGGCCGAAAGAGTCTAGAGCCTGTTGCTCTGGCTCAGTCGCCGAAGCGCACCCTCTTTCTCGCGCCACTCGATCTTTGCCTTCCGCACGGCTTGGGCCAGCATGTCTATGCTCTTGTCATACGTTTGTCGGTCAACCGGGAAGGGGTGACCGTCCTTCCCTCCGTGGGCGAAGCTATAGCGCGCCGGGTCGCGGAAGCTGGGTGTGGCGCCATAGACCAGTTCGGCAATCAGACTGAGCGCCCGTACCGTCTTGGGTCCCACGCCTTCGACACTCAGCAACTCTGCGAAGCCCTTCGGCTGCCGGTCGTAGGTGGCCGCGAGACCTTTGGTCAGCCTGTCGGGGTGTATATCCTCGATGAGGATATGGTGTCTCGGCGGCAGATTGAGAGACTTGATCTTGTTGAAGTCCCGCAGAATGGTTTCCGTCGGCTCGGCCGCCAGTAGAGTGATGGTGCTTCTCGCCGTGGCGCTCTCGCTGGCCACCAGGTTCAATGCCCCACCTCGTGCCTGGGAGCAGATGGCGGCGTGAGGCTCGCAGACGAAGTCAGCCACCGATTCACCCAGCCAGTGGTACCTACGGGCATACCGAGTGGCCTGGTTCATGCCCTGCTGGACTACCGCCCATGAGCCACTCCTGGTGAACAGGAAGCTGTGGTGATAGAGCTGGTAGCCGTCCTGGAGCGCGGTGTTGTCCACTTTGGCCGACATCCTGCTGGCGTATATCAGCTGGCCGGGATCGACCGAGATGGCAGAACCGTGGCTTTCGATTCCTGCCGGGGTCTGCCTTGAGGTACGTCCCTTGCCGCCTTCAATGAACAGCCCAAGCTCTTCTTCAAGCCCTCTGAGCCCTTCCTTGAGCGCGCCGCATAGCGTGGTGGTGACGCCGCTGCTGTGCCAATCGAAGCCGAGCACACAGCCGAAGGCCTGGAACCAGTAGGGGTCTGACATGCGGCGCAGCATTTCTTCTGGTCCGAACTCGCCGACGATGAACATGGTGATCTCTCGGGAGAGTTTCACCATTCTCTGGAACAGCCAGGGTGGGGCCTTGCCTCCGTGGAGTGGCAGATTGGCGATGCCTGTTCTGGAAGCTGTGACGCTGGCCAAGTTATCCCCTCACTGCTGTGGTGATCAGGTCGCCCATCTCCCTGGTGCCGATGGAGGCTTTGCCTCTTTCCACGATGTCATAGGTGCGATAGCCCCTCTCCAGCACGCTGGCTACCGCTTTCTCTACGGCTTCAGCTTCTGTCTCCAGTCCGAACGAGTAGCGCAGCATCATGGCGCAGCTCAGGATGGTGGCGATAGGGTTTGCCATGTTCTGCCCCGCCCTCTTGGGCGCAGAGCCGTGGATCGGCTCGTACATGCCGAAGGTGATGCTCTTACCTGCCCCCGGCACCCCTGCTAGGCTGGCCGAAGGCAACATTCCCAGGGAGCCGGCCAGCATGGATGCCTCATCGGTCAGTATGTCGCCAAATGTGTTCTCGGTCACAATTACGTCGAGGTCCGCAGGGCGCTGTATCAACCTCATGGCGCAGGCGTCCACCAGCATGTGTTCCAGTTCCACATCCGGGTACTCAGCGGATAGCTCAATAGCTATCTGCCGCCAGAGGCGCGAAGACTCGAGGACATTGGCCTTGTCAACTGAGACAAGCTTCTTGCTGCGCCTTCTGGCTATCTCGAAGCCCACCCGCAGAATGCGCTCGATCTCCTTCTCGGTGTAAACCATGCTGTCCACGGCGCGCCTACCCCTAGAAGTGGTCCACCGTTTCTTGGGCTTGCCAAAGTACAGCCCGCCCGTGAGCTCGCGCACCACGACCATGTCCACTCCCTTGACGACCTCGGGCTTGATGGTGGTCGAGTCCGCGAGCATGGGAAAGACCTTCACTGGGCGCAGGTTGGCAAACAGACGCAACTCTTTGCGCAGTGCCAGCAGGCCATCTTCGGGACGCACCGTGGCTAGGGGGTCATCCCACCTTGGCCCCCCGACAGCTCCCAACAGCACCGCGTGGCAGTCCTGGCACATGTGCAGGGTCTCCGCTGTGAGGGCTGTGCCGGACTGGTCGATGGAGGCGCCACCAACGAGGCCATATCGCATGTTGAACTCGTGGCCAAACCTCTGGCCCACAGCGCCCAAGACCTTGACTGCCTCGGCTACGACCTCTGGCCCCACGCCATCGCCGGGTAGCACGGCCAGTTCGATCTTCACTGAGTGTCTCCCCCTTGGCCAAGCTTCCTCCTGGTGTGTTCAATGAGGCCCCCAGCCCCGATAAGCTCCAGCATGAAATCGGGGTAGGGCTTGGCCCGAAACGACTTGTTCTTGGTGACGTTCACGATCTCGCCGGTGGCAAGCTCGACCTCGAGGATGTCTCCGGGGTCGGTCTCGTCCACCGCCTCCTCGCTCTCCAGGATGGGCAGCCCGGTATTGATCGAGTTGCGAAAGAAGATGCGGGCGAAGCTCTTGGCGATGACGCAGGAGATGCCCGCGGCCTTGATGGCCGCGGGGGCGTGCTCTCGCGACGAACCGCAGCCGAAGTTGGTATCGGCCACTATGATGTCCCCCGGCCGGACTCTGTTGAGGAACTCGCTGTCGATGTCCTCCATGCAGTGCTGGGCCAGCTCTGCAGGATCGGACGTGTTCAGATAGCGGGCCGGGATAATGGCATCCGTATCTACGTTGGCGCCGTACCTGTGGGCCCTGCCGGTCAATTTCAATTGGTTACCTCCTCAGGGCCGGCGATCCTCCCGAGGATAGCACTGGCGGCAGCGACTGCCGGGCCAGCCAGGTACACCTCAGAATCACGGCTCCCCATGCGGCCGACGAAGTTGCGGTTGGTGGTGGACACGCATCGCTCACCGGCAGCCAGAATGCCCATGTAGCCTCCGAGACACGGGCCACAGGTGGGAGTGCTTACCACTGCCCCTGCGCTGACGAACTCCTCCACCAGCCCCCTTCTGAGTGCGTCAAGGTAGACTTGCTGCGTGCCCGGGATGATTATGCAGCGCACCTTGGGGTGTATCTTCCTACCTCTGATTATCTGAGCGGCAACCTGCAAGTCTTCGAGCCTGCCGTTGGTACAACTACCAATAACCACCTGGTCGATGTTGATTGTGCCGACCTGGCTGATCGGTCTGGCGTTTGATGGGAGGTGGGGGAAGGCGACCTGCGGCTCAAGCCGCGAAACGTCGTATTCTACAGTCGTGTTGCATTCCGCATCGTCATCCGGCTCATAAACGTGGTATGCCCGACTTGCCCTGGCACGCACATAGTCCAGTGTCTTGTCATCTACCCGAAAAATGCCAGCCTTGGCGCCTGCTTCGATGGCCATGTTGGCCATGGTGAAGCGCCCGTCCATGGAAAGATCCGCGATGGCTTCTCCGGTGAACTCCATCGCTGCGTACAGAGCGCCGTCCACCCCGATGCGACCGATAGTGTACAGGATGAGGTCCTTGCCCCCTATCCACCTGGGCAGCCTACCGTGGTAAACGAACCTGATGGTTGGGGGCACCTTCATCCAGATCTCGCCGCAGGCCATAGCCGAGGCGATGTCGGTGGAGCCCATCCCGGTGGCAAAGGCTCCCAGCGCCCCGTAGGTGCATGTGTGAGAGTCGGCACCTATAACGACATCGCCGGGAACAACAAGTCCCTGCTCTGGCAGGAGGACGTGCTCGATGCCCGCCTGGCCCACTTCGTAGTAGACCACGCCCTGTGCCAGGGCGAATTCCCGCATCATCTTGGCCTGCTCTGCTGATGGGATGTCCTTGTTGGGGACGAAGTGGTCCGGTACCATCACTACCTTGCGGGGATCGAAGACTCTGTCCACGCCGATGCGCTCGAACTCTCTTAT
>Ga0180301_10004463_pt1 | contig 10808 bp, 11 predicted proteins | sample GuaBasSediGuay16_FD_121797 | JGI IMG/M metagenome (GOLD analysis project Ga0180301, IMG submission 121797) | Subseafloor sediment microbial communities from Guaymas Basin, Gulf of California, Mexico - Guay16, Core 4569-2, 12-15 cm | ecosystem: Environmental > Aquatic > Marine > Hydrothermal... | reverse complement strand
TGCATCAATGGCATTGGAGTAAGCGCTTTAATGAATGTGGAATGCCAGATTGGCTAGTTCCAGAAGCTAAAGATTTTATGAAGGCTTCTACGATATTCTTTAAGAGACGAGAGCTTTGGGAAAAGTTTGGAGATATATGAGAATACGTAGCTTCACGTTATAGGAATGAGCCAGCAATTGCAGCCTATGATGTATTTAATTATGCTGGAGTACAGCCTATTATCGCCACTCGAGTTTATCAGGCGCGTTGAGAAATTTTATAGGTATGTAATGAAAAGGATAAGGAAAGTTGATGAGAGACACGCTTTAATGTATATGCCACCATTTAGTTCGTTCTTCTACATGACACCTGTTGTTAGAGAAAGGAATGTAGTTCTAACAATACACTATTACGTTGGTGGCACATGAGATGGGGTGACGGGATATGAGGGAATCACATTTAATGATCACGAGAGGGCAGTAAATGCTTGTGTTAATTTAGCCTTAGACTTAGGTCTGCCTTTATGGATAGGAGAGTTTGGCGTAGGATCATCTGCATATAAGGCGAGGAAATGGGTTGAGGACGTCCTCTATCTATTCGATAGGTATGCTTTAGGTTATGCTTGGTGGTCATATTGGCGAGATGATAGAGGCATGGGCCTCCTATATCGGGATGGAAAAGAAAAAGGCGAGTTAATTCAGGTTTTAGATAGACCATACCCAAGGCGAAATAGCATGAGGCAGATACACATATACTTCGAAATGGAGAAGGGGACATTCCATGTGAGATATCATGCAGGTCGAGATAAAGACTTAGTCACTCATATTTACATTCCAAGAAGACATTTTACGGGCTTCCCAGACCAATACGAGATATGGGTGAGTGATGGAAGTTTATATTATGAATTATAAAGAGGAGGAGCAGGAGCTATTCGTCAGAGTCACGGGCATAGCGGTTAAGGAGATAGAATTAATAATAAGGCCGAAGGCTAGAAAGGCCATCTAGCCAATGATCATACGTGTTGCTACGAATGCTAGAAGTACTGCAAAGAGACGTGAAATAGTTGCTCCCTTTAGCTTCACTGCAATTCTAGTCCCAATGTGAGATCCTATTATGACGAAAGGAGCTAGCGCTAAACCGAGTAGGTAGTCTACATTGTCAAGCATAAAGTGAGTTATCGATCCAATAGATGATGTTATCGATATCATAAATGCAGATGTCGCTATGGCATTATGCATTGCCATTCCTAGAATTAATTTCATTATTGGTACCTTTACGACGCCTCCGCCAATTCCCAAGAGGCCGCTTAAGAATCCAGCTACAAATCCAAGGAATATCAGCATGAATATGAACGTCGGATTCTTTAGATTATACTTTCGAGAGCTCTTATTTTCAACACTACTTTCTGCTCCCTCTTTACTAGATCTCTGCCACATTCGGAAAGCAGTATATAGGAGGACGGCAGAGAAGCAAATTTTAAGCCATTGAGAGGGCAACATATTCGATACACGAGCGCCTATATATGCACCCACAGTGCTTCCACACTCGAAAATAAGCGCAAGCTTCCACATGATTAAGCCCTTTCTGGAGTAGGATATTGTAGCGGTAGATGCTAAGAAGAATATTATGAAGAGGCTAGTCCCCACAGCACTATGCATATCAAGTCCTAGAAGCATATGAAGCGTTGGAACTAGAAAGACGCCACCACCAATTCCTAGAATGGCAGCCGTCATGCCTATTAATAGAGCTAAAGCCATTGCTCCAATGGGTACTGACATCATATATCCCCAAGAGCGAATAGTAAAGTGAAACCCAAATAAATAAGTAAGCATGCCAATGAAGGAGCACAAAGACATGACCACATAACATTTAGTTTATTTAATGTCATTCTGCCTTAGATATAATAGGGATATGGTATATGGTCAAAGTGCTGAGGAAAGAGAGGATAACGTGTTTCATTATGATCACGATGTTATTAGCATTATGTTATTACTTTACGTTAACATCATCAGACGAGGATGGTGTTACTAAGTATCATTATGTGATTTATGGCAGTAATTTATGTCCAGAGTGCGTTAGGTTTAGAGGGGAATTAGAAAAACTCGCAGTAGATTTTGAATATAGACCTTTAGAGAAGGAGAACTACATGAGAGAATTCCTTGAGATAATGAGGATATTGAGTATGCTTACAGGGAGAAATGAGACAATACGTATACCGTTCGTAGTAGCTATGATGCAAGATCGCAGTCACATAGCATTTCTCGCAACAGTCACAAATATAAACGATTTAAAAAATATGATAAGGATATATGAGGAGCAGAAAAAGCCTATTTTTAGAAATATCCAAGGGGATTTACTAGTGGTTAAAGAGGATATAGAGAGAATATTATTTAATGTAGTTGTAGAGGGCGTCTCTGAAGAAAAGGGAGAAATAGCATATCGGGTAGAAGTAAATATAGGATTTCTGATAATGCTAGCTCTCTCAGACAGTGTAAATCCTTGTACATTCCTGATTTACATTACACTCTTAATGCTACTTAGTCTTAAATATAACAGTGTAAGGCGGGTAATTAGAGTGGGACTCTCATTTATAATGGGAATTCTTGTAGGCTACGTATGCTTAGGCATAGCCCTATTTCGCATAACAATGTTCATTCCAAAGGCAATAATTGTAGTCTTGGGCATCACTTTAGGGGTGTATTCCATAGTGACAGGCATTATGAGAAAGCCTAAAATAATAGCTCCCAGAAAGTCATATGATTTATTGTACAAGGTAACAACTACGATATCTGCATTCGGAATAGGTCTCCTTATCTCTCTATCGCTTTTACCCTGTAGTGCAGGACCGTATATTATAGCGATCAAAATGCTGTCAGAAATTAACGTTATAGAGGCATTACCGTACATCATAGTTTACAATTTTATTTTTGTATTACCATTGATCTTTGTACTGACCATGACGTGTATGGGGCTTAAAATAGATATGGTTAGGGAAGTATTAGCAAAGAAGTACAAGCATCTTTCTGTAGTGGCGGGAATTCTCTTGATTATTCTCAGCACATTATTCATATTATAGTTCAAATCGTTCGTGAAGCTTAGGCACATCTGAAATTAAGCGCTTTGTATAAGGATGTTCAGGAGAGAATAATACCTTCTCAGGGGGGCCACTTTCTACTATTCTTCCCTTATACATCACTAAGATCCTATCGCTTACATAAAAGGCTTGGCTAATATCATGTGTTATGAATATGATGGATTTCCCCTCCTTCTTGCTTAGATCCTTAAGTAAATTCAGGATACCAACTCTCATAGAAGCATCTATCATGCTCGTTGGCTCGTCTGCAATTATTATCCTCGGATCTACTAGGAGACAACGGGCTAATAGGACGCGTTGCAATTGACCACCGCTTAGCTCAAATGGTCTTTTATCGAGTACTTCCTCGGGATTTAGTCCTACCTGTTCAAGAACTTGATGTATTCTCTTAACGGCATCGTTTCGTACATTATTTGGTAGCAACTTGAGAACATTTCTCATTATTCTGTTAACCTTATAGAACGGATTAAATGAGGCATAAGGATCCTGAAAGACTGCCTGTACATTCTTCCAATATTCCTTATTTGGAATCTCCCAAATATCCTTTCCCATGAAGAATATCTTTCCACTTGTGGGTCTTAATAGCTTTAATATCATTCTAGCAGTAGTCGTTTTACCACTCCCACTCTCGCCTATTAAGGCTAGAATTTCACCTTCCTTTAGGTCAAAGGTAACATGATCTACTGCAATAATGGTTCTTCCACGTCCAAGAAAACCCGTTCTGAAGATCTTTGTTAGATTTTCTACATGAAGGAGAGCATCGTGCATGTATTTTCACCTCATGTTTTATGTCTCAGCATAAAGCCAACATGCCACATACCTTCTTTCATTAATTTCTACTAGAGGTGGTTCCTTTTTATAACATATTGGTAGTGCATTAGGACACCTTGGATGGAACCTACAGCCAGGAGGAGGATTTATTAAGTTTGGAGGAGCACCCGGAATGCCCTTAAGTACTTTCTTTCTAAGGGAGGGTTCTATGGACACTACAGAGTTAATCAAGCCCTTTGTGTAGGGATGTAACGGATAATTTATTATATCCTCAGTTGATGCAAGCTCAACTATCTTCCCTGCATACATAATGCACATTCTATCGCATATCTGCCTTAAAGTGGCTATATCGTGAGATATCATGATCAGAGTACGTACAATATTCTTTCTCCTAACCAAGTTATATAATAGCTGTAAAAGTCTCTTCTGAGTCGATACATCTAATGCGGATGTAGGTTCATCAGCTATTAGAAGCTTTGGATTTAGAAGTGTAGAAATGGCAATGACAGCTCTTTGCTTCATACCGCCACTTAGCTCTATAGGATACATATCTAGCACTTTATCGGATAGACCAAGTTCCTCAAAGCGAACTCGGGCCATTTCTATAATTTTATCTTTAGGAGGAGGAGTACGATACTTCTCTCTAATTACATCGAGTACTAAATCCTTTATTCTCTTAGTGGGGTTTAAAGAATTCATTGAGTATTGTGGAATTACGGATACAAGCCTCCCCCATACCTTAGTCCTACGCTCAGTCCATGAGAGCTTATAGATATCGGTATTATCTATTATCGAAGTGCCCTCAAGAACTTTCAATGGAGGCTTTACATATCCAATTATAAGGTGAGCAAACGTCGACTTACCACAACCAGACTCACCGGCTATGCCAAGTATCTCGCCTTCATATGCTACTAAGCTACATCCATCTACAGCTCTTACAAAGCCGTAGGGAGTTTCATACCCTCCTCGTATCTTCTGCACCTCAAGAATCTTTTTCATCTTATGCCCCTCCTTAATCGGGGGTTATAGATTTCGTCTAGACCACTATTGAGGAGGAGGAACGATACTGCTATAAGTGTTATTAATAGGCCCGGAGGAACGAACCACCACCATGCACCTAGTCTAGGTGCTTCCCATACTATGCACCATCGCAGTATTATGCCTAGCGTAACTACATCAGAAGGACCTAGTCCAATAGCACTGAGACCTGCTTCACTAAGTATTGCACCAGCCATTTGTAATGTAAAGCACATAACGATATAGGAGAGCATATTTGGTAATATCTCGAAAATTATTATCTCGAACTTACTTAGACCGGAGATCTTAGCAAGGTCTACGAATTCACGAGCTCTAAGGCTGTATACCTGCGCTCTTACAGCTCTAGCAGTCCAAGGCCAAGACGTAACTCCTATTATAAAGGCTACAATCCATTCGCTACGCATCTTAACGTATGAGGCTATTACGATAAGCAGGGCTAATGTTGGTAGTACTAAGAAAGTATTCGTTATCAGATTAAGTACTTCATCTATAATGCCACCGAAGTATCCAGCTACAGCACCTATAATAACACCGATAAGAGTTGCTATAAGACCGGCAGCTACGCCTACTCTAAGGGAGTTTAAGGTACCATGAATTATCTGTGCTAGAACATCCCTTCCAAACACGTCAGTGCCAAGGGGATTTTCAGGATTTGGAGGCAGTAAATCCTTAAAGGCGATATCTCTAGGATTAACGGGATATACTATTCGGCCAATAAGACAAAAGAGGAGAATACCCAATACTAGGGTAGTACCTATGAGTAATTTCTTATACCTAACAAAGATCCCCATTACATGCTTTAGTCTAGTCTTTGAAACCTTCATCATCTTTCACCAGCATATACAGCTTTTATTCGAGGATCAATATAGGCATAAATTATATCCATTATGAAGTTCATGATAAGAACACAAGCAATAAGTATCATGAATGAGCCTTCTATCAATGGATAATCCTCATGTAATATTGCCTGATACATTACATATCCAATTCCCGGATACCCAAAGACGGTTTCAGTTATTATCTGGCCACTTACTGCTGATGCTAGACTTATAGCTAAGCCGGTTATCTGTGGTAATACAGCATTCCTAAACGCATATCTAACCAACTTCTTATCGCTAAGACCTATCATCTCGCTGTACTTCATGTAATCAGAGCCAAGTTCGTATATTATCATGGTTCTCATACCTAATGCTTGACCACCTATAATAATGAGAACTAGAGATAAGAATGGCAGTATATAATGTTTCAGGAAGTCTATTATGAATGTCATGGAAAGAGAAGGAACTACACCAACACTATAAGCTCCAGCTGCAGGAAAGATGTGAAGACGTACTGCGAAGAGATAAATTAAGACAAGTGCAAACCAATAGTAAGGCATCTGAGAAATAAATAGAAAAGCAGAGTAAAGTACGTTATCAGTCTTCCCACCTTTATAGCCAGCATAAGCTCCGAGTAAATTACCTAAGATCCAGCCGACTATAATTGCGGGTACTAATAAAGCTAAGCTCCAAGGAAGAGCACGAGATATTACATTAATTACTTCTTCAGGATAGAACATGATAGACTTTCCAAGATCACCTGTGAATAATCGTTTGTACATTAATAGATACTGTATATACCAAGGCTTATCAAGTCCAAACTTCTTTACGTAAAGTTCGTATAGCATCTTAGCTTGCTTTACAGTATATTGCGTGGTAGCAGTGGCAGTGGCACCTACTTCACCACCCATACCAGCGCCAACAAGAATAGAAACAACAAGACGTTTAATAGGATCTCCAGGCATAAGGCGAGGAATAAGCCATACGAGTGTAAGGGATACAATTAATGTTAATACATAGAATAGTATCTTCCTTAAAAGGAAAAGAAAAACAGGAGATTTTAATTTACGTTTAATCATTTATAACTACCTCCACTCACCTTTCCAGCTCTTATTGTAGCTAAGATGGCAAAGATTAGAGCTAATGCGCTCACTACTAGCACTACGTAGAGCAGATTCTTAAGCGATTCTATAGATCCCCCAAGCGCTGAGATACTTGAAGAGAGTTCATCTATACTTGTCTTAAGGGACTCAGTAGTGCTCTTAGTAGCAGCTATATCACTTGCCAGCTTACCTATCGCCTCGCTTAACTCGGGTGGTAATGGCGGAGTATAGCTTGCGAGACCGAAGCCTATAAGCCTATCAGCATCCTCCTTTGGTAACCTTACGAAGTCTCCTTTCTTGTAAGGACCGTACTTCTTACCATCAGCACCAATGAACTCTGTTACATTACCAGTAATCCATACATCTACGTACTCGATCTTCTTTATGGCAGCTGTACTTCTGATCATTAAGAGTACTATCTCACACTCTGGCTCACCAGCTACGTTTACTCTAGGTCCAGGGCTCTCCTCAGTAGGCCATCCAACCCAGTACTTAGTGTTATAGGAGCATGGATTATCCCAGGCCCATACTGGTATGAATGGTAAATCTCTTGCCAAGATATATTGCAATTTACCGTATAATGCCTTTAGCTTATCTCTGACTGTAGGATCGAATGGATCCCAGTACTTCCCGATTTCATCTATTATCTGCCATACTTCTTCATTCTCATAGCGAGTGATCTTACCTTCTATCATCGGCCACTGTGGAACTCTTGAATCGAGAGTTGCTCTATAGAAATCGTAGACACCAGTTATAGTCCAGGCGCTTCCCTGCCAATTGGTTATATCAAAGTCCCCAGCCCTTATGTCCTCCTCCCATGTCGTTGGGTCTGGGAACTTAAGCTCTATCTTTATGCCTATCTTCTCTGCATAGGTAGCTAGCATCTCTAGTGCGATTTGCCAATCAGTCCAACCTTCAGGAACCTCAGCCTTGAAAATCAGCTTAGTGCCATCAGGCATCTCCCTTATGCCATCGCCATCCCTGTCAATAATGCCGGCATCGTCTAATAACTTCTTAGCATATTCAGGGTCGTACTTAAGTGGGAATTGCTCCACTAAAGTTTCATTTCTTAGGAATGCTAGTGGGCTATCTGGAAGTATGCATGTGATATCAAGTGGCCTTGCATACATTGAAAATGCTCTTTCACATATTGCTTCGTAGTCTATAGCATACGCAAGAGCTCTTCTTATTACCGTCTGGTTTATTGGGTAATGCTTTAGGTTAAAGAAGAAACCACCAGTCCTCTTTGGGGTTGGACCTAGGAATGGTGGATGTTTAAACCACGTAATTATCCCTTCATCAAAGTGCTCCCATACACGTGGATAGAAACACTGAGAATAATCCATATCGCCAGCTATAAGTAAACGTGAACACTCTTCATTACTTGTAACTCTAAGTCCTATAACATACTTAGGCTCAGGTAGTCTACCAAGCCATGGATTTTCTGGTGTTGGAGGGATCTTAGCACCCCACCAGTCGTCCCACCTTTCTCCAATGTATTTAGTATCATCGTAGTAAACTATCTTGTAAGGTCCTGATCCTACGGGATTTAAGTTCTTATATTCAGTAAGATCTTCATACTGTTCCTCGATTTTTGACCATATGTGCTCAGGTAAGACAATACAGTGTAGCAAGCTCCTTAGAACTAATTTACATGGATTCTCAGGTTTTAGATGAAAACGTAGAGTATAATCGTCTACTAGCTCTATGTCATTCACGTAGATCCATATTACCTTAGGTTCACTGATAATTATTTCAGGGTGTCTCTTACCTAGTTCGTATGTATACTTTACATCTTTAGCAGTAAGAGGCTCGCCATCCTGCCAATACACTCCCTTTCTGATCTTAACTTCCAATGTGAGGTCGTCGACCCACTTAGCGCTTTCTGCGATCCAGGGGATTAGTTTTAAGTTAACGTCGTCAAATAAGAATAAGTACTCGTACACTACCCCCATTATTGGTGGACAACTAGGAGCTAGTGGATTAAAATGATGAGGTACAACCCACATGTTGTATATGACTGTCTGCTCACGAACTATTTTAGGAGCTTGTGCACTTATACTCATTGTGGTTATCACAGGCAATATTAAAACTGTTGATAGAAGTATTAATAAAAGACGCCTCATCTCCTTTATTTGAAGCTTAAACATATACGGAACCTCCTATAGGACATTACCAAAGTAAACTATTTTAAAGTTTACTATCAGTAAGTTAATGAGGTCTAATATAACGAGGAGAGCGTATAAAACAAAGTAATCGCTGCAAGAATTACATGAGTTAGTACTTCGGAAAGATGTTCAGCTAAGTGCGCTTCTTGAAATGACCTTGATAAGGCATAGAGCATTATGTTAAGGAGATAAGGTAAGAATGCGGGAGTCACTACAAAAAATAGGAAATATAGCATAAGAGAAGCGAGAGAATAAAGGATGCCAATTCTACATAATAGAGTTATCATCGAGAAAAAAGAAGAGACATTCTCATTAGGAGAGATTAGTAGTAGTAAGCATATTATAAGAAGCACTCTTCGTATATTACGACTTATAGATGCGGCAATGTTTCTTGCCGTATTCATCCCTCTTACATTAAAGGGAATTAGACCTAACATGGTGAATAACTTTACTAACTTATAAATGAGAATAACAGAGGAAGCGTAAAGAAGAAGGTGTAAACTGAGATCGGCAAGATAAGGAACCTTAATTTCTAATAGGTTTATCAATACGTTGTATAGCAAAAACAATACCACGTATGCCAATACTGCTTTCACGTACCACGCTTTGAAGAAGTTGAAATCGAATAACACTATTAGTGTTAGGATAATGCTAAAAATAAGTGATAGGGGGACATTTAATAAAACTAAGTCATATGCTAATGATAGGTTGTGTAAAGGATTGTCTAAGGTACTTAGGAATACATCCCTAAATGTACGTCTTAAAAGAACACTCCTAATTACTATCTGAAATCCAGAACCAACGCAATACGTGGTATTTAATGTAGGTAATATCTTCAGTAAGTTTTTCCAAAAAGAGACGCTATGTGAACCTATTACTATTATTTTTAACTCGTTGTGTTCAAATATGGCGGTCAAAGGAACCAGCATATTTATGCTTTTAATCAGCACTTCCTTAGGGACACATGTAGGGCATGGGATCATTACGGGGGGTTCTAGCTCTGAGAGAAGCTCGACTATGATTTGAAAGTATAGTAAAGATCTTCTCTTAGATAAGTCTATGAAGACTATTCTGGCATACGAGATGTTCTGAAGAGTCTCCTTAAGAAGATTGCATTCTTGGCAGTATCTACTGCCATAAATTATGATTACGTATGTCTTCTCGTGTATTCCTTTATGTGTGACATTGTTGAAGATCCCATGGTTAAGACAGACTAAAACTATGAATAGTAGAGAGAATGTAAGGACAAAAAGTTTTCGTGTATTCAGCATAGTTACGATTCTATTCAGCCCCTATTCCTTATTTCTAAATATGAGTTAAAATAAATTAAATAAAACTACCTATCTATCAAGCATATTAGGAGGATTACTTTATGTTTAAACAGGTACCTTTTCTTCCTCTTCGATTACCTCTTCTTGTCTGATTCTCTCAATGAAATCAACCAATTGCTGGTACGCCAATATCCTTGCCATATTCTTTGAGCCGAGTGGTGCTGGTCTCTTCATGAAGAAGGCGTTTATCTCGTATATTGTTCCAGTTAGACCAGCGTCTAGAGCTAGCTTTGCTAGTCTGGCTAGGTCTACTATTAGTCCTGCTAGGGCTGGGCTATCGTTGATTCTCATGTTAACTATTATCTCGTCTATTGCTCCGTTGAAGGATTCGTATAATATGTGCATTGCTACGAACTTCTTGTCACCTAATGGCTCTAGGTACCCCGTTGGCCTTATGAAGTGAGGTGCATCATAGCCAAGTATATCCTTTACGACACTGCTCTTCGTTTCCTTCTTTGCCTTATTTCTCCTCTCATTTAGTAGAGCTAGGAAGTCTGTGTTCCCT
>Ga0180301_10004462_pt1 | contig 10809 bp, 7 predicted proteins | sample GuaBasSediGuay16_FD_121797 | JGI IMG/M metagenome (GOLD analysis project Ga0180301, IMG submission 121797) | Subseafloor sediment microbial communities from Guaymas Basin, Gulf of California, Mexico - Guay16, Core 4569-2, 12-15 cm | ecosystem: Environmental > Aquatic > Marine > Hydrothermal... | reverse complement strand
GTTTATGTTCTTGGTATTTTAACATAGGGTTTCTGTGGTCGTTGAACGTTATGTAGTATAGTGTTTTTCCTTTTCTCGCCCAAGCTAATGTTGTTCCATAATATGCTAAGTTGTGTTCCCCGTAAAAATATGATATCCATCCGCTTAGGTATGAGGGGTGGAATCCTATTGTTTTTATTTTGCTTTGTTTTTCTATGTATTGTTGAAGTACTGTAGTGCCTTTATCTTATCTTCTGAATACATGGTGATAAGAGATCTGTAAAACATTCATACCTTACTTCAGCGTATATTGTTGGTGGTAATGGAAATGTTCCCAGCGTACCTAAATGGTTGTATTAGTAGAATTGTTAGTGTTAAGTATGGTGCTGCTTTTTTGAAGTTCATTTTTCTTATTGTGTTTGCTGCGTAAGTTGCTATGGGGTATCTTTGTGTGTAATATTTTGCGTAGGACTATGAGGGTTTATTATGAACACTGATGTTGTGGTACTGTAAATGTTGATATTAATAGTGTTAGAAATATTGCTAAGCGTGTTTATGAGATTAGGGCTGATAAGTATCCTGGGTTGCCTTTGAAGTTTCCTCCCTGGGTTGTTGCTAGGGCTTTAGGGGAGAAGTTGGGGTGTGTGAAGTGTAGGAGGAGTTGGGCTTACCAGTTCGGGTACATGTTGGGTTTTAGGAGGGTTAATAGGGTTATTAGGGATATTGTTTCACATGTTAAGAGGTTGACTTACTAGTTTAGGAAAGTGTTTGTTTTTAACTACATTTGTTTAGGGAAGTGTGGTTTTGAGTATGAGTTAGCGGTGGGTTGTGTTTGGTTGATTGTTCGTAATTATAGGGGTAGAGGATAACTTGGTAATTGAAGAGGGGGGTTTATGTAAGTTCTTTATTCTATAGGTTTATTGGTGACCGCTGGGTTCCCCGGAGGGGAGCCCTGTCCCCCGTAGCTAGCCTGGCAGGGGACTGTGATGGCCTTAACCGTATCTGTTATGGTTTGAAATAAATTGGTGGATGGGGGTACGGTTTAGGTGGGCGGTGCTTGGAGATATTTAAGTTATGGATAAAATGTATTGTTGAAGTTCATGGTTATATAGGGCGTCTGGAGTTATGGTGGTATACGTTTGAAATTCGAATTTATCTGTTAGCTCTTTCTTATTTAAGTGTGTGTTTAACTTTGTTGAAGTTAGGTTCAATTAACTAATTAAAGATTATTAATGAGCCCTAGACCCGATTATATAATCAACTGCTAGGGAAGATCCGGGTAAAGTGTGCAAAACCTTACCTACAAAGTCTTAGCCTTGCATCTTTACTCTTAATCTCTTTTCTTTTTCTTAATATTGTTGAAGGAGGAAGCCTTTGCTTTTGAAGTATCTAGTTACATTTCCCTAACATCTTGTCTTATGGGTTTTATCTACTAGCATCTAAACCTCTTCAACACGTATTTGAGGAACATATTTTACCTTAATCAATACACACAATATAGTAATACCTATCTAAATCTAGTTAGCGTTATTTCCATTAAACCTCTTTAGAACAACGTCCTTCGCTTTGAATTTGGAATGCTTATTATTCTTTAATCTACGGCTTAGCTTCACCATTACCAGGGTCGGTTGCTAGATCCCGGTAGCTTTATTAGCTATTGCTTCACCGTACTATTTCTTTGAAGCCTGACGGAGTGTATAGAGCTGTTATCCAACGTTAGAGGTGGAATATATCCTCCCATACTAATGCGTAGTATGATGCCGCAGGTGTGCGGGATAATTTTTAGACTCTGATTTTAAGGGACACCGTAAATTTTGTTAGGGTACGTAACTACATGGTGAAGTAGGAAGCTGGAAGTAATTTTACCCCATAGAAGTATTAATGAGCGACAGCCCCCGGCATGGCTCGGTACCGAAGTTAAGTGATTTGTTCTGTAAAGACTAGTGATGCGGTGTCGTAGATGTGGTTCAGGACGTTGCATCATGGCTTATTGTGGGGGTGGTGTGAAGGCTATATTGGTTCGGTGTTTTAATTATGCTCACTATCTTGTTTTGGGTTGGAAGTGTAAGAATCCATAACCTGTAGCTCTTCACGTTAAATTCATGTAGTATGTCCTTTGGGTTGTCGTAGTTGGTTTCCTCGTAGCATACCTTCAGCATCAAATTGTTACCTAAAAGTGAAAATAGGTTCTTTTTTGAGATTTGGGTTCTAGATATGATAGGAATTGATGATCTAAGGGAGTATGCAGAGAGCAGGGAAAGCTCTTGATCTGCATGATAGTCGCTGCGAGCTCGTGGGAGGGTGTATTCCTCTGGGTTTGGCAGCTGTTTCTTGTTTGTAGGTTTTTTAAGGTTTTTGCGGGTTGGTTAAACTTATAAGGTTTTCCGCACTAACTGTAAGAGCTTGAATGAAACCTATGAGGTCTTGAGGTTGATGAATTCCAGGTGAACCCAAGTTCGATGAGGGAAGTGCCGGAAACAGGGGGTAGGCGCTTCCGCAGTCGGGCTTGGGGAGGGGTAATATCCGTGATGAACCGACCTACGGAAACCTAGAAAAACCGTAGACGGGGAACGGTGTAGGGGGTTTTGAGTGTTAAACGCTGGAGTGAAAAGAGTTTGTTTATCTGTCTTCCTAAGACTTTTCCCTTGCTTTAGAGGCTCTCCATGCTCTATATATGCCAAGTCCTAGACCAAGCACGTAGAATAGTATAATGCCTAGGATCAGCATAGCGGTTGCTTCAGCACTTAATCCGGGCATGTTACATCACCTTCCCCTCTTCTTCTTTCCACTTTAAGCCTGATAATATTGTTGCTGCGATTATTATCACTACAACTGTTAGTATCGATACTGGCGATACATGTGTAGTGGTGGAGAGTCCCCAGCCCAGTACTATTATCAGTATTATCGGTGTTACTATCTTTATGAGCACGTCGTACCATGCACCGAGTTTCCACTCAGCATCGGGATTTACATGGTCTCTAAGCACTTTCAGATTGAAGAAGTAGCCAGCTATAATTGCCTCGAGTAGCACGATCCATACAGCGTTTGTGCTTCCAACTACGAAGTCTACGGGGTCTATTAGGTCTGGTTGGAAGGCGTATACTAGGCTTATGATATAGGCTAGTAGCGAGACCAGTGCTATACCCTTCTTTCTCGATATACCAAACTTGTCCCTTAGTGCAGCGTATACTGGCTCTATTACCGATATTAGGGATGTGTATCCAGCGAGCCACAGGATTACGAAGAATATCGTGCCGAATATCGCTGTGGTAATGGGTGCACCTGGAAGAAGCGTTACCGCTGTGGGTATAGTCACGAATGCTAAACCAGCACCACTTAGTGGTACTGGAAGATCAGCTGGTGTTGTAACGTTCATTACGTGCATTAGGTAACCTATGATACCCCATGTAGCAAATGCGAAGAAGAAGCTGAATCCACAGTTAGCGAACGATGTTATCCATGCCGAGTTGGGGATCTCAGATCTGGGTGCTAGATAGCTTGCGTACACGATCATAGTAGTTCCGAACACGCTTAATGTGAATAGTATCTGTCCTGCAGCATCTATTATAGCGCTACCGCTAAAGGCCTGTGCAGAAGGTGTTAGCAACCAGTTGATACCTATGTCGCTGCCTGGTAGAGTTACTCCTCTTACCACCAATACCGCTGATAGTATCCATAGTATCGGTATGGCGTATGTACAAGCCCTTTCGATACCGCTTACTATACCAGTGTAGCAGGTATACCACGCGATAAGCCAGGTTATTGTGAGCCCTATAATGACATATCCAGGGTTGGATAGCAACGCCTTAAATGTTGGACCCACACCCTCAACGGTTTTCCAAGCAACTGTTGCTGATAGACCTATGTAATCCATCACCCAGGCTAAGACTACTGAGTAGTATGTACAAAGAATGAACGTGTTTACTATGGCTAACCAACCTATAGGCTCTAAATTCTCCCTAATTTTCCTAAAGACCTTAGGTGTCGCACCCCTGAAGTAATGTCCCAGCATGAACTCCAGTATCATCAGTGGAATACCGAAAACCAGCAGGAATACTATGTAGGGTACTAAGAATGCCCCACCACCGTTTCTATAGCACAACCAGCTAAAGCGCCAGATATTACCTAGTCCAATAGCTGAGCCAATTGTAGCTAGTATGAAGCCTCTTCTCCTTTTCCAGTATTCATAAGCAGAACTCAATTATCATCACCAACCACTTCGGTTCACGTAGGATACTTGAAGAAACTAAAAGAAACTACCTATAAATAAGCTTATAGGTAAATGCTTTTAATATTGATAATGATCTTACATCACCTTCACAACAAACTCACTACAAAACACTTTGGTTGCTACATACTATTCCATGCTACGTACCACATTCTATACAGCGATGTAGAAACTGTAGATAGGAAACCTGTTAAGGATATGCCTAGCAAGTTTATTTGTTTGTGTATGTTTTTATGTGTTCTCCGTGATGCGTTATGCTTATATTTCTGCTGGAAAGATGTTGTATGTAGATGTGCCGTCGCCAAGGGTCGGCGGTGAAAGCCCCCGCAATGACCGATGAAGCCTGAGAGACCGTGGGGGAAAAGAATGAACCGATGACGGTTCATATAAAAACATATAAAGAGGCGAACCCCTACCTTTATAGCGCTATACGTATGAATTGAAGGATGCGTTGATTATCAAGTAGGTTTATAGGTTATTTATATACTTTTTTACATACTTTTGTCTTGCTGAGGGTTTCGCCTTGGGGGTTCATTAGAGAGTTCGAGATGTATTGAATAGGATTAAGGAGAAGTTCAACTACTGTGAAGTCTTAATCGACTAGGATACTCATGATAAGGTGCAAGCTGACGAGGCTATGTCCAATGATGGGCAATGCTTTGAGTGAACTACATGGGCTACTAGTCAGGGTTAGAGACTTTAAAGGGAGTATTTTGGGGAGTTGTATTGGTATCAGAGGTGAAAGGTATTATTGCTGTATCAGTTTCAGAACTTCGAGCGGAAACTACTCGAGGAAGAAGCGGGCTCTCCAGCTTCGGGTGAAGGTGAGTGGCTTGTTTTGTTTTTGAGGCGATGATGGTAACCATATGGTAATACGTGGTGGCATGTGATAACAACGTCTTTGGATGAGTTATGGAATAGATTGGAGGGTTTACGTGCTGAGGAGTTACGTAGTCTTAGCCCTGAGAGTCTTGCCAAGTTTCTAGGTGTTGACCCTAGAGAACTACCACTCAATATCAGAATGGAGCTTGCCAGGAGGCTATACAATGAGTATGGACTTCCACAAAGGTGGATAGCTTCTAGACCTAGAATGAGCTTAAGAGATGTATCTAAAGCATTAAAGCCTAAGAAGGAGCTAACACTAACTCCTCCTAGTATCTCCTCTGTGCTAAGGGATCTCGAGGTAGTTGCTAAAGCCATTATGCTAATTAGGGAATGTAGGGCAAGAAACCCAAATGACCTAGTCCTAGAGCTTAAGATACCCCTAGATGATGCTGAGGAATTGTACAGGAAGATAATGGAGAATGAGGGATTAACGAATATAGCCACAATTGAAGCAGTAGCTAAAATATCTAGGTACGTTAGAGAAGTTGAGAAGAAATCTTTAAGGGTAAAAGAAATACTTGAGAAAGCTGAGAACATCAAGAGAGAACTTGAAGAAAAGTTAGGTGAAGTGGAGGAAAAGACTAAGTTACTTATTGAAGGGCTTAAATACTTGAATGAACTTCAAGCAATACCAGCTCTAGCAAAAGCATTTAATTACATAGAATTGTTAATGGAGCATATTCTACCAATAGTGGAAGCAAGAGTGAAGAATGAGAAAACTCGTTGTGCATGGATTGATGAGCAGGGCTATTGTACAAAATGGCATTGGCCCGAAGGGGACAAGAATTAGAATATGAAGCCAAAAGTTGTAGTTACGAAGGAGGGTAAGAAAACGGTCTATCTGATGAACGTGTTAGTGCATCCACTAATTTGCCTCTTCTACCCATATTATAGCCCGAGGACCCGGAGAATCCAACGTCGTCCTATCACCGATGTACTAGAGGAACTATCTCGCCATCTCCATGATTGAGAGTTATGCATTAAATGTCATGAAGGCTTAGGAGTATTGGCTTTTTCACAAAGCTCCTTTAGGTTAAAAATGTGGTGTTGAATTTCCACATACCTTACAGTTAAGGACGCACTTTCGAAGTGCTTTGATGTAATTGATATATCAAGTATCGGGAAGCCTTTACCGTTCACCCTTTCCGTGGCTTCACGTAGCGAACCGTATTTTTCCGTATCTGCTACGGGCGGGTTCATCACGGTCTCCGGCCGGGCCGCCTACGGGAGCCCGGCTCCCCTCGGGAACCCGGCGGTCACCAATAGGCTCATAAACCTTAGGAGTTTATAAGGCTTACTACATTAAGAATAGAAAGACACACCATGATACGGAAAGCTACAATCTAAGGTTCCTACCCCAAACCCCCAAATCTTAATAGGCTTAATATACGCCGTTTCAAACTTTGTTTACTTTTCATGGTTTCTAATCGCTTTTAATTTCTTGAGGCTACTGTGTAAGACTTAAATGCTTCCCCGCCCATCTCCGATACCGGATGAGCTCTGTGAGCTAGGCGAGGGGGACAAGTGGGTGAAGCCCCATGTCGCCCGAGGGAGGTTCGCCCCCGAAGGGGGGGCACGGGGCGGATGCAAAAGGGGTGATGAGGGCGAGCAATTAGAAATAATTAAAAGCGATTAGAAATAACGATGAAGCCCGAACCCTCTTACTGTAATGAATATGTGCCTTGAGAAAAACGTACCACAGAGTTACCGTGTACTTAAAATGAACGGAAGTCTCAAGTGTGGTAGGGCGGTACCTGAGAGAATGTTATTAGTTATAGATAGATACTTTAGTTACTATGGAACTACCACAGCTTACCACATGGATACCACTTAAATACCATGTTGAGTGGTAGGTGTTATGGTATGGTCGTTGTTAGGAGTGTGGATGAGTTAAGAAAGTTTATCGAGATGGGTTATAAGCCATATTACCATAAGGCTACTAGGAGATGGTATTCGAGCTACATAACTCGAGGGTCTTAGTCTCGAAGCAGACCCGATAACAAAATAGCTTAGAGAGGTTGAAATAATGCTAGCGCTATTAAATCTGTAAAGTCTTGCCAAATGTGTGATCTTACAGTGTTAAATGATGGTACTTGGTTACGCTGTTCTAGGGTTCGCCTAATCATACGTTTGTACATAACTCTATATAAAATGTCATCGGCAATACTTAATTGATCATAGTTAAAGTGTTTAACTTATGGAGGCGAGGAAGAGGTAATGAAAGGTAAAGTAATTTGCGTGAATAAATGTGGGACTTAGGGTTACCTGCGAGAGCTCTGTAAGGTTTTCTAATCTATGGGAAATAATGTTATTAAGGTGATGTAGTTACATGGCTTTGTATCGAGGGGCTTGTCTCGGATTGGATGTTGGTGGTACAAACATCGATGTAGCTCTTGTTGATGTTGATAAGGGTATGGTTCTGCATTATGGTAAGTTCTCTAGGTACGTGTACACGGTTTCTGATGTTCTTAGTGTGGATCCTGTGAAGGGGTATGTAGAGTCTGCGAAGAGAATTATGTTAAGTACATCTAGAGTTCTCAATGCTTTCCTAGAGGCTAGACTACCGAGCACGGTTCTCATACTAGCTCCTGGACCGGGTCTACCACCTCCAAGGAGCATAGCTGAGAAGTGTATTGTCGTTGAGGGTTATGTTGATCCTCGTGGTGTTGTTCTAGAAAATGTGGATACTGCGAAGATAGTTGAAGCTCTTGGGAGAGAGCGTATGGAGAGCGTAGCGATAGTAACTAAGTTCTCGGTGCGTAATCCTGTTCTAGAGCAGAGACTATTTGAAGTTATTTCAAGGATTGCGCCTCGGGAGAGAATAGCTGTTAGTTATAGGGTACCTTTCCTCGATTATAGGAAGAGGGCTGCTACAACAGTGCTGTCAGCGAAGCTAAAGCTTGTACTTCATGATCTGGTGAAGGGGGTTAGTTCGTGGGTGAAGAAGATCTACTTCATAAAGGGGGATGGTGGTGCACTACCGATTGAGCTAGCTATAGATGTTGCTGCTTTAGCTCTGGGATCAAGTCAAGCATCTATGGTTATGGGCGTGCAAGCTACTCTTGGGAGTGTGACAGGGATCATAATTGATGTTGGTGGGACAACAATAGATGTTGTTCCGGTGGTAAATGGGGATCCCATTCCGACAACGTTTCGCTTAGGGGGTTACGATACCCATATCACAATTCCGAGGTTTGAGAGTGTTGTTGCTGGTGGTGACTGTGGTATAGCCGTTGTGGATGGTAGAGGAAGGGTTGTTTCTCGTAGAGCTGGTGCTCCAGCAGCTTTCGGAGGGAACCAGGCAACTGTGACGGATGCTCTTAACTATGCTCTAGAGCTTGGTATAGGAAGCTTCGAGAAGTCGAAGAGGGTTATTGAGGAGCTAGCTGAAAAGCATGGTGTAGATCCACGAGATCTAGCTCAAGACGTTGTTGAGGATGTTGTGGGTAAGGTAGCTAACCTAGTTGAGAAGGTAGGCTGTAATGGACCACTAATTGCTGCTGGTTACCTAGGTAAGTATCTAGTACCTCTCGTAGCAAAGAAATGTGGTTTAAGCTATATCGTTCCTAAGTACTATCACGTGCTTAACGCTATTGGTGCAGCAACGACATCGTTCTCCCTTGAAGTAGGTGTGTACTATGATTCTGTTCGAAAGAAAGCTGTTTTCACACCAACGGGCAGGGTTATCGATGCAGAGAAGCGCTTTGTTAATCGAGAATATGTTGTTGAAATGGCTCGTGAAGAGCTTATCGATATCGCGAGGAAGCTCGACGCAGAGGATCTTATTGGCGATGTGGAGGTTGTTCATTATGATGAGTTTACTGTTATTAGAGAAGGTTACCCGATGGGTGTGGTGGTACATTGCATTGTTAGAGCTAGACCTAGAGCTATGGTAAGAATTGTAGGGTGATCTCTCGTGGTTATGAGGATAGCTCTCGTCTATGACGAGAAGTATCTAGAGCATGAGCAATATCCAACACATCCAGAGCGTAGAGAAAGACTTGCCTACACCATGGCATACCTACTTGAGGAAGGTATACTTTCCATGGGCATCATCGACATTGTGAAGCCTCGACTTGCAACAAGAGAAGAAGTGTTGAGAGTACATACCGAAGAGTATCTAGATTACCTTGAGTATCTCAACGAGGTTGGGGGTATGATAGATCTAGATACACCTGCACCAAGGAGGTTCCTAACCTACGCTCTTCTTGCAGCTGGTGGTGCCATCGTAGCTGGTGAAGTAGCTATTGAGGGTATCTACTCAAGAGCGTTCGCATTGGTGAGACCACCAGGACACCATGCTAAGCCGAGCAAGGGAGCGGGTTTCTGCTACCTCAATAACATAGCTATTCTAACTGAGCACCTACGCACTAAGTATGGCGTTAAGAGGGTAGCTATTCTGGATTGGGATGCTCACTTCGGTGATGGTACATATGAGATATACGAGGACGATTCAGAAGTTCTCTATGTATCGATACACCAAGATCCACTAACTCTGTATCCAGGTAAAGGCTTTATTCATGAGATCGGTAGGGGGGATGCCAGAGGTACGAAGGTGTGTATACCTGTACCTCCAGGAACAGGCGATGAGGAGTACCTATACATCTTCGATGAGTTGATAGCACCGCTCGTAGAATGGTTCGAACCTGAGATAGTACTAGTATCAGCTGGTCAAGACTGCCACTTTTCAGACCCTATAACCTGGCTTGGTATATCAGCACAAGGATACGCAAAGCTAATGTCGAGAACAGTTGAACTAGCTAAGAAGGTCTGTCAAGGGAGGGTAGTAGCAGTACTCGAAGGAGGATACAGCATTGAGGCAGGTCTACCTTACACAAATCTAGCAGTAATAGCAGCTCTAGCTGAAGCAGATACTACAAGCATTAAAGAACCTATGAAAGTTGTTGAGATATATGGATGGAAAAGGAGAAGAACAATGCCAGAGGTTATAAGAATAGTGAGTAAAGTTAGAGAGGTACTCTCGAGATATGTAGATGCCTTTAAAGAGATGTAGCGACAATTCGTATGATAGTTGAAGCAGTATTAGTATTATAGAGTTTTGTGATGAGGTCCTTAATACTACTAATGACTTATGGTGTATCACTAAGCTTATGGGATAAACGAGGTATTTCCAGTAGAGAAGTTGAAATCTTATTAGCACTATCGAGATTATACGATAAGGTATCCATCATTATGTATGGAGATGTAAGTGACTTAAGGTACAGGAATTCACTACTCAAAAACACCGAATGTATTGATAAATTTCATGAAAAGTAATGTCATCTACAACCTTCTCCGTTGATATATAAGCATGTATTTAGGAAGGCTAAGGTCATTTTCTGTCGTATCATTCAGCTATTTAGTTGTCGAGTTAAACTACTCAAATGAGGCTATGGCTAACTTATTAGCTTAAGTTTTTCAACTACCTCTTTAACTGCTTCTTTAAGGCTTTTATTTTCGTTAACTACTTCCGCTGCGTTTATTGTTTTAGCTATTACATTATATGATGCTATTAGGGTTTTTAATTCGTCAAGGCTATACTCTATGTCGGGCCTCCTCTCTAACACTATGTTTGCTGATATTTTCAGATGTATTGTTTGCGTTTTAGACTGTAGTACTAGAAGGAATTTCCCTAGTATTGATCTAATCCACCATAATGGATCCTTCACCCTCAGAGACACTGTTGCTAGAAAGTCTACCAAGTACCTGTCGCAGAT
>Ga0180301_10004461_pt1 | contig 10809 bp, 10 predicted proteins | sample GuaBasSediGuay16_FD_121797 | JGI IMG/M metagenome (GOLD analysis project Ga0180301, IMG submission 121797) | Subseafloor sediment microbial communities from Guaymas Basin, Gulf of California, Mexico - Guay16, Core 4569-2, 12-15 cm | ecosystem: Environmental > Aquatic > Marine > Hydrothermal... | reverse complement strand
TCAGACAGGGTAGGAATAGAGCGCAAAACAGTAGATGATTTCCTTCGGTCAATAATTGATCAACGCGTTTTCAGACAGCTTACAGAATTGTCGAAAGTTTACGAAATACCTATTTTAATAATAGAAGGAGAGGGGCTTTACGAAAGGAGAGGAATAAGGCCTGAAGCGATCGGGGGGGCTTTAGCAAGTATAGCGCTGGACTTTAAAACACCTGTACTTTGGACGAAGAACGCAAAGGAGACTGCAGAGATAATTAAGGCCTTAGCTCGGAGGGAAAGGGAGGCAGGCAGGCGAAGGATCCGTCTTGGAGTCAAGAAGCCAGGTACAATTAAGGAATTACAGGAATACTTGGTGGCTGCTTTGCCCGGGGTCGACCATGTGCTAGCTAGGAGGCTTCTTCAAAAATTTAGAACCGTTGAAAGGGTGTTTACTGCCAGTGAGAAGGAACTAATTGAGGTCTATGGCGTGGGGGAGAAAAAGGCTAAGAAAATAAGGGAGGTTCTAGAGGCAGAATATATAAAAGAAAAAGATTTAGGTTAACCGTTTTATACGCTCTAGCACTTCCAGCAGGCCAACAGCTACTCTTAATGTTTCCTGTAAGCGGTCCATATCTCTTGCACTTCTAATTTCTTCTTCTATTTCTTTTAATTTATCGTAAATGGTGTTGGCTAAACTAGAGAGCATTAAGCTGCTTAGCTCCGGTGGAGGAGGCTCTCCTTCCCGAACTACAACCACTTGCTTCTCGCAGGTGGGACACCAGATCTTGTCTCCTATCTTAAAGAGAGGTGAACTGCAGACAGGACAAGATTTGGAAAGTAGTGTTGCACCACGCCTAAGCATGTCAACCATTTTTTGTAGGTTCTCGGATTCCAAGGCAATTCACCTAAGGGAAATAGACCCCCTAAAGGAGCCTTGAGGAGAAAAAAGATAGGGCTGTAAATAAACGTTTCCAGTAAAGGTGACAGCTCAGTGTTTCTGTTTGATAGCATAGAGCGGTTGAGGAATTAAGTCTTAGTTTTTAGCTAGTGCCGGCGTAAGGTAAAAATAGGCTGATAGATCAACATTAGAATGGCTACGTTCAAATGCTTAGGTAATTATTTTTAAAAGGATATGTTTTGAGAATTTAAGAGAAAAAACGTGGAGGTTTAGTAGATGAGTGATGCTGCTGAAAAAATGGAACAGGCAATAGCGATACTAAAGCAAATATCAGAAGATAACGCTACGCCAAGAAACATAAGGAGGGCCGCTAACGAGGCAATAGAAGCACTTAAGGAAGACAAGTATACGCCTGCTGTTAAGGCGTCAAACGCCATATCGATCTTAGAAGAGGTGTCACAAGACCCTAATTGCCCCTTGCATAGTAGAACGAAGATATGGAACGCAGTTTCTATTTTGGAAACCGTAAGAGATGAGTAGCATTTCTCGAAGCCGACAGGCGAATCTTCCTTATTTATTAATTCCCTTTCTCTAAGGGAAGGGTCCGAGAAGGTTAGAGGTGGCATAAGTGAAAGAGAACGTGGTCCAAGTAAGGGTTCGAGGGATATATTCGACTGCACTCTGTAAGCTTTTTCTAGATCATGGATTCACAATAACTCAAGCATCATCGGTTCTAGCTGAAAGATTAAACATTGAAAAGACCATGTACCCTCCAAACGTTGAAGTCTATGATACTAAGAACAGGCAAGGGGTCGTGGTAGTTGGAGAAAGGGAGCCGCTAGAAAAAACACTTAATGCCATTAGAGAAGAAGTAGAGGATGTGGTGACAAGGAGGCCAAGCGTTAACCTTAATGCAATATACATGGGTCGCATAATAAGGAAGTTTAACGGAAAAGCGATTGCAGATATTGGACACATGAGGATCATTGTAACTCCACCATTTGCAGATGAAGGAAAAGTACAACTCTTAAGAATATCTGAAGTGGATCCTAAACCTATTGCATCCGGGGAGATATCCATCGCTGGAAAGTACGTAGTTCTAACCACCAACAACCAAATTGGTGTAAGCAATAAGATTAAAAGCAAGGATGTAAGGAAGATCCTGTACCACTTTGGAGAAAAAATGAAGCCGGTAAACATGGGCATTATTTTCAGAACCGCAGCAGGAAGCGTCGACCTCGCCCTGGTCTCCGAAGAAATAGAAAAAATAAGTAAAGAAATGGAGGAAGTTATTAATATCTCAGCAAGTTTGGAGGAGCCAACATTAGTTAGGGAAGGAGAGGCTGTTGTCGTCACCGAGTTCCCTGCAAGCGCCAAGAGAGCCCTCGATGACGTAAGAAAGAGCGTGGTTCCAACCGTTAAAGGACACCACTTTTACAAGGCTTCAGGGGATAACATAGCCTGTCTTGTTGACTTTGCAGAAGAGATTTTATCGAGGCATCCGGAGCTACACGGTGAAATCAGTAGCACTCTAGAAAGGAAGGTGCTAGAAAAGAACATTAGAAACGGAAACGAAGTTAAAATTGAGCATGTTAAACCTAATGGTAAAATAATTTACCTTTACGGGAGGGTTGCTCAAGCAAAACTTCCCCAAGGCGAGATAGTTATTAGGAGGACGTTTAGAGGTAAAGGTTACTATGATGGGTTAAACGTACCGAAGGATCCAGGAGACCATGGAGTTACAATAATAATGCCAGAAGAATGGTTCTTCAAAACAGAATACTATTCTAAGGATGGAACGTTTAAGGGAGCATTCTATAATATTAACACGCCCATAGAAGTCTACCCTCACAAAATACGTTACATAGACTTGGAGATAGATGTGGTGGAGTGGCCTGACGGAACGGTGAGAGTTATAGATCAAAGCACCTTAGAGGAGGCATATATTAAGGGATACATACCCAGAAAACTTAAGGAAAAAGCAGAAAAAGTGGCAGAAAGGATAATGAATGAAATAGTAAATCGGAGACGTATGGAAAAATAAAAAAATTTTTGAAGGGGTTGCTTCATGATAATTTTAGAGTGCGGGGGTGCCCGAGTCTGGTCAAAGCTATTCAAGAAGCGGCTTAAGGGGGCAGGCTCAGGACCTGCTGGCGTAGGCGCTTAGGCGGCGTATGCCTGCGTGGGTTCACTTCGGGCCCATAAATCCCATCCCCCGCACCAAATTGATATGAAATTCTAAAAAATTCTAAAAAAGAAGGCGTATATTGTCTAAAACATTCCTCTAATTTTTCTTATTTTTAAGAAATTTAGAAATTTTTTTAAGAGTCGTACAGGAGATACTTTAGAGAGGGGTTCCTGATGAGGTTAGAGTACTTCAGAACGCTAATTGAGGTGGTGAGGCGAGGAGGATTTTTAAAGGCTGCTAGAGGACTTGGTGTAACGCAGGCTACTGTAAGTAATCACATAGCGGCTCTGGAGAAATTTTTCGGAGTTGAACTTTTCGATAGGACGAAGCGAACTGTTAGTCTAACTAAGGAAGGAGAGATCCTGCTGGAAAAAGCCAAAGAAATTCTGAGGATTGTGAATGAAGCCAAGGAGGAACTAAAAAAAGTAAGTGAGGAAGAAGAGGGGACCATAAGGGTAGCGGCAAGCACTATTCCAGGAGAACACGTCTTACCGGGATTAATAGCGCAGTTTAAGAGGGAACACCCAAAGGTAAGTTTTGAAGTAAAAATTATGGATACAGGCACTGCATTAGAAGCCTTACTCCAAGGTGAAGCAGACTTGGCTGCAGTGGGAAGTTTAATGGGAAGAAGTACTAGAGAATTAGACGCTCTTCCCATTGGAAAGGAAAAATTGATTTTCATCTGTCCTGTTGAACATGAGTTAACTAGAAAGGAGGTGGTGACCCTTGACGATTGCTTGGCGTTTCCGTTCGTTTTTAGAGGAGTTAACTCGGGAACGCGAGCAGAAGTGGAGAAAAAATTTAAAGAAATAGGGGCTCCAGTCGAGAAGGTTAACATTTCACTTGAAGTAGGTAGTACAGAGGCGGTTATGACGGCTGTGTCGGAGGGGTTAGGGATAAGCGTTGTTTCCGAGATTGCTGCAAGGAAGGCGGAGGCAGCAGGACTCATAAAAATCCTTAACGTCAAGGGATGGGATGCTGAACGTACGCTTTACCTTGTTAGAGATAAAAGCAAAAGGCCAACGCGAGGAGTTAAACTATTCTGGAATTTCTTGTCAAAATAGCAGGGGGGAGTTAATAGAGGTTACGATAGGAGGAGCCTTATTAGCAGGCGGGGGATTTCTGAAAACTTTTTCACAACCACAAAGCGTCCTTTCCCAGCTTTTGCAATCTTCTTACATGCTTCTAATCCATACTTGGCAATTTTTCCCTTACTTGGAGTTGCTATCACATGTAAGAGGGGGAACTTGGCAGCTACCAGTGTTGGGTCGCCTCCCACGTTCCACTCCCCGTCGGTTATTAGAATGCCCCACCGTTTCCCGCTGCGCTTCACCTTAGAAAGCTCCTTTAACCCCTTAGATAATCCATCGCTCATATTCGAGTAACCAAGAGCTTTTATGTCTAAGATCTCCTCCACCACTCTCCCAATATCCTTTCGTTCATTCATGGCTTTAAGTATGAATGCCCTCGTACTAAAACCTATCACAGCGTAATTTTCGCTTCGCATGTGGTAGGCCAGAACAGCCGTTGAAAGTGCAGCGTTAAATAGCTTCTCCTCGGTCATGCTCCCACTAGAGTCGAAAATAAGCACTCCAGATTTCGCCTGCGAACGCCTTTCCAATCCTACAATGTCTTCATAGGAAACATACCCTTTCTCCAAAAGAAAGTCTATTGTTGCTTCCTCATCAAACTCCATTAAGCCAGGGTAGTAAGGCACTTTTTTACGGAGAGGCCCCTTAAGGCCACGGCCACTAATCCTTAGGGAGGATTTAAGAATAGCCATTTTCGCAAGCCTTTTAAAAATGCGTTTATATTTTGGATTAAGGTTTCCCCGTAATAGCAAGTATATTTCAACTGGACTCTGCACTTCACCGTAGGAGATGCGTCTAGCAACGAGGAGTGCGGCATCGGGGCTAGAGAGAGCATCGGCCACGGCAACTTTGTTAACCCTTGACAGGCCCTTTATCGCAGTGAGGTTGCTGCATTTCAAAGCCAGCTCCGCAGCGTTTTTTATGGAAACGTAATCCATGTTCCTTGCTAAGTCAGTATACACGTAAAGGGGGGCTTCACCTAAGGAAATTTCTTCTAGGAGGAGGTCTAGACGTGAAGGAAGCGTTGCACGCGGAAGTTCATCGGAGGCGGCAGCCGCCCCCTCCCTTACATAAAACCCTCAAAACATTCATCAACTATTTCCTTTATGACTTCCTCAACTGTTTTGTCAACTCCGTCCTCTAGCTCAACACGTGTTCCAAGGGACATTATGGCGACTTGAGTCCAGAGTTCACGTATGTTAGTCTTAGACCCATCATAATGAGATATGAGACGCACCATGTCAATTGCTCCTCTAACCGATGCCCCCCTACGTAGGTCCTCGTGAATGCGCGTAGCCCTAACTATTTTCACAGCTAAGCTAATCTTCTCTGGATCAGAACATCCTGACTTAAGGGCTACGATCTTTCTCTCTTCCTCCTCGCTTTGATAATCGAGGCGTATCCAGCAAAACCTGTCTCTCAAAGCTTCTCCTAGAGCCGTTACTCCTACATGTTCAAGAGGATTTTGCGTGGCAATGATGAAGAAGCCGGGCTTAGCTACGATCTCGCCTATTTTAGGAATCCCCAGTCTACCTTCGTCCATAACCGGTAAAAGCACATTCTGAGTTGATTCGCTTAATCTATTTATCTCGTTTATGAATAAAATTCCCCCTTCAAGCATTGCAAGTGTGAGAGGGCCCGGAACAAAAGCATCCTTCGTATAGCCGTACTTTAGAACGGCAGGAGGATCAAACCACCCAGTTAGTTTTGCCTCTGTGTAGCGTTCGTCACCATCTACGCGGAAAATCGGCTGGTTAAAGTATTTTGCAATGGCATCCGCTAGGGTGGTCTTACCGACACCAACCTCCCCCTCTATTAGCAGGTGGCGCTCCGCTAACTTCGCAGCTAAAGCTTTCTTTAACTCCTCTAACCTGCCGACGATGTTGAAACGAGACTGTATCTCGCGAGCCATTTCATCTATGGACTTCATGGAAGACCCCCGTTTAACACATTTTGCAAGGTGCTTTTCAACGTTTGCCTAACGCAATCAGAAGGAGGTTATGCTAAGTCGGCTATATCAACGCCGCACTCGCTTATCCTATCCAACATGTCAACTACAGTACTCACTGGAAGCGAAATCTTTACAGGTTGCCCCACGAGGGTCTTATAGGCTTCTTCAACAGCCTGATCTCTCTTAGGCTTCATATTAATAGTCTTTGCAGCGAGCACGCTATCCTTTCTGACAAGTGCCTCGATAGCATTAGAGTGCATTTCATGTGCTATACGATTTATACGGGTGATGCTATCTAAAACGCTTTCAGGTATGTCAACATCTAAAAGCAGTCTGGTTTGCTCTGCTATTTTAACGGCGTAATCAGCCATAGTCTCTATGCTCTTGACAGCAACCCGGTAGTCCAAGCATTCTATAGGGGTAACACCAATCTTCTCGGCTAAACGAGGATCCACTATTGCAGAACGAAGCTGGCGTACAATTAAGAAGTATAACCTGTCAACGTCTTCATCCCGAACCACCACATTTTCAGCAAGGCTAAGATCCTTATCTTTGACCGCTGCCACAGCGTCATCCTGCATCTTCGCCGCTATAAGATACGTCCGTTTTATTGTACGTCTCAGCGGAACAGCAGACGGTGAAAGAAGACATTGCAAGGTGATCTCTTTAGCGCTTTCCTCAACTATTTCAACGCCTACAAGCTGTTGCAAGGACCGCTTAATAGCTTCCCTTTGATCGGGAGTAATACCCGTTTTCGACCTGATCCTTATTATATCATATCCGTAAAGGAAGTTGGCTGTTATTTCCCTCGTGAAGTTTTCACCTACATCTATGATAGCCGTTTTAAGTTCTTCTTTCTCAGAGTAGCGAGGGTCCACTATAAGAGAGCCGTCACCACGCTCTATAATGGCTACAAGGTCGCCCTGCTTCAAACCCAAACGCTTAATCCAGTTCTTAGGAAGACTAAGCAAGTACGTACTACCACCTGTTTTTTGAAGTTTTCGAACTTCTATTTTCGACATAAAATAACCTCCTTTTTTTAGGGATCATGAAAGCAACCTAAATATCAGAAGGATAATGATTATAGACAATATATATTTTTTATGCATGACAAAAAACACGGTGTTTTCTCAGAACATATTGAAAAAAGAAAATTATTAAGAAGAAAATATCTAATTTCTTAACCTTTACTTGGAAATCGCCGGAAATCGCCAAATCAATAAATTAGTAGGAAGTAAAAGTATCCAAGAGATACCTGTCAGCGAACTAGTTACGAAGAGGGAAACGCCTCTATAACACGTAAAAACTTAAAGATAAGGAAGAGTATAGGAACTTGAGGCGGGAACTTGACAGAAGTAGCCTACACCGCGAAGAAGACAATTAAAGACATTTTAGCAGCAGGAGTGCAGCTCACTCCAGAAGCACTGAAAATAATTCTTTCGTTAAAAAACCCCGCCGTGGTATTAGAAATAGTGGAGGAGGCAAAAAAAGCTAGTGAGGCGGTTGTCCTAACAAGGAGAGACGTGGAGGAAATAATCAGGAATAAAAAAAGTAGTGTTGAAGGCTTTAACGTGCAAGTAGGCAGGAAGGAGAGGGGGGGCGTTGCATCCCCGGTGATCCAAAGCGTCCTTGAGTCAGAACCAAACATTACCGCTAAAGACGTAGAGGAGGACTTTCAAGTCATCTTAGATCCCACATCTAGGATAGGGTCGAACGGAACCTTAGACGACTTCATAAAGTATTTCAGAGATAGGTATATGCGCCTTTCAAACATTTTCTTAAGAAGGGGAGACATAAAAAGGTTCTACAAAATATCAGAAATAGACGGAATTAAAGAGGGGCAAATAATAGGGATGGTAAGGGAAATTTCAAAGACGCGCAGCGGAGCAGTAATCTTAGAGTTAGAAGATTTAGAAGCATCCATCAAAGTGATGATTCCAGAAGATATTGCCGGTAAAGCCAGAAACCTGATGCTGGACCAAGTGGTCTGCATAGAGGGAAAAAGTAATGGAAACCTATTCATAGCGAATAACATTCTCTGGCCTGACGTGCCCTTTAACCATAAACCAAGGAGGGCAGAAGACCCTGTGCTGGCAGTTTTCATATCGGACACACACGTTGGAAGCAGAGAGTTTCTGGAAAAACCATTCAGAAAGTTCCTAGAGTGGCTGCAAGGAGACAGAGGCGATGAAAAAACAAGAGAACTAGCCAAACGAGTTAAATACCTAATTATAGCAGGAGACATTGTCGACGGAGTCGGAGTATATCCTGGACAGGAGGAAGACCTCATCATCGACGAACTCTACACTCAGTACGAAGCTACAGCCAAGTATCTTGAAGATGTACCAGACTACATAAAAATAATAGCAATACCAGGAGGGCATGATGCAACAAGGCAAGCACTCCCCCAGCCGGCAATACCCAAAGAGTATGGTGAACCCCTATACGAAATAGGAGTAGAAATACTCGGAAACCCGGCGCACTTCAGGATCCATGGAGTAGAAGTCTTGGCTTTTCACGGAGATTCCTTAAACGACGTCCTAATAGCACTCTCAATAGAGCAGAGCCAACCCCAGAAAGCAATGGTAGAACTTCTCAGAGGAAGGCACCTAGCTCCAATCTACGGATCAACGCCAATAGCACCCGAACCAGTAGACTTCTTAGTAATAGAAAAAATCCCCGACATACTTCACTGCGGGCACCTCCATGTTAACGGACAGGAAAACTACAGGGGAATAACGGTAATAAACTCAGGGACGTTCCAGGCACAAACGAGCTACCAGAAATCCATGGGGTTAACGCCAACGCCGGGTAAGCCATACATTGTAAACTTGCAAAACTTAAAAGTAACCCAGTTAGAGTTCGCCTAGAAGCGTAACCCATCATCTAGGGCAAGCTTCCTTATCATAGGATCCTCGTCCAGAACATCTCTAATTTGGCTTACAGGAACGTTAATCTTCACCTCCTTCGACAGGCCGTGCCGTCCCCTGCTCTTAAGATGGGCTGAAACCACACCAAGCATGTCAAGCTCGTTTATAAGCCCACTAATCCTCCTCTGGGTTAACGGCTCAACATGAAGATACCTGCAAACATCCAAATAGTAATTGTAAATGTCCCCCGTCCTAGCGCGCCCTTTCCCCTGCTTAGTTAAGGCAAAAATGGTGTAAAGAACCAGCTTAGAATGCATGGGCAGCGTCCTCAAAGCCTCCGTCACATGGTCACGCTCAATCACTCGCTGGGCAGCTCTAACATGATCCTCCGTAACCTTCTCCGCTCCTTCACGCTCAGCAAGCTCCCCTGCAACCCTCAACAAGTCTAACGCCCGACGGGCGTCGCCATGCTCCTTAGCAGCTATAGCAGCGCAAAGATTTATAACGCTATCTTCCAAGACTCCATCCCTGAAAGCCAGGCGGGCACGTTGCCAAAGAATGTCCTTAAGCTCAGATGCAGTATATGGGGGGAAAACCAGCTCTTCTTCTCCTAGGCTACTCAGCACCCTAGGATCAAGACTATCCTTAAACGTCAAGTCGTTAGTAATACCTATTATGCTAACACGTGCTTGCTTAAGCACGGTATGATTCATCCTAGTAAGGTCGTAGAGCACGTTGCTGCCATCCCTCTCAACCAACCGCTCAACCTCGTCGAGAACTATAAACATTAACACGTCCCTGCTGTCAAGAGCACCCTTAAACCTGCTGTAAACTTCATCGGTAGGCAACCCAGTAAACGGAACCTCAACCCCCAGATACGAGCAAAGCCTAGCCAAAACACGGTAATTAGTATTAACGATCCTACAGTTAAGGTAAGCAGGCACGGGCTCCGGCACCCCAAGTTCACGGCACTTCATAACTAAATGCTTAAGAACATACCTCACGACGGCAGTTTTACCCGTACCCGTCTTCCCATAAATAAAAACGTTCGAAGGCGTACCCCCCTTAAGCGCAGACGCCAAAATGAGACCTACCTTCTCGATTTGCTCATCCCTATGAGGTAACTTGTCAGGAACATACGTGTGGCTCAAGACATCACGATTCTTGAAAATCTTGGTCGAAAGGAACCTCTCAAAAACAGCCTCAAGGGAACGGTCACTCAACTCAACCACCACCCTCCCTTAGCTCCAGTGGAAACAGAGGTACATAAGCGTTACGGACGGGCAAATATATCCATTAGTATTACAGCGAGAACATGGACCAGAGCGCAGCTACGGGAGAAGTTGAAGAAGCTCGCTAAACCTAGAGGTCTTAAACCGGGAGCTATCCTTAACCCGGTAATAATACTGTTTCTTCGTCCCCCTACGCTCCAAGCAACCCTCACCACTATAAAGCCTCGCCAAATAAGTGGAGATAACACTCAGAGAAGTATCCCCAAAAACCCGGGTGAACTGCTCATAAACATCATTAGAAGTAAACCACCCATACTGGAAGTACTTCAGCAAAATGAGCTCAACCTTATCCTTCATCGACAGATTATCAGGGTCAGGATACAATTCAAGCTCAGAACCACCCTCTAACACCTTACCCTCAGACAGCTTCTCAGAAAGCTCCTCAACCAAGGATGCCGCCAGCTGGGGGGAAACGTCGCCTTCAAGAGTCAGAACAGCCTTCCTATTACGTTCAGTATCGACTATCTCGATCTTGTAGCGTTTCGCCCCCAACTGGCACACCATCCACTGGAAATCAAGGTGAGTTAGATCTTCTATTTGG
>Ga0180301_10004460_pt1 | contig 10810 bp, 11 predicted proteins | sample GuaBasSediGuay16_FD_121797 | JGI IMG/M metagenome (GOLD analysis project Ga0180301, IMG submission 121797) | Subseafloor sediment microbial communities from Guaymas Basin, Gulf of California, Mexico - Guay16, Core 4569-2, 12-15 cm | ecosystem: Environmental > Aquatic > Marine > Hydrothermal... | reverse complement strand
TCTCTGAGGCTATAATCATGGTTGCCGTTATCATAGCAGGCTCTATGTTAACCCAAGTTTTCTTTATAGCAATTACTAAGTTCCAATATAGCTCTAACTGGGCCACAAAAGATTTAAGCGAAAAAATGTTGACATCGATTTTAATAATATACGCCACCAATTCCTCCTCAAACCGGGTTGTTTTTTGGGTAAAGAACATAGGCGCTATAAGTCTTACTAGACAGTTGGTGAAAATGAGCGACGTAATCTTAATTAGTCCCTCTTGCGTCTCAGAATTCTCATATTCTGATAGCGGCTCTGGTTGGAGTTTCAGTCTCCTAAACAGCGAAGATGAAAAATGGGATTACGGTGAAACGATACAGGTAACTTTAAGACTTGACAATTCGCTTGAACCTGGAGATTACACTTTAATATTCGTCGTTTACAATGGGGTTAAAACGGAGTATACTTTTTCCATAGGGTGAAACCATGGGGCTTTCGACAACCCTAGCTACAGTATTTATTGCACTAATCTTAATTACGGGACTTAGCATAAATATAATAATCGTAGTGTCTACAGCTGAATTTTTACGTGGTTCTTTAAAAGACGGAGCTATTATGGATAGACAAATATTTGATGAACGCATCGACATAGATGACATCAGTATAAACAAAAGCTTAGGCAGGATAGTTATAAATGTAACAAACATAGGAGAAACTTCCATAATGGCTAACAATTTTAGACTTATAGATCTGATAGTTATCTATCATGATAATAGCGGAAACTTAAAGACGTTATGGATTCCTTACTCACAAGAAGGGGAAAACACACCATATTGGAAAGTTAGAAGAGTCCTTTCTCAAGGAAGAGAAGGCGATCTGATAAATCGTCTAAGCTTCGGGTCGTCAGAAAGCAGAGGTGCTTGGGATCCTCATGAAACGTTGGAAGTCGAAGTAGTAGTGGGAGAACCCTTAAGCCAATTTGTGTATGTCCTTATGTATTCCCCCAGTGGGGTACGAAGCTCGATAGCTACACTCGTCTAACTAAACAAAATTATTCTTAAGGACTATTGCTTGAGGAATACCCCATATTTCTTAGAGCGTCAAGGAATATGCGCCATATATGTCTCCACTTCTTTTCGATCTCGCTCTTCTTAGCTCTGGTTAAGATTGTCAAATATTTTCTAAATATCAAAGGAGATATCTCTGCTCCTACATTACGTAACATATCAATAAGATGGCTAAATAGCAGGATGTTATTAAAAGCCTCTACTGCTACCTCACTCCACTCTTCGTTAGTCTTGGCGGATACAAGACGTAAGCCTAAAAGAGTTATTTCATTTCGACGATTAATAAATCCCCATCGTCTCAGCGACTGTAGCTTTCTTTTAAAGGCACCGCTTTTTTCATTTACGTGTCCTAGACGCTTAGCTAAATAAGAGATGTCAAGACTAGTTCCTTGAGAGTTCAAGTTCATTAAAAGAATAAGCCGAGCTTCCTCCAAAGTAATGTCTGGATAACGATATGCCCCTATTCTGCCCATGTCATAACGATCTTAACTCATTATTATTTGAATATTTTGAGGTTAAAAACAATATGAGATGGGTAAAAGTGTTTTTCTACACTCATTAATTGAGCTTTCTAAAATAAAAACATTGACAAACCATATGACATGTAAAATGTATGTTTTAATATAGAATATGAACTTTAACTTCGAAAAGTTATTAGCCTTTCGAGTTATAATGAATCCGTGCTAGCCATGGATAAGATACTTGTGGTAGACGATGAGCAGGTGATACTCAAGTTTACAGAACAAATCTTAGAGGCTGCGGGCTACGAGGTAATTACTGCAGACAACGGAGATGAAGCTCTAGTAAAGGCTGAAGAAGAGGTTCCTGACCTCATACTTCTCGATATCGTAATGCCAGGGAAGAGTGGTTTAGAAGTCTGCAGGATCTTGAAGTCCAGGACCAAGACAAAATTTATTCCCGTAGTCATGTTCACAGTCTTAGGACGCGATGTCGATAAAAAATTAAGTGTAAACTGTGGAGCTGACGGATTTTTTACTAAACCTTTTTCTCCTGAAAAGCTTATTCGAGAAGTTAAGCGACATCTAGATTCGATCAGGAAAAGCATGTTTTCATGCCAGCTCGAGATGGAACATAGTCAGATTAGAGGCAAGAAGATACTTCTCGAATTCGATCCCTCTACTCCTTATGAAAGATTTGTAAGAGCTTTTGCGATGGAGGCGGTATACAACGGTGAGAACGTGGTCGTTGTAACTCGCCGAGGAAGCGCCATTCAAAAAGCTCTTGAAGGAGACGACAGAATACGGTTTTCGTATATCTCTTACACAGCTGGTCAAGCTTGGCTACCAGTCTGGTTTAAGACAATTTTAGAGAATCGGCTTAAAGGATACCTAACAGTCGTCTATGATAACCTTACTAATGTGGCTCTGACAGTGGGCGAAAGTAAGTCGACCTATGAGTTTACACTAGGAATACTTGAAAAACTTTCGAGGCCGAATATCACGGCGGTACTTTTAGTGAATTCTTCAGCGCATGAGGATAAGGAGTTGGCAAGTCTCAGAGCTCTCTTCAGCAATATAATAACATATGACCGTCAAGGTGCTAAAATGATCAAGTTTGAGCGGAAATCAATCGTCAGAACAGCTGATAGGAAGAACATCCCTATGCATCCCCGAGATATTGAAATTTAAACTGGCTTAATTTCTTTAAATGTCTTTAGACATTTTGCGATATATCCGAGCATAGCTGTCTACTACTTTAAATAGATTCGATGCTTCATTATTCAATACTTCGGTAGCTCCGAGAATTAAATAACCGGGAGATATAAGCGACTTGTAGAAACTTCTAAAAACCTGATACTGAGTAGACTTGTCAAAATAAATAAGGACATTCCTACAGAAAATTATGTTTATAAAATTTAACGGAGGCTCTTTTATCAAGTCATGTCTCTTAAAAATTACCAAACGTCTAACATCATCTTTAATCCTAAAGAAACCATCTACATAGTCAAAGTATTCCCAGAGCATATAAAAAGGCACATCAGCTATCTCGGTTTTAGTATAGATACCTTTTCTTGCTTTATGCAGAGCGTCTTGGTCTATATCTGTCGCGTAGATTTTCACGGGTGGAAGACCTCCCAGTTTTTTAGCGAGATCCTGAATTATCATAGCAATAGTGTATGGTTCTTGACCATGCGCACAACCGGCACTCCATATGTGTAGTCGTCTATTTCTATCTAACGCTGTTCGAAGAGAGTTACTCAGAACCTTATTCGTTACAATTTTCCATATTGTCAGGTCTCTGAAGAAACGGCTTACATTTATCGCAAGAGCATCTAATAGTTGTCGCCTCTCCTCAGCGGAAGATTCCAGAATTTTCATATATTCATGAATCGTTGTAGCACCACAAGATATCATACGGGTGTATATACGTCGTCTAAGAAAACCATCTTTATAACCAGAGAGATCGATCCCTAGGCGTCTTCTGATCATGAGTTTTAACAGGCTAATGTCATCTTTAACTAACCGGAAATTATCCCTATTAGTTTTCAAAGCTTAAGCCACCTCTAGCAAAAGTCCCAGCATACGAGACCATAACTACACCAGTTAATGGAAAGAAAACAAGATTCCTACTACGTGTACCCCCAATATCTTCAACCCGAATGGGTATACCTAAATCCATGAGAATTCTTCTCGCTCTCTGTATGTTTCGTGTACCTATTTGGGTTAAGGGTAAAGAAGAATGACTCCATCTGAACTTAAGTATTTTGGCTCCTCCTACTAACCCCGCCCTTAACTTATCTTTTTTTACTCCGAGTTTAACCAAGTCATGCATCATCGTGTATATAGCAGTAGATACATATTTAGCTGGATTATCTACCTTAGCAATAGGATCTGGTAACATGGCATGAGCTAATGCGACTATTTTTCTCGAAGGGTCAAATAGTATAATAGCAAGGCAACTACCCAGAGCCCACGTACTTAAAGGATGCCCATTCTTACCTATAGAATAACGAGCCATCTTAACCACGATCGATTCCTTTCGATACTTAGGGTCTATTTTTTTCACACGGATTAGTTTCAACTTTCTCTGCCCCCTTGTTCAACTAACATGCTATGGAGACCGTTTAAAGTGATTTAAAATGTCTCAATTCTTTTTCACTCGTGTGAATAAGATGCCAAGGATCGACTATCAATGCTACTTCACCATTGCTAAGGATGGTTACCCCGGAGATCCACGGAACCTTCAGGACGCGATTTATTTCTGATTTTACCGTGACATCCTGAAATCCTAAAGGTCTATGAATCGCTATACAACAGAGTTCGTCACCCTTTTTAAGAACCACACCATATTTTGCAGGTTGCTTTGACTTTAAGCAGAGAAGGTCTGAAAGCTGGTAGAGAGGTATGACTCGGTTTCTGAAAAAAATAACCGGCTGTTTTCCTGTATATCCGATACGATTGTCGGATAACTTGATTACAGCTACTATAGAAGACAGTTGTATAGCATATATTTGACCGGCAACTTCTACAAGAAGCACTGTGATGATCAACAGCTCCGAAATAATTGAAATATCTGATGGCACCGCAATCACAACTTTGGTACCTTTACCTTTTTTTGTTTGAATGGTTACATACCCCCCTAGAGATTCTACTTTCCGCTTTACAGCATTAAGACCCATTCCACGTCCACTAACCAAAGACGCCGAACTACGGGTAGAGAAGCCTGGTAAGAAGACTATGTTCAGTGCATCTTTGTCGCTCATGTTTATTGCTACATGGCGAGGCACAATCCCTCTCTTGATGGCGATGCGTTTAACCTCTTCAATATCTATGCCTCTTCCATCGTCTTCGACTGATATCACCGTAAATTCCCTTTCTCTCTTGACAGACAATCTAACGGTAGCTACTCTAGGTTTTCCAGCGGCGAGCCTTTCCTCAGGAGCCTCTACACCATGGTCTATGGCGTTTCTTATTAAGCCGACCAAGGGGTCAACTAACTCCTCCAAAATTCTTCGATCTAATGTCGTTTCTTTGCCTTCTATCATGAAGTCTACCTCCTTACCTAGTTGCTTAGCCAAGTCTCTCACGAGTCTTGGAAACGCACTAAACACTTGACTGACAGATATTAAACGCATTTTTAGAATTTCTGTGCAAAGGTCGTTTGTTGTCTTATTTAAAGAGGCTACAGTATCTTTAATCTCAGGGTCGTCGTAGAGTGATTCGATCCTGAGAAACCGGTTTCTGAGAAGAACCAATTCTCCGATGAGTGAAAAGATCCGGTCAAGATCTTTGACCTTAACTTTCACCTCATTTATGTTTCTGAACCCAGAAACGAACCCTCTGGTGCTAAAGGATGTACTCTGCTTAACTTGTAAGAGTTCTTCCACTTTCTTTATAAGTGACTCTACTCTTTCAACTGCACCTACATTATTTTCTCTGACATTTTTAGATAGAGAAATTGATGGAGTTATAAGTACATCTGGAGAGAGTTCTGTGTATCCTATAGTCTCTAGGTCAGGGATTTCGTTTAGAAGTTTCTTGATATCCAATTTTTTCTCGCAAACAATAAGTACCTGAAGTTCTCCATCAAATTTTGCCTCAGTTATCTTCTCACCTTCGGGAAAAGTCTTAACTACTTCACTCTCATCTGCGAGTTTCTGTAAAACTTCAAAGGCCCTTACCGGGGCTAAGCCTCCAGCGGATATTTTAACTTTAACCAGGTAAACATGTCGACCCCGGGCTAGCATTGACTGAAGATGATGTTTCTCCTCTTCATCCAAGCTCTCTAGAATCCATGCTTGATCGTTCAGATCCCTTTTTTTAGTCGTCGAAGTCTGTTGGATTTTTTTAAACTTCTCTAGAAGAACGAATGGCGTTTGTACAATCTTTCCTTTGGAAAAAAGTTCAATTCCTTCTGAAATGTGATCAAGAGACTCTAAAAGTAAATCTATAAGCTCAGAATTAACCCTCAAAGTTCCTGATCTAATCTTAGTCAACAATTCTTCTATATTATGAGCTACTTGGGTGACGTTTTCCACTTTTAACATCGCTGAAGAACCCTTTAGAAGGTGTATTCTTCTGAAAATCTCTTCTATCACTTCAATATCATCAGGGTTTTTTTCTAATTTCAACACTAAATTATTAAGTGCCATTAGGTTTTCCCGAGCTTCGTCCACATATATCTCGCGATACTCTTTTAGAATGTCTTCACTTGACATGATAGTCCACCACCTTCTCCCTTATACGAGAAAGTCTGACAATAACATCTGGAATTGCCCTATAGTTAATCACCAAATCAGCAGCACCTACATCAACAACAGCCTTAGGCATGCCATATATGATAGAAGATGCCTCATCTTGTGCGATCACATAACCACCGTGCTTTTTTACTTTTAATGCTCCGCGTGCCCCATCGCAACCCATACCGGTAAGAACGACAGCAATGGTCCTAGGGCCGAAAACATCAGCTACGCTCTCAAGCGTAGCATCTAAGGCAGGTCGAACACCATGGATCTTAGGGCCTTTTTTAAGAGAGATCACGGCCCCTCCTATAGCTTTACGAACATACATGTGAAAGTCTCCAGGAGCGACATACGCATGCCCTGTTAAGATTTTTTCACCATCAACAGCCTCCTTCACAATTAACGATGAAACTTGATCCAACCTCTCAGCAAATAGTTTCGTGAAAAGAGGGGGCATATGTACCACTATTAAAACAGCGGCAGGAAGATCTCCTGGAAGTCTGGAAATTATTTGACGCACTATGGAGGGGCCTCCAGTAGAAGCCCCTATAACAACTACAACATTAGCTATTTTATGCGTGAATTGAGTTTTTTTGATATCAAACCTCTGCAACATCATCCTATTTATCGTAAGCCTAACGGGACCTATATAGGCAGCTATTCTGATTTTCTTGATCAGTTCATCTTTAATGATTCCGATATCTGGGGGTACGGGTAAACTTCCAGGTTTAAGAAGAAAATCTACAGCCCCGAGTTCTAAAGCCGTGAGGGTTATATCGGCATTATCATGAGTTAGAGAGCTAAATATTACAATAGGCAGGGGTCTCTTCTTCATAAGCTCTTTAATCACAGATATTCCATCTTTTTTAGGCATAACTATATCTAGCAAAAGTACATCAGGATTAGTTCTTTCAACGACTTCTAACGTCTCTTCTCCATCAGATGCTTCCCCTACAACGCATATATTCGAGGAGGATTCTAACAGATCTCTCACCATACGTCTTAATAATCTCGAATCATCAGCAATTACTACACGAATAGTTTTACCTATCCACCTCATTTCCACCAAACCTCTTATAGCGTCTTCAGGTTTCTCAGTCGGAGAAGACTTAGTCATATATGTAATAGATCCTTTCTGGAAAACTTCTTCCATGATGAATCTCTGGCTTAATATGATGCCCACAATAGCTTTATTGAAAGGGTTACATCTATGAGTGATCATAAAGAAAAACATTTTCCAAAAAAGTAGGGAAAAAGATATTTTCACTAATTCATCTCCTGTTTTTTCACCACTTTCAATCTCTTGAATGTTTCTTAAACCATATGAATTCAAAGCTCTTGCTATGAAAAGTTGCAAGAACCTAAAGGCGTCTGTCATACCTATTTCAGTCATCTTTTCAACCTTATTCTTCGGCTCCTACTTCCGTCTTTCCGATTATGTCACTCAGAAGAGACAGTACTCTATTGGCATCCATGATCATCGTAAGTTTCTCATCTCTCTTATAGATACCTGATAAGACATTCTGAGATGCTACCGGTGGTGGCTCTATGTCTTTCGAGGAAACCCTTACAACCCCGAAGACTTGGTCTACAAGAAAGCCTATGTGGGATCTAGGCGTGTCGATTATTATGATCTCCTTGCCTATCTCCTCATCGTCCTCATTAGATATTTCTAAAAATTCTCTCAGATTTACTATTAGAACTACTTGACCTCTCAAATTCATTAAGCCCTCTATAAAACTCGGTACTCTAGGAATTTTAGTGCAACTTCTGAAAGTTACTATTTCTCTGACTTGCTGTACATTAATGCCATACTCACCCCGTCCTACCTTAAAAGTAACTATTTGCATCTCTTCCTGAGTCATAGCGTCTGCCCCCGTTAGATCTTAAACCTAGCTATAGCACCATTTACATCAGCAACTAGAGCTTTCAATTCCTGTGATGCGCTCGCCATCTCCTCAGCTCCAGAAGCCAGCTCCTCAACAGCACTGCTTATCTCTTCTGCGGCAGAAGCATTTTCTTCTGCGATCGATGCTAACTCAGTAATAGCCTCCTTCATCGGCTCGTTCTTCTTTACATGCTCTTGAACGCGTTTTACGACTACGTTAACTTCCTTTGAGAGAGAGTCTATTCCTTCGATAATCTTGCCCAGAACGTCAAGTGCCGTACTCGTTGCCTCTGATGTTCTAGTTGCGACTTTTTCCATCTCTTTCATCCGCCTAACGGTTTCCTCTACCTGAGACGTTGTCTTAGAGATGACGTCACCGATTTGCGTAACGTTCTTTCTAGTGTTCTCGGCGAGCTTTCTGATCTCATCTGCAACTACCGCGAATCCACGTCCGGCCTCCCCAGCTCTAGCAGCCTCTATAGCAGCGTTAAGTGCTAGAAGTGATGTCTGATCAGCTATATCCTTAATGTCCGTTATTATAGAACTGATGTTTTTATTTGCCTCTGCCAGCTGAGAGACCATTTCCATCAGCAAACTCAGAGTTTTAGATAAATTCTCTAAATCCTTCCTGGCGAGTTCACCCTTTTCAGCACCTTGACTTCCCAAATCCACTAAGGCTTTCATACTATTACCCATCTTGTCGGTATTGTTTACTATCTCAAGAAGGCCCTGCGTCAGTTCGGTTACCAAATTGTTGAGTTTATCGACTCTTTGGGAGATGTTTTGTGCTCCTTCTGCAACCTCTTGAGTAGCCTGAGCTATTTGTTGCACGCTGTTGCTTATCTCCTCGCTCATGCTACCCAAAGAATCGGCTGAGGTTGCAACTTTTTCATTAGCTCGACTTACTGTTGATACGATATCTCTCATGTTTCGTAACATCCGCTCAAAACCATCGGCGACTGTTCGGAATTCTGGACTAGTTGCAAGCTTTGATGTATCTACGGTTAGATATCCATCTGCAACTTTAGAGATGATCTCTCTCAGCTCTTTAACAGCCTGAATGTTTATATGTGAATTTTCTTTGGTTCTAAGCAAGGCTGTTTTGTGCTGAAGCACCATTTTCTCACCCGGAATAAAAAAATACAAAAATAGGAATTAAAAGTCTAGTGGAATAAAAACGGGGATTTATCTGTTAAATCTAATCTTAAACCTTTATTGAAGAACATTACCTTATCCATCGAACATCACCTACGTAGCGCCTGGGTAATCAGTGAAAATATTCGTTTTCCAACATTATTATTCTTATTATTCTCTGTTGAACGCGTTGAAGGTAACCATTTATCTTCTTCATAATCTTTTGTAAATAATTCGTTAAGTAAAAGTTTAGCCTTCGACGTGAGCTGATAGTATTTAGCGGATACGATCATACCTTTCTTTTTTACCTTAGAAACTTTTATAAGTCCAGCCCTTTCAAGCATTTTTAAATGATAATGAAGGAGAGGTTTATGTTTCTCTCTGGATAGATTTAATGTTTTAATTAGTTGACTCAATCCTAATTCTCCCAAGTCGGCCATGAGCCACAGTATGAGTCTACGAGTTCTGTTTCCAAGAGCCTTAGCTAGAGTTTCCAAGTATAGATCCTCCTTTGCATGGCTTGATAGTATATCTAAAACGTCCATTGATTCCTCATAAAGAGACGCAGTTACCATCTCTGACCCTCCCACCGAATTTCTTTAGACTATTAGACTAATAGACTCATTAAGGTATTAAAAGTGTTACGAAATTAAACTTACATCTTTAAAAATTCTCAATAGGGTTAAATCTAAGATTTACCTCACTATTGTTTAATCCATCAATACGCTTTTTTCTACACACTTATTCCATTACCTTGGCATCACGATTTTTAGAAAGAACGAGTTAGCTAGATCTCGCGGGATGGCAAAACAGTTCAGGGTTAATGAATGATCGCTAATAATCTCACGTGTTCGTACTAAGTCTTCTTTAGTAAGTTCTCTACGCACTTCTTCAATCCTTTTGAAGCGTTTAGCCTCGATCAGCACGATTTTAAGTCCCCTTATCAGAATTATTACAAACCTCGTAACAGAGGTTACGTAACTTCAAAAAGGAGTATGGCATGATACTCGATAAATACGAGAGGAATATGGACGGCTGCCTTCCGTCCAACGCGAAGTGGTTCAAGTGAAAAGATGAATAAGCCTATCGAGAAAACCTCCTTCTACTTCAGAAAGACCGGAAATGGGGTTTCGCATTAAAGTGTCTTTATACTTGAAGATATAAGCCCACCCGGGGCTTAGCTGAGAGAACCCGCTACACTTTCCATTTTTGCTCTCCCCGGGAATTTTTTTGTTTATAAATTGATGAGCAAAATTGTACGTCAACGTTTGTTTTCAAGGTTTCTACAGCTTTATGCATAGCTCGAAAACCGCCGTCGTTCATAGAGTTGTTAACGCTTCTTCCATCACTATGATTTCGATCTCCTTAATCTTTTTGAGCCTTCTGTCGTTTGTTATGAACGCCTCCGCGTTACTTCTAAGCGAGGCAGCGACCTGCAGCGCGTCGGGAGGTCTCACCCCGTATCTAGCCCTGATCTCAGCAGCCTTCTCGGCAACCTCGGCGTCTACCTGAATGATCTCTAGGTTTGGGAAAGTC
>Ga0180301_10004459_pt1 | contig 10810 bp, 6 predicted proteins | sample GuaBasSediGuay16_FD_121797 | JGI IMG/M metagenome (GOLD analysis project Ga0180301, IMG submission 121797) | Subseafloor sediment microbial communities from Guaymas Basin, Gulf of California, Mexico - Guay16, Core 4569-2, 12-15 cm | ecosystem: Environmental > Aquatic > Marine > Hydrothermal... | reverse complement strand
GCCCACTCCGATGATCGCCTCTACTTTCAAGTGCTCGGGAATGTTAAGGGTTTCTCGTATATACTGTTCAGCGCTTTTTTTCTCATCGTGCTGCCTTTCCCGGATTTGTATCCAGCAGCTCCCTAACCCCAGGGACTCGGCTGCCAGGTGAACGAATATGGAGGCAATTGAGGCATCCTCAATCCACACACTGCTCTTGCCTGGATCAGCACAGACCACTACCGCCAGGGCGGCATTTCTAACGAATGCTGAACCACTCTGCTTTGACCTCGAGAGCTTTTCCAGCAAAGATTGGTCGGTAACAAAAATAAATTCCCATGGGTTGCTTCCCATGGATGAAGGAGCCCTTAAGGCTGCTTCAACCAGCGTATCAATCTTTTCCTTTTCAATGGGCTTTGGTTGAAATTTCCTGATACTTCTTCTTTTCTGAACGAGAGAAAGAAACATAAAATATCTCCTTGTTTTTTTGAGTAAGCCTAGATTATTCTGAAAAAAAAGTAAACCCCGTTGGAATTTCGCACGGGGTATATTACTATGGGGTCTAATCACTTGCGTGGCCATTAACTGTGTTGCAGAAGCCGGGCATAAGCCGCGCTCGCAAGGAAAAGGGTCCCGTGCCGGGAAATGAAGTATATTTTGAGATTGATGGGGAAGGTGGAAAAATCGGTTCAATGAGGGGAACAGTCGGAAAAAGTTTTCTCATAATTTGGCTGATTGCGCTGCTTTTATGGATCCCGTCGTGTGCGACCAATCCGGTAAGCGGCCAGCCTGAGCTGATGCTTTTGAGCGAAAAAGACGAGATCAGGCTTGGCCGACAAACAGATGCAGAGATAATCAGGCAATATGGCCTCTATGAGGATAAGAAGCTGAGCGCCTACCTCAATGAAATCGGCGACAAAATGGTAAAGCTGTCCCACAGACCCAACCTGGCTTTTCACTTCAGGCTTCTGGATTCATCTGTGGTGAATGCCTTTGCAGTGCCCGGAGGTTACGTATACATAACAAGGGGGATACTGGCAGCTCTGAATAATGAGGCTGAACTGGCTGGCGTAATGGGCCATGAAATCGGACATGTAACTGCCAGGCATTCTGCAGAACAATACACCAGGGCCCAACTCGCACAGCTTGGACTTGGGTTGGGCATGGTATTTTCTGATACGCTCCGTGGTATTTCTGATTTCGCCCAGCTTGGCGTTGGGCTTCTTTTCTTGAAATTCAGCAGGAACAATGAAAGACAGGCAGATGAGCTCGGGGTGGAATATTCCACAAAGGCAGGGTATGACGCCAGGCAGATGGCGGAATTCTTCAAAACCCTGGAGCGGATGAATCCCGGTCCGGGCAAAAGCGGGCTGCCAAGCTGGTTTGCCACCCACCCCAGCCCTGAAGACAGGGTTATGACTGTCAGGGCTGAGGCAAGGGAATTGCAGGAAGCCCTGGGTGTCAGAAACTTGAAAATAGGCAGAAACGAATACCTCAGACATATTGACGGGCTTGTATTTGGCGAGGACCCACGCCAGGGCTATGAAAAGGATAACGTCTTTTACCATCCTGTCTTGAGGTTCCAGTTTCCGGTGCCGCCGGGATGGAAGCTAGTTAACACTGCTTCGCAGGTGCGAATAATTAATAAAAAAAGGAATGCTTTGATACTGTTTTCCCTTGCTACAGGAAATACCCCCAGGGATGCTGCCGACACCTTTGTTGAAAAAACAAGGGCCCTGGTTTTGAGAACCGCTGAGACCCGCATTAACAATCTGCCTGCCTACTACATAGTCTCTGATATCCGCACGCAAAATGGTATTCTTCGTGTGCTTTCCTACTTCATAAAGAAAGGAAAACACATCTTCGTTTTTCACGGCGCCGCTTTTCCAAGCCTTTTCGGAAAATACAGGCCGACTTTTGAAGTTACCATCAGGGGGTTTAAGAACCTTTCTGACCCGAAAAAGATCAACGTGAAACCACGCCGGATTCGAATTCGCAAAGTCAGGCTTACGGGCACAGTGAAAGAGACTCTTATCTCACTAGGGGTGCCCCGGAAAGAGCTGAAACGTATAGCCCTCCTTAATGGAAAAACATTGGACGAGAAACTCCAGGCAAATACGTTACTGAAAGTTGTACAGAAATGAGCAAAACGCAAGTGTGCGCCTACACCCTGTTGGGACGCCAATGGTGAGAGAGGGAAAGCCAGCTGCTGGTTAATAGTTCGTTGAAGATTCCCGCCAAGCGGTGAGAGGGTCTGAGCCCCGCTCTTTTTTGGAGGCTTGTATGAGCGATGCGGAAAAACCGATTTTTCTCAATATCGGAAAAACGAAGGATGCTCTGAGCGATTTCGCATTCTACAGGTTTATCATCGACAGTCTGCCCGCTGCTGTTCTTACCGTGAATTCAAAATTCGAAATCACGAGCTTCAACCCGTGGGCTGAGCAGGTGACGGGATATAGTGCAGAGGAAGCGCTGGGACACTATTGTGGGGATATTTTGCAAGGGGGAATGTGCAAACTCCACTGCCCGCTCAAAACGGCCATTGACAGGCAACACCCGATAGTGAGAGCAGAAACCACTATCCGGAGGAAGGACGGGGAGAGAATACCGGTTAGAATGAATACTGCCGCTATGCTGGACAGCGACGGCACCCTCATTGGGGCAGTGGAAGCCTTTCAAGATATCTCTGATCTGAAGGCAATGGAGCGCGAAAAGGACAATATCATTTCCATGTTTGCCCATGACATGAAATCTTCCTTAACCATTATAGGGGGATTTGCGCTTCGTTTGGAAAAAAAAGCTGGAAAGCTGAACACAGACAGGGCCGCGCAATACTTGGGGATAATTCGTAAAGAGGCAGAGAAATTGGATTTTCTCGTGAACGATTTTCTCGAATTTGCCCGCTTGCAGACCGGGAAATTGAAATTGAACCTCCAGCCTACTTCCCTTGATAAGGAACTCCAGGAACTCTTCAATGCCTACCAGCCAAGGGTAGCACAATCCGGTATAAGGCTGGAGCTTCACAAGGAAAAGCCTCTCCCGGTAATAAAGGCTGATCCCAATCGGCTCAGAAGGGCATTTGCAAACCTGCTGGATAATGCATTCAAGTTTTCGAAAAGAGGATCAATTATCACGGTATCGACGGATGACACTCCCAAAGAAGTGTTGGTCACCGTGGAAGATCAAGGGCAGGGCATAGATCCGGAAGATCTTCCCTTTATCTTTGAAATTTTCCGCCGGGGCAAGAGTGCGGGCAAGAAGCAGGGATCGGGAATAGGGCTTGCAGCGGTTAAAGCCATAGTGGAAGGCCACGGAGGACGAGTAAGGGCCAGGAGCCATGTCGGTAAAGGATCTGTATTTACAGTAGTACTGCCAAAGTCGAAGCCATAGGATTAAGGGGGAACTTGCTTGACATCTCATTCAGACTGTGGGGCAAAGTAAGCGGTAAAGGCGAAGAAGCGTTATTGAAGCTCGAGGCTGCTGACTTGATCTTTGTTTTCCTGTAGGTATGTACAAACGCTTGATCAAATGCTGAAAAGACTGAAAGCTCTTTTCTTACTTATAAAAACCGAGGAGATAAACTTTAAATAAAGGTATCCTTATGCCACAGAGGGGAGGTGGCTAAGAACGGTAGCTCTGCTTCAAGACATGCAAGAATTTACACACGGTAAGATACCGATCTAGGATGGAGGACAGGAGAGATGACTAACACATTCAGGCCGGGCGCCTTATGGAAAGGGCTTTTCCTGGCAACTGTGCTGGTAATGGTGCTCATTTGCGGAGCATCAGGCTTTGAAGTGAATGAAGACGGCCAGACACTCATTCAGACAGCCAGGCAGGCTTATACGAATGATATGCGGGATCGTCCCGTGGTAACTGACCCTGATATAATAAACTACGTGGAAAGAATTGCTAAGAGCCTGGTACCTAAAGGAAAAAACCCGCCGCCGGGAGTAGAACTCAAAGTGACAATCCTGGATTCCCCCAGGCCTGAACTTTATTCCTACGTAGACGGGCATGTGATTATCACAACAGGGATGATATATGCCATGGATAACGAGGCGCAGCTTGCAGGGCTGTTATCTCATGAAATAGCTCAGGTTGTGGAAGGCTACTACATCAACATGTACCAGGAGATTAAAGCAGCAGAAAGGCGAGAACGTCACAAGGCAGCAGCAAGCGCATTGCTTGGGGCGCTCCTTGATGTTGGCGTCGACTATGCGGTTGAAGTAGAAGACATAAACCAGACAGAGCGTTTCTTCTCCGGAGAGGCCACCTATGAAGAAACCCTGAAAAGAATGGCAGCTGCTCATGCTGCTCAGAGCGCGTACTATGGCATTAAGGACGTAGTGGACAGCATCCCTGCCAAGGACAGCGACGGTAAATGGATAGATCCCCGCCTTCGCTTTCAGGCCGTTGCGGACGCACAGGGAATGGTATACCTGGCACTTGCGGGTTATGACGCATCAGAGGCAGCCAAGGGATGGAGAAATGCACACAAGATCTCTAACGAGCTGGCTCGCGAGAGAGAGAAACTCATGGGACCATGGGCGGAAGAATTGCGTGCCACCCAGAGCCTAATGGAACTCAATCTAAGCCGCCTGCGTCAATCTATGGGCGCGGTTGGTCTGGTGCAGACAGTTAGTGATGCCCCTGCTGTAAGGTCTGATTTTGTTGCAAAGCTGACAAATTTGAAAGAGGTGCAGGAGGCTCAGAAAATTCATGGCCGAAAAAAGGGCCGATCTGCATACCAGTCATTCATCCAGAAAAACATGCTGCCAAAGGCAAAGCGGGCACTGGAAGAGGAGGATTATCCCAAGGCTTATGCCGCTTACCAGGTTCTTTATAAAAAAGGTGTTCGAAGCGCACCAATTGTTTATGGCCTGGCCAAAAGCAAGCTGGGAGACTTTGCTTTCGGTGCAAGTGAAGGAGAGAAAAGGGAATCGGAAAAGCTGTACAAACAGGCTTTGAAGCTGGACCCCGGATATGCCCCCGCTTACAAGGGGCTTGGGGAACTGTACGAGGACTGGGAGCGCTACGATGATGCTGCGAGGGCCTATCGAAATTATCTCAAGATTGCACCCAAGTCTGCAGATCGAAGACGGGTGGAACGCAAGATAAAAGTACTGGAAAGAAAGGCGAAACGATGAAAAGAGTGGTTCAGTTTTTGGTTTTGATTTCGGCCTTTGCACTTTACAGTAACTATGCACTGGCAGGATCCTGGAAGCTTCACTACAAGCTAAAGCCCGGACAGGTGTGGATTGCCACGCTCCATTCTCAAAGTGAAACCGCCTTTATGGGTAAAAAGAATATAACCCGGACCAAGACCCTCATTGAGTACAAAGTTTGCCCTGGTCCGAAGAAAGGGTGGGTGTCGCTTAAAGCGAGAATAAAGTCCCAGTCTGGTCCTTCGGGTCAGAGTGGCGGTCAGATGGACCTTTCAAGGCTTCGCTTTACAGCAGACATGCACCGGAGCGGCGAAATTCGCAATATTCAATATTCGGGGAATCCTTTTCCGGGGATGCAGGCCAACACGAAGGGAATGCCTGCTGGGATGGCTGCAATGTATGAGCAGTCCTCCAGGATGGTTGCAGAGGCATGGAAAAATGCTGTGTTCTGGTTTCCTGAATTGCCTGAAGATTCACTGGAGATAGGCGATGAATTTGATGTAACAAGGAAGATGGGTGCTGGTGGCAGGACAGGCGGAATGCAAATGCAATCTGTTTCAAAACAATTATTTACCCTTGAAGATGTGAGCGAGGGACTGGCATATTTTACGATCCGGGAACGCACTATAACCAGGACAGGGAGCCCAATGGGCGGTAAATCGGATACAAAAACTGCAGGAAAGGCAAAGGCTGTTTTTGATCTGCACGAGGGGATGTGGGCTGAGCTCGCCATGAAAAGCAGGTCACGAGTCCAACTCGGTAATATGCCGGGAATGAGCGGTGGGGGAACTCATGATGTCCTGCAGGTCAGTAAGTATACTGTGGAGAGAAAAAAATAGAACTCCGCACTGAGAGAATTTTTTAGTCACAGTTTTTGTTGAGATTGATGTTTTTTCTGTCTATTTTTTTCTTGAAATATGCAAGTAGTTGTATAAACTGTTCCCGCGCTGGGAATCAAACGTTCACATTCAGGAGAAAGGAGAGGGTATTATGAACAAAGGTGATTTAGTCAATGAAGTGGCAAAGGTAGTCGGCACAAAGAAAGAAGCGCAGGCGGCAGTGGATACGATTTTTTCAGCCATCACAAAAGCACTAAAGAAAAAGGATACAGTCACATTGGTGGGGTTCGGAACGTTCAAAGTAAGTAAGAGAAAGGCAAGAAAGGGAAGAAATCCACAGACAGGCGAAGAAATCAAGATTAAGGCAAAAAACGTTCCAAAGTTCCTGGCAGGGAAGGCACTTAAGGATGCTGTAAGCTGATTCGACAACAAGGCTTTGCGTCTGAACCCCCAATTGGCATAAGCCTGATTGGGGGTTTTTTCTTGGGCAGTTTCTTAGATTTTCTAATAGCTTTCACTGCATTGCGCTTTGACTCTATGAAAGAAGGCCGTGGCCTGCTAGTATAAAGTATTGCAAAGGATGCTCAAATGGAAGGGCTTAACGTTTTTTCGAGCAACAGGCTGGAAAACCTCGGCAGGGCACTTGCTGGTGTTTTGGCTGAGCCTTTGGGGTCACCTTTTGACCCGGAAATTATTATTGTGCAGAGCAAGGGGATGGAGAGGTGGGTGTCAATGCAACTCGCCACTTACCATGGCATCTGCGCAAATTGTAAATTTCCTTTCCCCAATGCTTTTATTGAGAATATTTTTAGAAATGTGCTTGGCAATGTTCCCCGTGATCCGGTTTTCGCCCCTGAAGTCATGACGTGGACGATCGTCAAGCGTCTCCCCTCCTTGATAAAGCTGAAACCTTTTAAGAGCCTCCGTGTTTACCTGGGGCAGGAAAAGCAAGGGTTAAAGCTTTTCCAGCTCTCCGAACGCATAGCAGACACCTTTGATCAGTACCTTCTGTTCCGACCTGATATGATTTTCAAATGGGAGAATCACAAAGAGGATCATTGGCAGGCTATTCTTTGGAGAGATGTTGTTAAGCAAAACAGGGGGAGGCACAGGGCAGCGCTTGGCCGAGCCTTTTTTGAAGCACTGAGCTCCCCAGGTTTCAAAGCCAGCGATTTGCCACAGAGGGTCAGCGTTTTTGGAATATCGAGCCTGCCCCGTTTTCACATGCAGGTTCTTGCTGCTCTTTCCAAGCACATTCAGGTTAACCTGTTCCTCATGAATCCCTGCCGTGAATACTGGGGAGACATCGTCTCTTCAAGAGAGATTAGGAGAAGAACTTCAGGAAAAGAAAACGGATCCCAAGAGCACCTTCATCTTGAAAAAGGCAACAGTCTCCTGTCGTCAATGGGAACTCTGGGCAGGGATTTTTTTGATCTGATCAACGAATTTCAAGCCAAGGAGTTTCCAAGTTTTGAAGACCCGGGGCAGGAAGGCCTTCTTTCATGCATACAGTCTGATATCTTGAATCTGCGCGAAAGAGGAGAAGGCGAGAGCACAAAGAAAAAAATTTCCAGCGAAGACTCCTCTGTTCAAATACATTCCTGCCACAGCCCAATGCGGGAGATAGAGGTTCTTCATGATCAGCTTCTGCATATGTTTGAAAAGGACAAGAACCTCAAACCAAAAGATATTCTCGTCATGACACCGGATATAGAAGCGTATGCTCCTTTTATTCAGGCCGTTTTTGACTTGTCGCCTGAAAATCAACAAAGGATCCCCTTCAGCATTGCGGACAGAAGTTTTAAGCATGAAAGCGGCATAGCGGAAGCTTTCCTGTCCATACTTGATCTCCGCAGCAGCCGCTTAGGTGCGCCGCAAGTTGTCACCCTGCTTGAGGTGGATGCTGTGCGAAAAAGATTTGGTTTGAAAGCAGAGGATCTTGAAAGGATCAGGGAATGGGTGAGGGATACGGGCATAAGGTGGGGAATCGATGCCAGTAGTCGAAGCAGCAGGGGCCTGCCTCCATTTTCTGAAAATACCTGGAAAGCAGGATTTGAAAGATTGCTGATGGGTTATGCCATGCCTGGGTATGAGGCAAGAACTTTTGGCAATATATTGCCATACGATAACGTTGAAGGAGCAGAGGCCCAGGTGCTTGGGGCGCTCGTTGAATTCGGTGAAAAACTTTTCGCCTATGTGGACGCATTGGGCACAGAGAAAACGCTGAAAGAATGGTCTGAGGAGCTGACGCAACTTCTGGATTCCTTTTTTATAGTGGATGAGGTTACGCAAAGAGAAATAGGGTGGGTGCGCGGGAGCCTCCAAGAACTTGCTTCCATGCAGGATTTGGCATCTTTTGACGCCAAGGTGGGTATAGACGTGATAAGACACTACCTGGGGAAAGTTTTCAGTGCGCAGGGCCTGGGGTTTGGTTTCATGACCGGGGGGGTGACCTTTTGTGCCATGCTTCCCATGCGCAGCATTCCCTTTGACGTGGTATGCCTTGTGGGTATGAACACAGACGCTTACCCCAGGCACAACGAGCGCCCGAGCTTCGACCTGATGGCAAAAAACCCTAGACCCGGCGATCGTTCCCGAAGAAATGACGACAGGTACCTTTTCCTTGAAGCAATCATTTCAGCAAGAAAAACACTTTATATAAGTTATGTGGGCCAGAGCGCTCGGGATAACACGATTATACCTCCCTCACCACTGGTGAGCGAACTCATTGACTACATTGATCAGGGCTTTGAGACAGCCAAAGGCCCTGTCCGTGATCACGTGCTGGTGAAGCATCGGCTTCAGGGATTCAGCCGCGAATATTTCACAGGCCGGGGAAAGCTCTTCAGCTATTCTGAAGAGAAACTTGAGATCGCCAAACGCCTGCTGGAAGAACCTTCTCGGATAAAACCCTTTATTGAGGAGGGTCTTTCAGAGCCGGGAGAAGAATGGAAGACAGTTAAAATTGATGACCTCTGTCGTTTTTTCAGGAATCCAGCAAGATTCTTGCTTAATAGGCGTCTTGGCATTTTTCTTGATCAGAGCGCCTTACTTTTGGAAGAAAAAGAGCCTTTTGATGTGAAAGGCTTGGAAAGATACATTCTTACATACAAATTGCTTGAAAGGCGCCTTGAAGGGGAAAGTCTGGTCAATCTAAAAAAGATAATAAAAGCCTCTGGTTCGCTTCCACCGGGTGCAGTGGGTGAGACTCTCTATGACAACCTGGCCCAGGGTATTGAGAGATTTGTCTCCGTGCTGGAGAATCTTACTGGCTCCTCCCGTCTTGAGCCTTTGGACGTGGACCTGGATCTTTCGGGCTTTAGGATAAAAGGTCTAATCAGCCTCATAACCAAGGAAAGACAAATTCAGTACAGGTTTGCGAGGCTGCGTGCCGGTGATGTTTTGAAAGCGTGGATTTACCACCTTATCCTGAACTGCCTTTCAGTTGAAGACTACCCTAACCATACCACCCTCTTGTGCACTGATCAGGACATAGAAAAGGAGGCTGGGTGGATGGCATGGAATTTTGAGCCAGTAGAAAAGAGCCAAACACTCCTTGAAAGGCTCTTGGCAATATACTGGGAAGGACTAATGAGACCTGTTCCTTTATTCCCGGACACTTCATGGACTTATGTGAAGGAAAAGGTAGCTAAAGAAAGAAAAGACAAAGAGGCCGTTGAGGTCGCACGAAAGGTGTGGGAAAGTAGCGGTTATAATTGGAGCGAGGGGGAAGATTCTCACTACCGCCTCTGTTTTGGGGAAGCTGATCCGCTTAATGCACACTTCCAGAGCCTTGCATTGGAGGTGTTCAGCCCCATCCTTGCATATTCAGAAAAAAAGAAGATCTAAGAGTTGGACAAAATGCAAAATTTCAAGCAATTTGATCTTCTGCAAAGCTCCCTGGAAGGGACAAACCTCATAGAGGCAAGCGCCGGTACAGGGAAGACTTATACGGTTGCATGCCTTTTCTTGAGACTCATCCTAGAGAAACACCTTGGTGTTAATGAAATACTGGTCCTCACCTTTACCGAAGCTGCGGTAGAGGAACTTAAAGACAGAATTCGAACCAAACTCCGCCAGGCCCTGGATGCCTTGAGGACAGGAAAAAGCGAGGATCAATTCCTGCTTCACCTGCTTGATCTTAATAAAGATCGCAGAAATGCCTTTAGTCTGGTTGAAGAGGCTATACGTGCATTTGACGAGGCGTCGATTTTTACCATACATGGCTTTTGTCTCAGAATGCTCCGTGATAATGCCTTTGAAAGCGGCAGTTTGTTTGATACCGAACTTGTCACCGAAGATGATAGTCTCAAAAAAGAGATCGTTGAGGATTTTTGGAGAAATCATTTTTACCAGGCCTCACCGCTTTTCGTCAGGTATGCGCTCAAAAACAGAGTTTCCCCTCAAAGCCTTCTCTCTCTGCTATCAAACAGGACAGGCCAACCCTATCTTAGCATCAAGCCTGAGGTGAATTTTGTTGACCCTGCACCCCAGGAAGAAACTCTGAAAGCAATGTTTGACAAAGTCCGTGATCAATGGCCTTCAGTGAGGAATCAGGTCGAGGAGGTGCTCCGTGAGAGCGAAGCCCTGAAAAGAACCATCTACCGCAAGGACAAAATACCAGAGCTGATCTCTGCCATGGATGAATTCCTTACCAGCAGCGCATCTCTTCCCTTTCTGTTCAAAGGGTTTGATATGTTGACGATGACTCAAATAAGAAATGCAACGAAGAGTGGCTACACTCCCCCTGTGCATAGTTTTTTCCAGCTATGCGAAGAGCTGTCGGATGTACAGAAAGAACTTGAAAAACTATATTCCAGGTGT
>Ga0180301_10004458_pt1 | contig 10810 bp, 10 predicted proteins | sample GuaBasSediGuay16_FD_121797 | JGI IMG/M metagenome (GOLD analysis project Ga0180301, IMG submission 121797) | Subseafloor sediment microbial communities from Guaymas Basin, Gulf of California, Mexico - Guay16, Core 4569-2, 12-15 cm | ecosystem: Environmental > Aquatic > Marine > Hydrothermal... | reverse complement strand
ATATAGTATGAAATGCATGTCTTCACTGTCGAGAACCTCAGGCTCACAGTAGAGCTTAGCGTCTTTCATTAACTCATGCCACCAATAATCCCTACCCTCAACCATGTTAACTTCGTTACCAGCCCTCTTGACGACAACTACCTTCTCTATCTTCGTTCCTTCAACGCCTATATCCGCGTTCTTTTTGAGGTCGATCAGCTTTCCTCTGCGGTAGTAGCCGTCAGCCGTTATTAAAACCTTAGCTTCAGCATCGATCATCCTTTCTCTTAAGGATTGACCGCTGAAGGCTGAGAATACAACGCTGTGCACGGCGCCTATACGGGCACATGCAAGCATCGCTATCTGAACCTCTGGAATCATTGGCAAGTAGATGCCTACTCTGTCACCTTTCTTAACACCTAAGCTCTTCAAGACATTCGCGAACTTGTTAACTTCTCTGTAAAGGTCATAGTAAGTTAGAATTCTCGGTTGTTCATCAATCGGTTCAGGCTCCCATATTATAGCGGCCTTGTATCTCTTGGCAGTATTTATGTGTCTATCAAGGGCGTTATATGATATGTTTAGTTTCCCGCCGATAAACCACTTATAATATGGTGGCTCCCACCTATAGGTCTCGGTCCATTCCTTAAACCAGGTTATTCCTTCCTTCGCTAGTTTCGCCCACCAAGCAACGGGATCTCTCTTTGCCTCTTCATATATGGATTCGTCACTCACCCAGGCTCTCTTCTTCATCTCTTCAGAAGGCCAGAAGACATTCTTCTTCTCAGGATCCTCGACAACCCATTTTATTGGCTTCTGCTTCATTTCTAAATCACTCCGAATTCCTTTTTGGTTGATAACGTCGCTAAAAATATAACTTTTTCCTTTTTTATATACCTCTTAAAGAAGTTTCATTTCTAAAATAAATGGCGTGGTGAAATCTCAAATTCAAATTATGAGACTCTTGTAATCTTTTAGTTACAATTAAAGCAGTCTCTCTCACCTAGAAGTCTTCCTTATGACGTGCTGAGAAAGAGGCCTATATTGAAAAGCAGCTAGCATCTCTTGACCTCAGAAATATTGAGACCTCGGAGGCAAGAAGAATTTGTAAACAGCCTAGCACAGCATCTTCTGGACGTGTTTCTTTAGCGCGCATAACTATGAAAATTCCTTTCTTGACGGCTGAATTCTGTACCCGTTCTCATCATCAGGAAAAGCCCTTTCATCTCCTCTTTGGTGAAAATTATTAGTTATTGAGGATCTGATTATCAAGGTTTATAATCTATGGGATGATAGGTGAAATGCGAGTTTTTGAAGATATTAAGTCTTTAGGAAGAGGAAATGAAAACGCAGGACCCGGCTTATAGCGAGAATATATAAATGGCGCCGCCGGACGGACTCGAACCCAAGACCAGTGGAGAATCTCCCGCAAATTCCCTTATTTTTATTTTACATCCAATTTCCAATATTTTTTCAATTTTTTCTGGAAAAGGTGCGCATTAGGATCTATTTTGTAGAATTTTTGTGTGAATTTGTGTGTGAGTGCCAAAGATATCTTAGTATAAATGCAATGATTCCTTTTTCAAAAAGATGCTTAAATCTTGTCAGCTTGAACTACTCAAAGATCCTCAACCACTTCTTAACCGTACGCGGATCAGAACCAGCGCATCTCCTACATCTGAAGACACAGCGAAGACCATATACGCTGGATCAGTGAAGGCTTTGACAAGCAGTCTACACGATCTTCGCGAACATTTACGGACGGTCCACATACATCCTTGGAGAGAGATTCGACTTTTCATCAGATTATCAGAGTAGCTGGATCTGAACCAGACGACTTCAGTCGCGACGGCTCGCCAGAATTGGAGAGACTTCTACGTTCAGAAACTCACAGCAGGAGAGGTTACAAAAGCCTACTGGACCGATCAAGTCTTCACGCTAGAGCTGAACGACACAAGCAACACCCCAAATCATCTTGGAAATCTACTGTGGAAGTCGCGGGATGCCCAAGATGCTCAACTAAAAACTATTTAGAGAATCGAATCACATTGTCTCCAGTAAAATCAAGAAATTCGAATGGGCAGCAGGGTATAATAGTTTAAGGATCAGAAATCTCGCTTAAAAACGTGAACTATTAAGATTAACTGTGGACATACAGGCGGGTACATACAGATTATTCCTATAGGCCATGGTGATGAAGAAGACGTAATCCTTACCAAATGCTCAGTTATTGCTTAATTGACTGCTAATGCTTTTTCCGTGATGCTTTGAAGGTTAATTAAGTAATATCTGAGAATGTAGCTTCCTGGGGGGAATAATGGAACCTTCCATGTATAGCATAGCGATATTGTGTCGCCGGCTGGCTGAAGGATTATTTTATCTGGTCCATACCTTTGTCTTGCACCTGTGGGAAAAACAATTTCTAGAATGCCTTTATCGTAGAGTGTTTTCGTTGAATGGCAGTTAGTTATGTCGACTCTGATCATTAGGATGTCTCCCCGCTTAAAATTCTGTGGAACATCTATATCGATTGTTATCCACTCCTTGGTTAGCAATGCTTTTGGATCTAACGGAATCGTCGGTGTAGGCTGCCATCCATCCTCATCCCAATCGCGTATTAAGGGAGCACTATAAAAGTCCCCTGAATAGTTTGAAGAAAGCCTAACAATTGTAGAGTCAATATTTTCTAAGTCCGAATCTATTCTTCCACGCGCCTCCCTTCGTGGACATCTACGATTTAGACCGCTAATAAGGACAATTAATAAGTATAGCAAAACCATTATCAGCATAAACTGCAACATCAGCTGCCAGAAGATGAAGCTTCCAAGAGCTAAGAATACCAGTGCGAGTTTTTCTTCTTCTTTTGGAAGCTTCCCAAAAGGCTTTAACAGATGATACATAATCATGCTTAACGCCACCGTTATGAATGGCATAATATATTGCATGTGCGCTAAAAGTTCTTCAAGCATTGTTTGATTCGCCATTAACTCTGTTTGAAGAGAAGGATAAGTGATCCTGCCACCATACTTCGCCGTTTTCACCACAAACTATGCAATCCTCTCTTTTCGTTATCTTCATTGCAACAATTTCGTTGCTGAAGAGATGAAAATAATAGTAGTCGAGACCGGGCGGCTCTCCTATTATCCCCAAATAGGCTAAGCCAATACTCACCGCAATCGAAGATGCTATTAAAGATACAGGCAACATTGATGCTGTTGGAGCGAAATTACATCCCTCGTCAGCTTTATCAGGCAAAAGCCTGAAGATGTTTATGGAAGTCTTTTCTGGCACTAGCGGATCGCACACGTAGCATGCTCGGCTTCTGTCAATAAGTCTTACTCGACATGCGAATCCTCCGACTCCGACATCAACATATTTTACGTCACTTTTTAGCGCTGCGAAGTTTAGAGCATATCTTGCAGGCAGATTATCTAAGCAGCCATAAACAAGATTTAACCCGTCAAGAAATTCCAATAGTGAAGTCCCAGAATCAGTTATGTCAAAATGATAAGGCTTCACGGCTATTCTGCCGTCTAAACTGTACTTCTTAGCAATGTCGGCGGCTGCATTTGCCTTCTTCCAACCAAGATAGCGTTTAGTGAAGAGAAAACTATTAGCAAGGTTTTCTATTTTCACTACATCTTTATCCAACAATCTAAGCTCTGCAACTCCAATACGAGATAGCATTGCCGGAATTATCTGACCGACTATGCCGCAACCTACAACACCTATTCTTAGTGACCGAATCTTCCTTAGACGTTCCTCCCCGATTAGTCGAAGTGTTCTATCGTAAAGCTCAAGGCCAACGTTTTCCATCTTTAAGGAACCAGCTTGAAAGGTATTTGTTTAATATTTTTCGTTGAGGGATCCAACGCGTACGCTGCAATCTCAATACCCTGAGATGAAAGTGGGTCTATGATGATCATAACAGCCTTCCCTCCAAGAAGAAGCGTGGCCATTCTTATGCAATGCTCTTCGTCTATTGATGAGTAGCGGCATGAAAAGCCTGGATGAGAATGAATAACTGCGATTTCCCCCTCATCTTTCCAATAATCTTTCCAATAATCTAGTATTTCAACTAGCTCGAGGTGAGTTTTACAGTCTAAGTTTACCATAGCACGGTTAGCAGGAGCATTTAGGACAGGATAAATCGATGTAATCGCTACCTTCTTCTCTTCTTCCGAATAATAGCCCAGTCCCACGGCAGTAATCTCTCTCTTTGCGAATTTTACGGCCATGCTTATGATCTCTGCTGCCTCAGACGCTTTTATCTCAACTTTTTCTATGGGCTTAATTTCTATGATCGATGGTATTTTCTTTGTCGTCTCCATCTGAGGTTGTGCATTCTCTCCATTTTTGGATTTGAACAGGTTTTCCTTCATGAATTTTCTGATATTGTCAAAGATCATGAAAGACCCCTTAATCATTATAGTTCCTTTGGGTTCCACCAAACCTCTTTTATGGTCTCAACTATTGAAGCAAGAGACATGTTAGGCGTCCAAGGTACCTTCAGACAAGCATAAATCTCCGTGATGTGTGGATGATTTGCTGAGGCGATTTCTCTTCTGTTCACCAAAATAAATTTTGGAGGGATCGATGGTGTAGGCCAAGTGCATCTTAAGTGAAGTTTATAGCGCCTGAATTTTCCTCTTCCCTTTATCCTGATGTCGTATGTATCTGGTCTGCCCCGATACCTTCTAACTTGAAGATATTTCGGGTTCTGTGCCTCAAGCCTTTTGAGTTCCGCAAAGTTCCTTTCGAGCCACCCTTTCCTTCCCAGCCTGAAAACCCTCGCGGCCATCATTCATCCCTGAATGATATCTCCATGTATGCTCAAAACGTCACCATTTCTAACTCCAAGGCTAGCAAGGCTTTTATACCTGTATCCCGGCTCCATCAGATTCTTTCCATTATGCGAGATCACCTTGATGTCCTCCGGGTTAGACCCGCCTACAGACCTAACCAGAGACTCCGCTATATCGTATGGTGTTGCTGAAGCCGGGAATGTCTGTGTTATAGCTGAGGCCCCCGTTCCTCTCGTGTGAATCTTGAGGGTTACAGTTATGTTGCCGTCGAAATCCTCTTCTAACCCATTCTGAATTGGAAGAGACTGCTGATTATTCGGAACCACTATTACTGGACCCTGACCGAAGGGCACGGCGTCTCTGCAATCAATCACCGAATTGCCAGCTTGAACTACGTATTCCTCGGGTTTCAGTCCCAACATAAATAAAAGATCTTCTGCTGTCTCCTTGCCAGTTAATGAGACGTTCACTGATCTTACGGAGCCGTTCTTGTTAATAACAACTATTTCTCCCATCAATTCTCACCCCCCATCGTTTTTATTGTGTTACATTTAGAAAAGAGATAAATATAAATATTTCCGTTGTAACTTCAACACAAAATTTATATTAAAATGCGTTTTAATCATTTTATTTGAGGAATAAAAATGACGCGACATAAAGTCCGCGACAGGATTGTCGGAGAGTTTGCTAGAAGAGTTTTGGAGAAGTATAAAGGTCTAGTGAAGAGCATCTTTCTCGTTGGCTCCGCAGTAAAGGGAGAGCTCAGTCCGATGAGCGATATTGACGTTGTCGTCATTCTAGATGATGCTTCTTGTGCGCTTACAGAGGAAGAAATCATCAAAATCACCGATGATCTTGAGAAAATCGCTGAGGGAATTACTGAGGCTTGGAATAAGATTAAAATTGGGGAAAAGAAAAAAAATGGTTCGTCTCCATGTACTTTTCTACTTGCTTACTGAGTTCTGGGATCGCGCTAGGATCGGGCATCCCATTGTTTATAATTTTATTAAAGAGGGGGTCCCAATCTATGACTCAGGTTTCTTCATTCCTGTAAAGCGTCTTCTCGAAATGGGAAGACTCTCAATGACAAAGGAGGCTATAGAAAAGTGCATGGAGATATCATCCAGAAACTTAGCCAAAGCGAAGACTATTAAAATTCTGATGCTTGCCGAGAACTGCTACTCCGCGATGCTTAACGCAGCACAGGCAGTATTAGCCGGTATGAATATTCCTCCTCCAGCTCCGAGGGAAGCCTATGATTATGTTAAGGATTTTTTGGTTAAGACTGGTCTTTTGGAAGATAAGTATGCTGAATAGTTGAGGGAGATTATTGAGATTAGAAAGAGAATTGAGCGTATGGAGATAACTGAAGTTGAAGGAATCTTCGTTGACGAGTGGATTAGAAGGGCTGAGAAGTTTGTTAATAAAGCTGCCATACTCCTAGATTATTTTGAAATGAGGAGAAAAGTAAAGATCATCCAGAAAACCTATTATGTTATGCATATGGCGGTCGCAGTTACACTTCGAGATCTCGGCATAAGGGTTCCAAAAGATGAAAGTGAGGTGTTAAGCGCCTTTAAGAAGGAGCTTATAGAGAAAAGAGGACTGGATCCCATTTATGTTCAGGTTTGGAGTAGAGTTAGAGAGCTCAAGAGCATGGTCGACGAGAATAGAGAGGATGAGATTCCTGACGAAGAGGCTTATGAGATGCGAGAGTACATCAGAAGACTTATCTTTGATCTAGCGAAAATTCGAGCGGAAGAAAAAGTAGCAGTTCCTATATTAAATGCTGATCAGAGAATAAACTATTATATAACGTAAATTCCAGTTTGGAAGTCACATAATCATTTTTTAACCTGCATATTTGATCCCAATAAAATAGCAGAGAATAACTGAGAAAAGATTGATTATCCAAAAACAGTTGCAAACTATTTCAGATTTCTAAACCATTTTTCTATGTGTTTATCTATCCCGTCCAGTTTTGGAAGCCTAAGTTCCCCAATGATGCTCTGAAACCTCTCGACAGTCCACTCTTCAGGCAAATCCGTCAATATATATAAGATATAAAAAACATAGGTAGGCATCCCTGTTATTGCTTTCCTTATCTCGCAATCTAAGAACACTATTTTACTTTCTGGAGAAAACTTAAACGTTTCGTCCCTCCACTTTACCGTGGTCGGCTTATTAATTTTAATGCGCTCTGGATCCCCTTCGTAAAGTTGCAGGTCATCGCAAGGCTCAAGCTCCCTAACCCTTAAAACCCTAAAGCCCTTCAAACCCGACAAAAACCACAGCAAAACGTAATGCCATAAGAGCATTCCGGCTATCATAAATTTGTTTTTTATGCGACTCTTATTCATGTCGCTAGCGGCACCCAAAGCCCTATTATACTCTATCACCGCATAAAGCAGATCATCTAAAATATCTTCCAGATCATCTATTGTTTTGGGCGCCTTAAGATAGGCCTCAACAAATCTATCACCAGCCTCCTCAAACCTTTCTTCCAAGAGTGCTATATGCGCTACACAACGGCAACGCCAAGATTCGAAACGCCGACTATCATCCAGAAAAATTCTTGTTTTTTCATTTAAGTAAGCTCTACTTAATCTTTTATGTGCCGCCTCTTTATATTTCTGCGAAGTAATCCTACACTTCTCGGAAGCCTCTATAAGCTTAGATTTAGCTGTATCCAGATCGAAATTCAGAGATTGTTTAATAGCTAAATTAGCCTCCAACCTAGTTGCCAAAGCCTCATATCTCCGAATTTGCCTCCAGTAACAATATTCACTTGTTACTGGAGGTAGATCTCTAGTAAGTCTTAAAGCTTCCTCAAAACATTTTCTAGCTCGCAAGCAAAGTTTCGCCGCCTTAGCTGGATCAGATTTCTCTAAGCCTATCGCTGAGTATAAAAGAGATATCCCATAAGACCTTCGCTTCATAGCTTTGCAATAATTGACATAGAATTCTGGCTGACGATGCAAACTGTGATTCTCCGAGACTAGACGGCTAATAAAATCATTCAGATAGCTCATTAGCCTATAGTATAAAGACGTGGCAAATATGTCTTCCTCCAAATATAAGCTGCGAACTTTAAGCATAAATGCAAGCTTGGCGATGCCGCTTGGCAGTATTGGTTGTGTTGGGTCCCCATAGAGCATGAAGAAAAGCGCCTCAATCCTTGATCTCTCTGAAAAACTCTCTATCACGCCATTCAATCTTGCTGATCCAGCTTGTGCAAGGTTACGGGTCATGCCCTCTACGAATGATGCTGCTGTTCCTATTTCTATGGGTAGGGGATTCGCGATTACCCCCGACGCTCCTATAGATAATAGTACTGTCGCTAAACCCAAGTTGCTTTCTAAACCCGCCATTCCAGCCCTACAGGCCATGAGAACAATGAAGGGCGAGTTCTTAAGCCAGCCAAATTGAAGGATATCCCTGCCATAAAGCTTCACCCCATCAATAGGGTTAACTATTATGTAGCTGTCATCCCTTTCAGGATCAAAATCACCATGAGTAAAAATGAATGCCAGCTTAAAAGTTCTCAAGACATTCTCAATGACTGTTTTCTCTTTGTCAGAGAATTCTCGGCATGCCTTCATAACCTTCTCAAACACATCATCCTCCACAATCTTCTTAGTATCCCGCAGAAACTCGCTTAGTCTCTGAGCAAGCCGCCTAAATGACTTTTCATCCAAATATCCATAATATCCAGGGTTCAAGTATAATCGGGGCTTTACACCCAACTCTGGATGTCTAGCGAAGTTATTATATGTGGCTGTTGCTAACCACATAATTATCTCGTCCATCCTTCTTTTTGCTGTGTCTCCTATTCCAATTGATGCTGCATCAAACGATCTAGCAGGGTTTATTGACGTTAATACCGCGGCTGAAGCAATCCTAACAGAGTCCCTAGGCTTCAGACCAGAAAGCCGACCAAACATATGGGTTTCAGCCAAATATTTTCCTTTGAAGCTGAGGAGTTCGTATAGGGCTAGGGGCTCGGTGAACAGAACTAGGTAAGGGTATTTTTTAAGCCTCTCAGAGATTCCCCCAAGATTCCTGCGTAAGGCTTCTCCAATACGGTTTAGGAATCTCTCTTCTTCGCGTTTTAATTCTTCCAGCACATGTGTCGCGAGGCTGCTACTTGCTGATCTAACCTGCTCCTCAACTGCTTTGAGCCTTACTAGGCTTTCGAGGGCTTCCTTTATGTGGTTCCCCTCCCGGCTCTCCAGCCTCCTGACTGTGATTATTGGTGCAGCTTTACCTATAGCATATGCTGTGGCTGTTAGAGCTATCTGCAGATCAGGCTCATCCAAGACTGATACGATGGCCGTGTACGGTGAATAAAGCGTTCTTAAGATTTGATTGCAAAGATCATTCGGAGACCTTCTTACCCCATCTTCGCTATCCGCTAGTTCGTCCAGAAACTCTTCTATGATGGTTTTAAGGCCGTCTTCGTCATCCGTCAGCTTCCAAGGCTTATCCACCCCTAAAGCCTCATCCCCCAACCCGTCAATCATCCTTTCCAACTTAACCCTAAGACTGAACAGAAGCTCCCGCGTCTCCCTTTCAAAGTCAAATCTGGATTTCCCATCAATAATCCTCAAATTCTTCAGATATGCGTATGTTGCAGATCTAACCCAGCCCTTAGCTCTGTTTGCCTGCAGCTCCCCATCAAATACTGGTTTACAGTCGAACAAAACTTCATAGACTCTAGCAGCCTCCTCAATCGGTCCCCTATACGGATCATACTCAATAAACTCCACTCTGCTTGAGTCAAGTGCTTTTTTGAGGCTGTCTATGTGGTTTCTGGGCGCTATAACAACCTTAACAGGCATGCGGCTAATCAAGTATCTAAGCGTATCTACAGCCTCATCCCATCCTTCCTCATCCAAGACAAGGACAGGCGTGAAATACTTATGAATAAGTCTAAGTTCTTCTCTAACAGGCTTCGGAGGCAACCCCAACGTAAGCAACGAAATTGGAAACCTGTAGAAGCCCTTCTCAGCAACTATAACCACGCCTGAAAAGCCATTAGAATGCCTAAAATCATGATGAAAATGAAATTGTAATATGCATTCGCCGCTTCCGTCAAAATTTATCTCGATCTTTCGGCTACATCTTCGCTTAACCATATCATAGTGGAAGTATATGGGGGTGTAGACAACTCCATTGGTTGGTATGTAAATCTCTTCTCTCTTCCCTCTTTCCTCTTCCCCCTCTCTTCTCTCTTTTCTATCCAGAAGAACTATTCCATAAAATTCGACACTAAAATCCCAGGTAACACTGCAACGACCATCTGATTTAAAGACTATTTGGAAGATCGGGCTTCTACGGTCAATCTCAAAAGTTCTAACGACTCGAGAGCCGCTATAGCTCCATTTGTCTTTACGGAAAACTATCTTCATAGGCTCATTTTCGTCTAAATCTATGCTTGAAAGGCATCCATCATCATTCAAGCTTGCCCTAAGCCTATAATGAGAAATCACAAAATCCATAATGCGCTCATCTAGAAGACTTATATCATGCCAAGTAATTTTTAAATTTTTAATTGTTTCATTACCCCCTTGAATATGTCCAACCAGTATTGTATGGAGGACGAAAGCCATTTTGCAACTGCCGACGGCTCGACCGAATTCGGCAAAGCTGCTCTTTTTGAAGCCATCGGAAGACCGAAAAGACCGAAAAATAAGATGATGAACATTAAAAACGCAATAGTTTTAGATCTACCCATTTTATTCACCTATCATCGTTATTTCGTCATAGTAAAAATATATCCATTTTATATAAAAATTTCGTTTAAATCGTTTGATCCTTTTTATAGGTTATTAACGTATTAAGTGTTGTGAAATGAACATTTTTAAAAGTTTACTTCCATATTTCGCATCCAAACAATTTTACTGCCAGCCTTAAATATTCGTTGATAATACTATTTTCATTTTCGAAACTCATTAATACGTTAATAACATTGCAAATAAAATATAGAAAAATTTAAATTTTCATGTTTATAATATTTTACGTGT
>Ga0180301_10004457_pt1 | contig 10811 bp, 12 predicted proteins | sample GuaBasSediGuay16_FD_121797 | JGI IMG/M metagenome (GOLD analysis project Ga0180301, IMG submission 121797) | Subseafloor sediment microbial communities from Guaymas Basin, Gulf of California, Mexico - Guay16, Core 4569-2, 12-15 cm | ecosystem: Environmental > Aquatic > Marine > Hydrothermal... | reverse complement strand
GAGGTTTTTCCATGGAGCTGAGATGGAGTATATACCTAAGCCATCGATACCCGAGGTGTTCAGAGGAGTTGTAGCAGGAGAGGCCGATATGGGGGTTGTGCCCGTAGAAAACTCGTTAGAGGGCTCGGTAAACCTCACGCTAGACCTTCTCTTCGACACCCCTTTGAAAGTATGTGGTGAAATCGAGCTTAAAGTTGAACATTGCTTACTGGCGAATCCAGGCTCTAGGGTCGAAGATATACGGGTCATATTCTCCCACCCCCAAGCCATAGCCCAATGTAGGCGGTTTATCGAAACTATGCTTCCACAAGTCGAGGTCGTCGAGGTTCAGAGCACGTCTAAAGCCGCCGAGGTGGTCAAAGGGTTAAGGGGTGCCGCGGCGATAGCGTCCGAGTTTACGGCGGATATCTATGGCTTAGAAGTACTAGCTAAATCGATTCAAGACTATCACGACAACTATACGAGGTTCTTCGTCTTAAGCCCTGAGGACCATCCACCCACAGGTAACGACAAGACCTCTCTAATCTTCTCAGTCCCTGATAAGCCCGGCGCGTTATACGAGGCTTTAAAGCCGTTCGCAGCTAGAGGTATAAACCTGACTAAGATAGAGTCTAGACCAACCAGAGGTAAGCCTTGGGAATACGTCTTCTACATGGATATGGAGGGACATAGGTTCGACGATGAAATCAAAGAAGCTGTAGAGGAGCTTAAAGCGATCGCAAGCTTCGTTAAAGTTCTGGGAAGTTATCCTATAGCTAAGAGGGGAGGCTGAGCTTAATGTTAAATTTGACGGTTGATGTTAGAGTCTTTCTGAGAGAGGTGTAGAGAGCTGCTTAGGAGGTTTTTAGAAGAGGTCGAAGTGCTTTACGTAAACGATGAGGTAGAGCCGGATTACGGTTTTACCGAGTACTTGAAAAAAGAGGATTTACCCATAGTCTTCAGTAGGGTTAAAGGGTATACCGGTCTGAAGGTTGTGGGGAACTTATGCGCCTCGAGAAAGATTATGGCTAAGGCCTTAAACGTGCCTTATGATAAGCTTCACGATATATGGGTCAAGGCTTTGGAACACCCCAAGCCATATGGTTATACGGATTCGGCGCCTTTTATGGAGAAAACCTTCAAGAATCCAGAGATCTCGAGGTATTTACCTTTCCCCCGGTTTTATAGAGGGCTTGAGAAACAATATGCTACAGGGACAATAGTATTGGCTAGAGACCCTGAGACCGGTAGGATGAATGCGTCTTTTCACAGGCTTATGCTACTCGAGGGGAATAGGCTGGCGATCAGACTCGTTCCAAGAGACCTATATAGGTTTTATATGGCTAATAAGGAGGCGGGTAGAGACACTAGGGTCGCTATAGTCTCAGGGGTTCATCCATCGATATGTATGGCCGCCGCCACGTCCTATCCGGACCTTAACGAGCTACAGTTAGCTAGGGTTTTCCATGAATTTGAGTGTGTAGACTTAGATGGTTTAGACGTACCAGCGGAGGCTGAAGTCGTCATGCTCGGCAGAATCTTGAAAGACGTGGAGGTGAACGAGGGGCCCTTCGTAGATTTGACAGAAACTTTAGACATCGTCAGGCGTCAACCCGTCGTAGAGGTGGAGAGGCTTTACATGCGGGATGATGCATTATGGCACGTGATACTACCTGGCGGGTTGGAGCATAAGCATCTCATGGGTGTACCTCAGGAGGTTAGGATGCTTAGGATCGTTAGAAACACCGTGCCTACCGTTAAGAGGATATACCTTACGCCTGGTGGATGTTGTTGGCTCCACGCAGTGGTTTCGATCAGGAAGCTTCGTGAAGGTGATGGGAAGAACGCGGGGTTAGCCGCCTTAGCGGCTCATCCGAGTTTGAAGATGGTTATAGTTGTGGACGACGACATAGATGTCGAAAACCCGTATGAGGTCGAATGGGCTTTAGCTACTAGGCTTCAACCGGATAAGGGGATCGTCGTGATCCCCGGTGCTAGGGGGTCAAGTCTAGACCCGTCTCAGGGTAAAAAAGGTCTTACGGCTAAGTGGATCATAGATGCTACGATACCCCTGGAGCTGGATAAGGAATCCTTCAGGAGGATCGTTTAAACTTGTACTTAACCAGCCGTGAGGAGCGTATTCTCAAGGGGGAAGAGGGCTATGCTAGACAGAAGGCTATGGAGATACTGGTAGCCTTAGGCGAGATCTATGAGGCTGATAGGCTTATACCCGTCTCCTCAGCTCAGATAGCCGGCGTAAGCTATACTTCCTTAGGCGACGATGGTATCGAATGGCTCGAATCGTTGGAAGGAACCCATGTAACGATACCTGCGATGCTTAACCCGGCTGGTATGGACCTTGAAAACTGGAGACGTATGGGGATAGACCCTGAGTACGCTAGAAAACAGCTCAGGATTATAGAAGCCTATAAGAGACTGGGTGTCAGACCGTTATGCTCCTGCACCCCATATCTGCTAGGTATGGTTCCCATGTTCGGAGAGCATGTAGCCTGGTCCGAGTCCTCAGCCGTGTGCTATGCCAACTCGGTCTTAGGAGCTAGGACAAACCGAGAAGGGGGTCCGTCGGCCCTAGCGTCGGCGATAATAGGTAAAACACCTAACTACGGATATCACCTCGACGAGAACCGTAAAGCCGGTTTAGTTATAGAGGTTGAAGCCAAGCTTAGGACGATAAGCGACTACAGTGCTTTGGGATACTGGGCTGGTAAACTAGCTGGGTCCAACGTGCCATATTTCAGGGGTTTGAAAGGGGCGGATAACGCTTGTTTGAAGGCCTTGAGCGCAGGCTTAGGAGCCGCGGGCGGCGTCGCTTTATACCATGTCGAGGATGTCACACCGGAGCATAAAACGGCGTTGGTAGAGGACGTTGAGAGGCATCGTTTCGGAGAGGCTGAACTCAAGGAGGTATATTTGGATTACTTTAAACCGATACCTGACCACGTCGACCTGGCGGCTGTAGGCTGTCCTCACGCATCCCTCGATGAGGTTAAAGAGGTCGCCGAATTCGTAAATGGTAGGCGTATCAGAGAAGGCTCTAGGCTTTGGGTCTTCACCTCGATAGCTGTCAAGGAGATGGCTAAGAGATGTGGATACTTGGATATCATAAGAGCCGCCGGGGGAGAAGTCTATGCAGACGGCTGTATGGCTCTAGCCCCGCTTAGAGATATGGGTATAAAGAGCGTCGCGGTAAACAGCTCTAAAGCTGCCTTCTACACCCATCTTTTAGCTAGGGTCGATGTCTACTTCGGAAACCTTAGGCAATGTGTAGAATCGGTTATGGAGGAGTGAGACCGTATGATCATACGGTGTAGACGCATATCCCGGGGATATGGTGAAGGTTATGCCTTAGTCTCCCCGGAGCCGATAAGCTTCTTCGGTCAAGTCGATAGGGTCAGAGGGATTATATGCGACGAGGAGCATCCCCTTTATGGAGAGAGTGTATCAGATAGGGTACTAATATTCCCTCATGGTAAAGGCTCGACCGTCGGCTCCTATGTCTTATATGGTCTAGCTAAGAGAGGTAAAGCTCCCTCAGCCATCATATGCCTAGAGGCTGAACCTATTATAGCGGTCGGAGCGATAATAGCTGGGATACCTATGGTGGATAAGCCTGAGAGCTACGTTTTCGAAACAGGTATGTTCGTCAGGGTATATGCAGATAAAGGCATCATAGAGGTGCCGAGTCTTTAACCTGGTTTTCGAGAGCCTCCACTATCCTCGCCACTGTTTCGTCTTGCCGCTTCAAGTCTAGACCGTAGAAGGCTATGCCTAAACCCTCGGCTTCCAGCATCTCTTCTAGCATCTCGACGAATATCCCCTTTCCCGGGGTTCGAACGCTCCCGGCGTCTGTACGCTTGGATGTCGTGTAAACACCGCATGTCGGAGAACCTTCGACACCTATTATCGCCAAGACTCTAAGTTTAGGGTCGACCGAAAGCCTTGTGAAAGCCGTTAAGTCCTCCACGACCTTCTCCGCCAGCTTCCTACAGTGTTCTGCAAAACCAGGTAGGTCTCTATACTCCTCCTTCGTCATGGGTTTCCTAGGATTACCTAAGAAGCTGAATTCTGGACATGGAAGCTGATAGAGACCGATGCCTAAGAGCTTGATCCTCTCAAGAAATTTGGCTATGAACCCCTCGACCCATCCACCCGAACCTTCCCAAAACCATCGCGTAGTTTGGTTGAGTATACAGTGGGAAACTGCCACCACATAGCCTACATGCGGAGCATGGTTCAACATAGATCCCAAAGTTAGACATTTATCTCAGGTCAGGCTTTACTTTTGCCTTCACGCTTTCCCCGTTTATATGGGGAGCTTTGCACCGTCTGGACCGCGTTTGTATAAGCCTAGTTCAGGCATCTTCCTCAGTTGAGAAGCTGAAAAGACAGGACCATCTCTGCAAACCCTATACGGTCCTATGCAACAACTTCCGCATATGCCTATACCGCATTTCATGTATGCCTCTAAGCTCGCCTGAATCTTTAAGCCCCAAGTTTCACATAACTCGTAAACCCTACGTATCATGGCCGGTGGACCGCACGTATAAACCACATCGTAACTAGGTCTAGACTTCCTCAAATGCTTCTCGAAGAGTTCGGAGACAAGACCTTTAAACCCGATGCTACCATCATCGGTCGCTACCATGACAGCACCGTCCGGTTTTACAGCTCTCTCAACCTTAGCTAGCTGGAAGATATCGTGCTTACTTCTAAAACCTAGAAACGCTTCGGTCCTACATCCACATTCCTTAAGCCTCTCCAGTAGAGGCAATAGGGTTGCCAGCCCTACACCACCTGCTACTACGGCTACGCGACCTTTAACTATCTTAAATCCGTTACCGTATGGTCCTCTCACACCCACGGAATCACCTGGCTTCAGTTTATGCATGGTCTCTGTTGCATCGCCGACTTTAGCGACGGTTATACTGCATATATCTCCTATCGTGGAGAGGCTTAGGGGTATCTCATCGACCCCGATTATCCAGACCATCACAAACTGTCCTGGCTTAGCCTTAGAGCATAGAGCGTCTCTAAACCAGAACGTTTTAACCCGCGGGTTTTCTTCGACGACCCTGACGAGCTTCACTATCCGTCTGAAATTGACGTTTCTATCCACGAAACCTACCTCCTATGCGCTAAGCCTCTTATGTCATCTATGGAGTTGTAGCCCTTCTCCTCGAGAAAGCTTCTCAAACCCTTGAGTATCTTCTTGAAAATCCTTAGCCCACCTCTAGCTATGGCAGAACCGAGTTGAACAGCCGTAGCCCCAGCCATCAGGAATTCGATAACATCGCGTGCGGTCTCTACTCCTCCGCATCCGAAGACCGGTATGTCTAGGGACTCTGTGATCTCATAGACGCATCTGACGGCTATCGGTCTTATAGCCGGACCTGATAAACCTCCGAAGACCCCTGCTAAGACCGGTCTACCTACTTCTACGTCTATACTCATTGCTCTAACCGTGTTTATAGCGGTCAACGCATCCGCACCGCCGTCTACAGCCGCCTCGGCTATCCTAACTATATCGGAAACGTTAGGTGAAAGCTTGACTATGACAGGCTTATCGACATGTCTTTTCAGAGTTTTAACATAGGATTTTACGAGAATAGGGTCCTTAGCGATTTCAGATATCCCATCTACGTGGGGGCAGGAGATGTTAAGTTCGACAGCGGAGATAACATCAAGACCTGAAACCGCCCTACCGATTTCGACAAGCTCATCCTCCGAGAACGCGTAGATACTCAATATGATAGGAGCCTCCAAGTCTCTAAGCGTCTCTAGCTCTTTCATAAACTTCTCCAGACCTGGGTTTGGTAGCCCCATAGAGTTGAGGAATCCAAACCCTAGGTCGACGACCGTGGGGTTTGGATAGCCTTTTCTAGGCTTAAGCCCTATAGACTTGGTGACAACTCCCCCGGCTCCAGATTCGACGACTCTTCGGAGAATAGGGGCGGTCAAACCCAGTATTCCAGCGGCTAATATCAGTGGGTTTCTAAACCTTAAACCCAGTGTTTCCACTTTTAACATAGGTTGAGGTGCTAGGTCGATCAAGCCTAAAAATAGTTTAAACATCAAGTTTTTAAGGTTGTTTTACCAGTCTCTTTCTGGAGGTGTTCAACCCATGCCGACCCATGGAAGTCTAACTAAAGCGGGTAAGGTTAGAAGTCAGACTCCTAAGATACCTGGAAGACCTAGAAAGTTTCCACCACCTAAGGTTAGGAATAGAAGGAATTATGTGAAACGCCTTCTACTGAATAGAAAACCTGGTCAAAACTGGATGCTAGGAAGAGGAAGATAGCCGCTTCTCTTCTTTCTTGTCCTCTTCTGGTAGAGGCAACGGTGGGGTTTTAGTAGTTGCCATAGCCCAGCCTATCCATATGAGAATCCCCCAGAAGACCAGTACGAGTATGTAAACGGGTACCGCTAGGGCCCACCAGCTGAGTTGCCTACCGAGAATCTGCCAATCAGATGGGGATAAGAACAGTAGCCATGTGTAAAGCAATACTATCATTATACTCGATATGCATATTATTGCCCCTATGGTCCTCTCGTTCATGGTAAAGCCTCTAAAATTTAGATCGAGACCATTCTAATATTATTAACTTCTAGCTCTCACGGTGAATACCTCTCCTTCCACCGAAACCTTGAAGTCTTCCTCCAACTTCTCCTTTCGAAGCAGATGCTTGATCCAAACTTTAAGGGTCTTTTTACTTAACCCCTCGGCATCGGGTATCTCGATGATCCCGTCTTTGAGAACGAGCTTCAAGCCGAGTTTAGTCTCTAAAAAGCTTAGCAGAGCCTTAGATGCGTCGCGGTTCTTTTTCTCAAGTGCCTTCACATCTACCCTATACCCGACCATAAGGCTCATCCTCCGGGCTTTGAAACTCTAACGGCTATAACCCTAACTTGGTCTGCGGTGTTCTCACACCAATCCGCCACGTTTTCGAGGGCATCTAGAAACTGAGCCACCATTATGACCTCGCCTATGGCAAGATCTCTACAGCACTCAGCCTTAGCAAACACCCTACGACAGTTCTCATAAAGGTCATCTATATTTTCTTCAAGTTTTTCGACCTGATCAGCGTTTTCAAGAGCTTTATCTACATCAGTCAACAGAAATTTCACAGATTTCTTAACCATGTAAACACATTCCTTAACCCTCTCAGCCATCCTTAAGATGTTATCCTTAAGCTCTTCGTTAAGCTCCTCTATTCGTATAATAGACATGATCCTGCCCGCTTCCCTAGCCCAGTCAGCTATCCAATCGATCCTTCTCACCAGATCCATCAAAACAGCCTTATCCTCAGACAGAAGTTCACTACCTGATAGCTCGTTTAAGATATCTCTCCTGACGTAGTCGGCCTCCTCCTCTTTACGGGAAAGCTCTTTAAGCTTTTGGAGGGGGCTTTCTAAACCGCTTATAGAGAGCGTGATGGCCTCATACAAGGCCTCGACGCAACCTACGGTTAGGTTAAGGTGCGACTCGATATGTCTTATGGCTAAGGTTCTACGTCGTCTACGAAACCATTCTAAAAGCTCCATACTCACTCGTAAGCCCCCAGAGCAAGCTATTACTAAAGTAGTTAGAGATAAGACGCTAAAAAAGATTATTTAGGCTCTATCTATTCTATGTTTTAGTCTCAGAAGGGATGACCGATGCCTCGGAGACGACGAAGGATCATACCATCAGAGGGATACCTCCTACTTCTGGTAGGGATTCTGATAGGATTCCTGCTTTTCACGATTATATCCGCCGTGTTTTCACTTGAGGCTTTGAAATCGCTGATCCCAGGTGAAAAAAAGCCTACTCTACATGTCCTCTACACAAGTGAAAAACAAAGCTGGATGGAGGAGGTCGTACCGATATTTGTGGAGAAATTTAAGGAGGAACACGGCTACGAGATAAGGGTCGAGCTTACCGTAGCGGGGTCCCATGAAACAGTAAACTTAATTTTACACGGTTCCGTCAAACCTGTAGTTTGGAGCCCGGCGTCAAGCATATGGATCCCTTATATAAACTATAAGTGGAAGAAACTGGGCTATGGATACGACCTCGTCGAGGAATGGAAACCGGTCTTAATAACCCCCACGGTGATAGTAACCTGGCGTTCTTTCCTAGAAAAGTATAAAGTCACGGGGTTTCTGAGCCTTTACGAGCTTGCTAAGAGAGGGGTGGAGTTTAAATACGGACATCCAGACCCGATGTTAAGCAACGGAGGCGTTACAGCTGTTCTACTGGAGATAGCAGAGGCGGCTCATAAACCCGTCGACGAGCTCACGGTAGAGGATTTAGTAGACCCGCATGTCCAAGAGATCGTTAAGACGATAGAGTCTAAGGCCGTCTACTACGGTAGAAGCACCGGATTTTTCGGTAGATGGGCGGTGGAGAACGGTCCCTCGGCTATAACGGTTTTCTCGGTCTACGAGAACATTGTGATAGATAATTCGGTCAAGGCTTTGAGAAAATGGAACGACCAGCTTGTAGCGGTGTATCCCAGCTTCGGTACCATACTTAACGACCATCCCTTCGCGATCTTAAACGCACCATGGGTCGGTGAAGAAGAGAAGGCTATAGCTAAAGAGTTCATACAGTTTCTCCTCAGCAAAGAGGCTCAGGAAAAGGCTGTAAAGCATGGTTTTAGACCTGTTAGAAGCGATGTCGAGCTTGATCCCGAGGTCTTCAGCCCAGAAAATGGCGTAAGCTATACGTTAAACATAACTTTTCACAATCCGCCTAAAGGAGAGGTGCTGGACGGTCTCTTTACGGTATGGGTTAAACTTAGGAGCAGAGGGTAGGTAGGATATGCCGACCATATGGAGAATCATTTCCAAGACCATCTTATATTCAACTATGGTCGCCCTAGCCGTCTTAGTCCTTCTTCCAACGGTTTTCTTAGCATCGTTTCCGATCGTTTACTTCGACGAGGTTAGATACGAGGTATTCGAGAACCCGTTGGTCGGAGACGAAAACCTTAGAATGATAATATCCGTCCTACTATTTTCGTTTAAACTCTCTATTTCCGCGGTTATCATAGACCTGATGTTGGGAATGCCCCTAGCCTTTCTACTGGCTAGGGGGAGATTCCCGGGTAAAACTTTACTCGAAACTTTGGTAACACTCCCCCTAGTCATACCGACTTCAGGCTTCGGGTTTGCGTCGTTACTGACCTGGACCACGGTTTCAGGGATAGGAGGGTGGCTAGGTCTAAATAGAGGAATCTTAGAAACTAGCGCGACCATCCCTGGTACAGGCATTCCGATCCTCATGCTTATAGTCCACGTAAGCCTAACCCTACCCTACGTCGTTAGAACCCTTCAGGCCAAACTAGTCGAGTTAAACCCAGTCTACGAGGATGCCTCTAGGACATTAGGAGCTACCTCCCTGACGACCTTTAGGAAAATCCTACTACCCCAAATTCTTCCCGCTGTTTTCTCGGGCTCTGTATTGGCGTTCGCCAGGTCGTTGGGTGAAACGGGGGCAACCATGGTCGTATCAGGTGTTAGGATAACCGCGGCGATAGCTGTCGTGAGGTGGGAGTTCGAATTTAAGCTCGGTGCTGCGGCGTTTTTAGGGCTTATTCTCGTTCTCATAACTTGGCTAATCATACTGCCGGTGGAGCTCCTTTTAACCGGTAAGCAGGGGATAATCAAGCCCCCACCCCTGATATATAAAACTGGCTTAGAGAAAGTTTTCTTAAAAATGGAATCGAAGCTGTCGAGAAGAGGGCTTAGAAATCTTCTATACGTTGTATGCATATTTGCGGTGGCTATTCTGGTGGTTATCCCCGTCATAGTGGTGGGCGAGTCTGTCGTCGCCTATTGGTACGCAGACCCCTTCACCGGTAGGAGGGAGGGGGGTGTGATCTATCAGCTTTTAGGGCCTCCAAACTATCTCCCGGCGATACTTAGGGCTACGGCTATCTCTTTCACCTCAGCGTTTGTATCGACTTACATCTCTGTGTTTCTATCCATACCTCTTGTATATATAATCGAGAGGTATAGATTCGGTAGAGTCTTAAGAGCCATACTGAAGATACCGCTTGTGGTACCTTCCTCGGCCCTAGGATTGTCGACACTGCTCATGTGGGGTCCTAAGTTTATGGGACTTATCACACCAGGTATATGGCTTATAATACTGACGCATATAGTGTTCTCCGTTCCAGTTATAGTTGAGACGATCATTGCAGTCTATGAAGGGTCGGATATAAAACTTTATGAGGATGCTGCTAGAACCCTCGGTGCAAACCCATACTATACGGCTGAGAAAATAAGTCTCCCAGTTCTTAAGGAGGGTATAATAACTGGGGCTATCCTATCGTTCACCCATTCACTGGGTGAGACCGGGGCTACGATGATCGTTATGGGCTCTGACATACCTATATCCGCCCTCGTGGTTAACATGGTCGAGTCCTTAGCTATCCCCGCCGCCCTCTTCACGTCGACATACCTCATATTCATATCCACGGCTCTGATATTCGTCTTCAGGCTAGCCACTAGAAGGAGGTAGCTAAGACTTTATACCTGTGTTAGCCATCTTATTGTGCTAGATGGGGAGTCTTAGACTCGTCGACATCTCGAAGCGATTCGATAGGGTCGAAGCTCTTAAAGACCTGGATTTGGAGATTTATGATGGAGAGTATGTAGTGGTTCTCGGCCCGACAGGAGCAGGTAAGACCACTCTTCTCAGAATAATAGCCGGTCTTCTGAGACAGGATAACGGTGAGGTCTACATAAACGAGGTTCTGGTAGACGACCTTCCACCGGAGGAGCGGGGTGTTGCACTATTCTTTCAGAACTTCGCTCTTTTCCCT
>Ga0180301_10004456_pt1 | contig 10811 bp, 9 predicted proteins | sample GuaBasSediGuay16_FD_121797 | JGI IMG/M metagenome (GOLD analysis project Ga0180301, IMG submission 121797) | Subseafloor sediment microbial communities from Guaymas Basin, Gulf of California, Mexico - Guay16, Core 4569-2, 12-15 cm | ecosystem: Environmental > Aquatic > Marine > Hydrothermal... | reverse complement strand
TTTCACAGCATGTGCTAATCCGAGTGGCTCCTGAACTATATAGGTGACGTTTATGTTCCATGCGGAACCGTCCTTAACGTATTCTTTTACTGCACCGCCAGTTTCAGGCGCTATGATAACGCCGACATCCCTAATTCCAGCCTGCGAAACATGATCCAAAACATAGCCTAAAACCGGCTTATTAGCCACCGGAATAAGCTGCTTAGCAGTAGTGAACGTTAATGGTCTAAGCCTAGTGCCTTTACCGCCGCTAAGCACAAGAGCCTTCATACCAGCACTCACAACATTTTTCATAATTACTCAGGGTTTTTTGTGTACAAAAATCAAACTATTCTATTGTTTCTTTTTTACTTTTTACTTTTAGGATATGTAAAATACTTAGACAAACAAACATTATTAGTATTGCCCCTTGTAGCATGATGGAGGAAAAGCTACGAATACTTGGTAGAAACACGTGTATAAATAGGAGAATAATCAGGGAAAAATTATTTATCGCAAATATGTTTTCTATCGACGTTTCCAAATCCTTTCTGGAAAAATGTATTTTTATTTTGAATGGTTGCTTTTCTGCGTATATACTGACAGCATTATACTTTGTGAAAAACAGCATTAGTAAGGCGATCATATAAATCGGAATTATCAGATAAGGATCCATTACTAACTTCATCGTATAGAGGTCGATTACTAGTAGTTCTGGTTTAGAAAATAAAGACCTAAGAGCTCCACAAGATGGGGCTACCCCATAGATTTCCCCATGATTGTTTTCTCCACTTTCATCTATTAAGGTATTATTCTCGATCCTTCCACGGAAGTAGAGGATTAAGCCTTCAATAGGAGGTTTATTGTTAAGCACTTTCGGAATTTCCTCTTTTGTAAGGACTCGGCCCCAGATGCGGATAATAGCTATGCTACCCTTGAACCAGTCAACTGAGGAGGTTAGGCACTTTGCTATCGATATATTTCCGTGCAGATTCCAGTCGCTGTCATAAACGAACTGACTATCAACTCTTCCATCGATGTAAAGGGTTACCCTTCCATCTCCATCGTAGAGAATTACTAATTGGTGCCATTTTCCTGCTGAAAGCTTTGTCTTTGAGACGGCTTCAGGCCATATCCCCCAGGGATTATATTGTACTTTAAGATTTGGCCACAACAAGAGATGTATGGCGGATCCTTTTCCCGGTGAACCTATGGTGATGATGTTCTGTCGTGTTGGTTTTGTTTTGTCTGGAAGCCTAAGCCAGATCTCTAAAGTGAATGATTTCATACCCGCTAATTGATGAGGCATAGGAGCTAGAACATAATCGTTCTCACCATCGAAATTTATTGGAAACACTAAAGCAAATGTTTGGTATCTTATATTTTCAAATACAATAATGCATCCCAATATGATTAAGATTAACAAAAAAGCTAATGTTATCAGATTTACACTTGTGTCTCTAGCCATTTTCATCTACCTTTCATAATGAGAGTTGGAATCATATATAATTGAATCCCTTAACACATAAATTATAGTTATTCTGCCAACTTTTACTTGAATGAAAGTGTTCGCCCATAGTGTTGTATAGTCAGCCTTCCCTATCTGCAAATAGCTTCAAAGCGGTCAGCGCGATGAACTTTTCACAACTTCCCATAGACTTCGCTCTATCCCTCATGATCTTACCACCACCATATATATGGAGTGTAGCAAGGTTCCCTCTTTCATCTCGGATCTCTTTCTAACCTGTACATGCCTAAAGAGGCTCTCTTATCAGATGCTCAACTACTTTTGCTCTTTTAGGCATACATTCTTATCAAGGACAAGCAGATATAACATCACTTAAACGATTTAATAAATAGATAAAAAAACCCGACCGGATAATTATATTCTAGATCACTATCTTCCCTCAGAACAATGATGTCAAAATCTTGAAATATTCTTTTCATATCTTCAGCACCATAACGCCAGAAGTCGTGGGAATAGCCATGGAACCCTTAGGAACAGTTGTAATATATATCCTTCAGGTTTCAGAACTCCTTTCATGTTTGTTATGGCCACTCTCCAATTTCTGATATGCTCCAAAGCGTCTACTGAAATTACTACGTCAAACCTATTTGCACCGAAATATTCTAATAATTTTTCAGCGGGAAGGATGATGTCAACATACCTACCTGGCTCTATATCGACGCCTGTGTATTCACCCGGATGCAGAAAGCGTTCAATGAATGGTCTAATACTACCATTAACATACTTACTACCAACTTCTAAAACCCTTTTACCTTTAATTTCTTCAACCATTACGTTCTCAATAAAGAACTCGAAAACAGATACTCTACACATAGATAACACCTATACCATAACCATTCTGGTTCCAATCTTTCACTATTTCCTTAAAATCAAAATTGCGTTTTATTTCATTCCAGAATTTTGGTACGCCACCAACATTTTCAGGAGATCCTGGAACTATGTCATGAAAGGCTATAATGCCACCTCTTTTTACAAGAGGCGCATACATTTCAAAATCTTTTTTAACGCCTTCATACGTGTGGTCGCCGTCTATGAAGAGAAAATCAAGACGCTTATCAGCTAGAATTCGCCTAACTTTGTTAAGTGTCTCAGGGTTATGGGAGTCAGCCTAATTAAATAAATCTTCTGATCACCCCTAGCAAAAGATTTGAACAGTGGTATTTTCCATTCGGGATAACCACCTCCAAAAGGGCCTCCTGGTAAGTCGATAGTTATCAAAATAGCATTTGACTCGGCTACTCTCGTGAAAAGAAAGAAAGTTCCTCCACTCCCAGTACCTATTTCTAAGATATACTGTGGTTGAATTTTCTTGAGAATGCTAAGTAAGGCTGAAATTTCTTCTCTGATCTGTGTAAGTCGCATGCCAAGTATGCTTGATAAGGGTGAAAAGGAAAACTTTTCAGCTTCTTTCACGTCTGTAATCATCTTTTTAATAATAAACCGTATTATACTAAATGTCAATGGATTCTTCAATAGACTTATTCGAATATGTTCTTTCATCATCATTATGTATATTCCATCTCTAGAATTTCGTTCTTAAAACATGCTCGGTAAAAGGCTCAACTATCTATGCTTTTGCGGAGTTTGAAGATGTATAAATATCCGTCCTTATCCGTATATATAAGCTCAAAATATTTTGGATCTAAGAATATTCTCAAATATTCCTGTGGAATGCTTGCGTATTGTGCTTCTAACACGTCGTTTATACTCTGCTGGTTCAGCCATTTCACGGTTCTTGAAGAAAGGACGACAATAAAGGTTAAGTTGTCTTGTTTTATACCAGCATACTTAATGTATCGCTTATCCTGAACATGCATGAGTTTAGGCAGTGTTAAAATTGTTCGAAAGGCTTCTTCACTACAGTTCGCCTTAAAAACATCATTCTTTATCCTGTTCAGGAGTTCCTTAGATTCCTCATCGAGGGTTTCCGCTCCCATACCCCTCCCAGGAAGCCATATAGTGTCACCAATAGATCCTAGTACTTGTATGGTCTTATAATCGCTCACGATAACGGTTGTTTCTGGAAGGTTTTCCTTAATCCATAGAGCAGCTTCATACTCATAATCGACTATAGAAGTTAATGTATAACCTTCAGGCGGAGGCAATGAACGCAAGTAGCTTTGCTCTCGGACATGTGCTATGAGGGGAGGAAAGGTTGTCAAAAACATTATTGCGATCAGAAATAGACAAGTAACATGTTTGATCCTTAGGCTTCGTTTCCATTTAAAAATCTTACAAGACTCTTTTATAATTGATATAAACCCGAAAGATAGTGTATAACTCGAGAATGGAGCAAGTAAGTGGTAAAATCTAGGTGCCATTAAGTCTGGTAGAAATAGGCATAGTAGGAGAAAAGCCAACATAAATGTCATAAGTACGTTTTCCTTTTTTCTGGAGAACAGTGCAAAAATAGCGCCAATCACGAGAAGATAAGGCAATGCATGAGGGTACGCTAAGTTAAATAACGTAGTGTTTCGATAGGAGAAATCTATCGGATTTTCCAGTTTAAGTTCTGGATATAAAATTGGAGAAAATAAATTCGTTGAATAAATTTTTAATCCGTTTAACTGAAGGTAAAGGTATAGAAAAGAGAAAAATATCAATAGGGATATTAAAAACGATGCGCGTGCACTGTTTACCTTTGCCATCACATAAGCAAGTGTAAAGATGGATAAAGTTAATAAATAAAGGAGAGGTTCTCCGGTATGCATGAAGCAAAAAGTTACATTTTGAATGAAGAGTAATAGAAATAAACCCTTATACACATCACGTTTAAATATCTTCGAAAGGAGCAGTCCTAGGAAGGGGAGAACAGCCATCACGATTGGTTGAATAGTAGTTTCAATGAAAAGGCTCCATTCAGGGCTTCTCCATGGTAACTGGTATAATAATCTAAAAGAAACGAAAATTGACAGAATGATCCCAAAAAGCATTACTAGTATTTTGAGTATATTTTTAACCTCGTACTTATTTCTATTCAATATCTCGTAAGTGTTGAGCAATATCCATGGGAAGACTGCAAACATAATTATGTTAGATTTTAAATGCATAAACTGACTCGGAGGCCACCTAGTAAAGTGTATAAGCATGCTGAATACCCCGCTAATTATTGCTAGTTTAATATCACCAGACATCCTAAGTGTCACGCTGTAAATTCCCAAAGCGTACATTATGCCGATGATAAATGGAGCGCTCCACATAAAGTAGAGGGGGTTGACTCCAAAAAGGGAGTATATTAAAGAGGAATACAACCAATCGGGCCAGTTTCCACCGTAAAAGAAACCTCCTTCAACAGTTCTGTATGCATATAGAACGTTGTATTGGAGCATGAAGTAGGTGTTTCCCCATATACGGGGGAAAAGCACAAACTCCTTAGTTATAGATATGACCCCAACTGCTACAAGGGATACTAGAATTAAGGAGAAAAGGGAAGTCGCACTAACTCTAATCGACTTCTTGACAGACCTAGCCTTAGTCCTTTCATAAACCAAGTTCGCGGTTATTAGACACGTGATTAGAATGGGAAGCCATTTGACTAAGAGCTGCAAATGGAGAAGAGTTGATACTAAAAACAGTACTGCCATAAAGTGAGAGCCTAGCAACCATGAGAATATAAATAGGGATGGAATGCTAAAGGGTACAGATTTAGCAAAAACCCTTAAATGCCTAAAAACTTTAATAACGATCTCTCCGAATAAGCTTGGTATAACTATAAATGCGGGTAAAACAAGGAGAGACGATACAAACTCCGAGATCTTAAGGCAACGCATTATTATTATGATGATAATGACGTATGTAAAGGCTACTTCTTTCATTCCTCTTGAGGAAAGCTCGAAGCGATCCATCCTAATTATTCTTTCACGCATTTTGTATGTCAACCTAAAATTTTCTTTTAGTTAGCCTTCCACCAAGCTACTAATAATATCATAAAGTTTCCTTCCATTAACCTCAATCGATAATTCTTTTTCAGCTGTTTTCCTTCCTTCCCTTCCCATTTTTCTTCTTAATTTTTCGTCTTCAATTAGCATTCGTAGGTAGTTATACCATTCTTGCTCGTTTCTGGCGAGGAATCCGTTAACTCCATGCTTTATCACGTATTTCTGCTCTCCAACCGGGCTTGCAACAACCGGAATGCCCATAGCCATGCCTATGCCAACCCTTAAAGCACTTTTCCCCTCATACCATAGGGTTCTCCGAAGCGGAGCTACCATAATATCTGAATCATAAATTAACTTAGCGAATTTCTCCGTGGAAAGCCACTTTTTAGAGCCATAATCAACCTCCATATATTTCTCTAACGGGCTAAATAAAGATTTAATCCTCCAATCCCCAAGGTAAGAAGCTATTTTGAATTTAACACTTTTATTATATTCCTTAGCTATCTTCATAAGAGGCTTAATTAATAAAATTAAATTTTCATAATGCACTCTAGCATTTCCTTCCCATGTTATCGTAGTTTTGTCAGAATTTTTCCTCTTTTTTCTTGGATGAAATAAATCAATATTAATGGGATCATGTATTATACAGCTATTTTTATTAAAATATCTGACGTAATTTAGTAAATAATGTCCGTTAGTTGTAACATAATCCGATTCAATCAATATGTCCTCCAAACAGAATGAACTAGGTCTAACCTTAATTCCAAATAAATTGCTAGTAGGCAAGAATATTGCATCGTTTAGATCAAAAATATTTTTTACCCCTCTTTTTTTGAGAACTCTTTCAAACATGTAGATTTGTAGGCTAGAGACTTTCTCTATTATAGTAGCATCGGGGAGATCCATTACCGTCTGAATGTACTTCCTGGGATTATGAGTAGTAACGATAGATAAAATGCGTCCAAGCTTACCTTTCGCAATTAAATCCCAAGCGATAGGTGTTACAACCGTACATTTAACTCCGTAATCCCTTAACTTCGTAGCTAAAGGTAAGCTTCTAGCAAATAAAGAAGCTTGGGAACTCCCGGCAAATATGGTAACTTTCATAAAATTTCAACACTAGGTTTTCAAATCTACAAAGACGAACAAACTATATGCTAAACTCAGCAGGTATCCATCGACACTTACGTACTCATAAAACTCATCTAGTTTTAGGTATAGTAAAATTTATGAATTTTAGAGCATAAATCTATGTGTAATTTTACAACCTCTAGTGCTTCTTCTACGGTTACTGGGGGTTCATTATCAGTTTTTAAGCTTTTCACGAAGTCTTTCATAAATTCGGTGTGCATACCTTGATACCGCTTGGTTAAGATGGCACTTCCTATGAGAAAGGATGAAACTATATAATCTTTTATGCGACGAAGATTATCCAAAATTACATCTTTGTTTCTGATTTCCCTATATTGCTTTTTAATCAACACATTATTGGATAAATTTACTTCGAGAATACCAGTAGTTCCGAATATTTTTAACGTTGTTTCCGGTCGAGCGGTATTGAATGATATGTAAATCGAGGCTATTCTTCCCTTAATGTCTTCGAGTAGTACCCGTAGCTCATCTATTGGCATCCAAGGATAACTTCCTAGTTTTGAGCCTAAAATACGCTTGACTTTTACTTCTCCTAGAATAGCTCGGCTTATATAGAGCGGGTGAGGTAGATTTTCACCAAAGCGTCCAGCCTTTATTGTATGGCACCAGTGAGAAGGGTTAGCGGTTATAGGGTCGTCCTTGGTGTGAAGCATATCCATCTCAAACCCTAGTAACTCACCCACCTCTTTTTTCGCCAAAGAGCGCATTGTTTTTTTCATTATATGCGAGAAGAGCCAATTATGAACTACAGTAAGCTTCACTCCATATCTATTCTTTAGATTTATCATCTTCTCAGCTTCAGCAACAGACATTGCAAAAGGTTTTTCAATCACTACATGCACCCCATTTTCCACAAGAGGTTCAACAACAACTAGTCTAACATTAGCTGGAGTACAGATTGACGCAACATCTAATTTTTCTTCCCTAACCATGTGAGAAACATTTTTGTAATAATGTGGAACATTCCATTTCTTTGCTTTAGATTCTGCAAGAGCGACATTCTTGTCACAAACTGCCACTATTCTAGCACCTATATTCCTCCAAGCCCTTATGTGAGATTCTGCGATTTGCCCACAACCCACAACAGCAATACGTAATGGAACATTCATTTAACTTACCATCCTACAATAGAATTAATCTATTTAATGCTCGTATCAAAAATATTTTTTTTACATTTTAGCGCACTTTAACCTACAACTATTTCTTCGTAGACTTTCTCTAGTTTTTCAACTATTTTCTCTATTGGAAAATTGGATTTCAAAACTTTTATGCAATTTCTAGAAAGTTTCCCACGCAGTTCTTTATCATAAATTATTTTTGTATATTACCTCTGCGAGATTATGAGATGCTGGTTGGGTTACATAGCCGACTTTTAAGTTTCTTGATTAAGAGCTCATCAGGCTCGCCATCTAGGTTATATTTAACTACATGGGGATAATGCACCTTTAAGTGTTCAATTGCATCTAAGTCGCTTATTGGACGCCAGCCTTCTGGCTTCCTTCCGTAAATAATAATCGATGCTCTAAATTTTGGATATAATGAGCTTATAAAAAGATACGCCCCCGTCACCAGCTTTCTAAGACCTCTACTTTTCCTTAAAAGTCCCTGAATATCATGATTCGTTAACTTGACTGTTACTTCTGTGAGGCCGCTAAGTTTCAGGATCCTTTTAAGCTCTTCAACCGTGTATTCCCTTACATGTCCTCTATAATCTCCAACGTTAAAGTATACGAAGTTAACGTTGGGATAATTTGATTTTCCCATCACAACAAAAACCCTCTTCGCTAATGCTACGGCATTTGGAGTTCCTATTAACAATAGGCCGCTAGGCTTGAGTGCAGAGATAACACGGTTGAGGAGAAACCTCGGATTGGGATAGTGCTCAAGGATGTCTATTAAAAGCGCAGCATCAAAACTATTTTGCTTCAACGAAGCCTTTTCGATAGGCTCAACCATTAAGGTTATGCCACTTCTTTGTGCAAAATCCATGATTCTTTTCCTATTGTCTCCAACTAAATGCCATGGGTCTTTCAGGTCATCAACACCAACCATTTGGTACCCCAACCTAGCTAAGATGGCTGTTAAATCACATGGGCCACAACCCACATCTAAAACTCTAGAGCCTCTAGGAGCCTCCCTTAAAAGGATTTTAGATATCCATAAATATTTTGGCTCATTGCCATCCATATAACCCTTAAATGGGAAGGAATTATAAACCTCCACAATCGCTCTATGTATTTCCTCTTCCATCTTCAATCCATTCCACACTGGAATCACGCCTTCCTAGAGTTTGCCCCCTGCTATGCAATTATTTTTCCACCACTTCTTTATAGAGAGCTTCAAGTCTACCGATAACAGCCTCTATAGAAAACTTGTCTTTGACTAGCTGTTTTCCTCTTGAACCCATTTCTTCAGCCTCCCTTCCATTATTTAGTAAGGAGAGAATTGCTCTTGCCAACTGATCTGCATTTCCAATATCGACTAATATGCCTGTTTCTCCATTGATTACCAAATCTTTCAATCCTCCAACCTTAGAGGCGACAACTGGTTTGCCACATGCATATACCTCAAGAACAGTCATGGGAAATGTTTCGTATCTTGAAGGCAGAACATAAACTTCTGAGTCCACATAAGCAGCCAACTTGTCCTCCCCATACAAGGGTCCAGTAAACAATACATGGTTTGAAACGCCTAAACCTTGCACCAGAGACTTGACTTTCTCTAAATATCCGTCGTCTGGCCCAGCTATAACCAAGACGGCATCTTTACAATTCATTTCATTTATTAGGTTGGCGTACGCTTTAACGAGAAAGTCTATGCCCTTAATCTTATGAATCCTGCCTAGATAAAGGATGATTTTCAAGTTTTCGGGTACGTTGAGCTTCTTCTTGAAGTAGCCTTTAGGCGGCAACTCAGCATACTCAGACAAATCGATTCCATTAGGTATAATAGCAATCTTCTCTTCCGGAACACCCATGCTCCTATACTGTTCAGCCTCAACCCTGTTGAGAGCAATAACTTTAGTAGCGTTTTTTAATATTTTGTAACCAAATAAGGTATCATAAATATACTTTAATCTCCGCTTAGGCATAATTCTAGGAAGAGAGCCGTGAGCCTGCAAAACATAGGGAACGTTATATTTTTTAGCATAATGACAAAGAATAATGTTTTGAAAAGTCCTATAACCGTGAAAGTGAATAATGTCAAAAGAATTTATCTCTTTTAATGTTAGAATTAATTGCGGTGTAATGTAGAATTTCATTTTTTCCGCGATTGACGGAAATAAAACATCAAAACTGGTGGCTGAAATAATCTTCTTTTCATGTAAACCTATATTTTTTCTAAAAAGGTTTGTTACGTAGATAGCGATTTCATATCCATGTTGAATTAACTCTTTTGATACGTCAAACGCAACTTTGATTCCGCCTCCTTTCCACGAAGACACAACATGAAGAATTCTCATAAATAAATCATCTTTCATTATTTAGAATTTAGATCCTCTAGAACTCTCAATCGCTTTCTAATTTTTTACTCTTTATTCTTTTTGATCTTATTTTTTCAAATATTAGATGTTTTTGTATAAGCCTAATTAACTGTTGGGAAATTTCTACTTCAGTTGTAGATAAATCATTTTTTTCATTAGGATCCTCCTTAATATTATACAGTTCAGTTGTTCCCCAAAACTCGTTAATTATAAGCTTCCAACCTCCAGCAATGCATGAGACAACTTTTTTGTTAGTATCGTATCTCAAATTAATCAAATCAGGTTTTGCACTTTCAGAAAAAATAAGTCGCGGAGTATCATATGCCCCCTTTAATAAAGACAACAAATCACTACCACAGAAACTGTAAGGTTTTTTAATTTGTAGTGCCCTCAATATTGTCGGCGGGACATCTAGAAGTTGAACAAATTCATTAACGATCTTCGAACAACTATCTAATCCATATATTATTAGTGGAACGTGAATAACTTCATTATAAACTATCTTATAAGAATGCGCTAATTCACCATGTTCCATAAAGGCTTCGCCATGATCGCCAGTTAAAATTAACAACGAACTATCCAACAACTTCTTATCCTCAAGAAAACTAATAAAGGAACCCACACAATCATCAACATATTTGACCTCACCTTTATAAAGTTCCACAAGCTTTTTTAATTCTTCTTTAGAGATGTTTCCTTGAGTAATCTTTGAATCAATAAAAACATCAAATATAAATGCCTCTTTTCTAGTACCAAACTCCTCTATTAAGTATTGAGAAGGAGGTATATA
>Ga0180301_10004454_pt1 | contig 10813 bp, 5 predicted proteins | sample GuaBasSediGuay16_FD_121797 | JGI IMG/M metagenome (GOLD analysis project Ga0180301, IMG submission 121797) | Subseafloor sediment microbial communities from Guaymas Basin, Gulf of California, Mexico - Guay16, Core 4569-2, 12-15 cm | ecosystem: Environmental > Aquatic > Marine > Hydrothermal... | reverse complement strand
ATTTATTTCTGAGATTTCACGCAATACTTCCATCATAACTCTTTGAGCTAATGGATGCAGATACAGCTCGGGTTCTTCTATGGCAAAAATTATCGACTTTTCTTTTCTCTTTTCATTATTGTTGTTACTTTTCCTACGAATGAGCTCAGCGTATGTTCTAAGGATAGCAAATATTACTGACCTTTGTAAACCGTGACCTTTCTCTTCAACAGAGGTTCGGATACCATCATCTATGAATATCTCTGCGTTCTCAAACAGGTTTTCGAGACTAGGAATAGGAAATCTAATTTCTATATCACACTCTACAAAAGGACAAAGATTACTTTTCAATTGCTTTTCAAAATCGCCAATTTCATTAATTCGCTTACCGAAAGCCTCTTCTTTATTTACCAATTTGCGAATTCTTCTAAGATACTTCTTAATTCTCTTTTTATTACTTTTTGAGATTCTTCTGAATATGGTTCTAATCAGCTCTCCAAAAGGATTTGTTTTCTGAACCCTTACTTCCTCGTGAACATAACGTATTGCAGGAACCAAAATATATTCAGGAAGGCCCCCCTGCAAAACACCTGCATAGCCTTTGGGGTTCTCTTTTTCGACGTATTCCCAAGGGATTTTATCTGCATGTTTCTCAATAAACTCTTTTATGGCTTCTTTCCATCTACTGACACTAGGTTTGCGACTACCTAAAAGCTCATAAAAGTTGACGCCGCCAACAACTAACGTATTTTTTTCTTTCCACCATTTCTCAATTTTTTCTGAATTCACTTTCTCCTCTTGCAACCACTCAACTTTAGGTTGTTTCACAATTGCTACATTATCTATGTTAACTTGACCGTTATTCCACGTAATTTTTCGTTTAACTTTCAACTCACCATCGCATAACCAATAAGAAAAATATCGCGTTTCCCAACTGTTTAGGTTCCCAAACTCTATGAAAATTTCAATTGGCAAATTGGTATTAAAACCGTAAAAACTTTCTTTGGTGATCTTTGACTTTGATGGATTAAAAAAGAAATCTAATGCTTCTAGCACATTGGATTTTCCCGCATTATTTTCTCCAATTAAAGCAATTAAATCAGTGCAACGTATAGGTACATTCTTCAATGACTTAAAATTCTTGATATGAATAGCCTTAATCTTCACAGATTATACCACACATGAATTTTATACACCAAAATATCAGTTTTTAAGTTTTTCCTAATCTATTAAATAGATACGTCTTCTACATGAAGGACATTTAAATTCTGGTATGTCTGATAAAAGTTTAAATTCGATTTTACAGTTTTTCACAAAGACATTTTACGGAGACTCCCATGTCATGAAGAGGAGCACGTTCAATTAGCTGTCTTAAAACTTTAACTCTTTAATAGTTCCGTTATAGAGCATATAGCATGTGCAATATGATACAGCATAATCAATAGGTTTCTGATAGGGTTCAAACATAAACATCTATACGATCTTTAAGCAATCGCGGTAAAATGTAAGGACCCTGCCAATTAGCGGCCAAACCTATTTCAAAGCTAATCCAGCTGGCGGTATGTAATTTATGCCAGTAATGGACTCGCTTTGTCTAGTATGCACAAATATGACGAAACACTGAAAAAAGAAGGAATAAAAGTAGTTTTTGGCATTTATGTAATTAATTAATATAGTTGAGGAGGAGATTACAGTGACTTCCTTTCTGTCACGTAAGTTGGAAAGAACGAGCGATTTATTGAAGTCGGGGGGCCTCTAACCAAGTTTCTGAGTATGAAGAAAGATTTCGCTCGCTTAGGGATCTCTATAATCGTTTGCTCTCGGATTTGATTGTTTCGAATTTTAGCGTTGAAAAGGCTCATGATACTGCTGAAAAGTTTTTTGGCTCTAACGTTGTCCGTTTTGCAGGCATAGATGGAACAATGTATTCCAAACCGCTCTTTGACTTAATAATCTTTTTTGGAGGCGCGTACGCCGCAACAGGCACGATAGAATTTAGGAGAAATTTCAGCAAAGTGTAGCCGTATTTCCGTTGTTGTCTGCTCTAATGCTCATTATTTATCCTCCACATATGGTCGTAATTAAATCCATCTCTGAGTTTTCAACATTTAGCATGTTGTAGTAAATTAGGTTTAACTGCTTTCCTTTAAATGTAAAAAATTCAGTAAAAGTTTCACCCGACCAAGATGGGTAAATAAGCAAGGCATCTGTTAAATTATATCTGTCGGCATATACCAGAACCTGATAAAAGTCATCATTTGTTGGTTCGCTTTTATACTTTGCATCAGCTATGATTATGGGCTTGCCATTTTTCAGAATCAGATAGTCTGGCTCAACCTCATAATTCAATGTATTATCAAACAGTGGTCGTTTTTGGTACCTTTTCACTTGATATCGTTCATTTAGCTTTTCCCTAAGCACGCTATAAATATACTCTTCAAAAACTTTATTCATATCAACTACAAATGATCTCACTTTAACTTCTTTGGCAGATTTGTAGTCTAATGTTGAATGCGTAATAAAGAACATGCACAAATTAAGTATATCATAGTAATAACTCCTACTATTTGGAAGAGTTTGATAAGTAATCGTTTCTTCAACATCATCAACAAACTCAATACCTTGTGCTAAAGGAATACTTTCAAACCACCTGTATTTTTCAAAGAAGTTGTTTTTTATTTCACCTATCAATGAATGAGAATATAGGGATAAAAGCATCCACAAAGTAAATTTTATCGCTTTATTTTGGGGATTATCTTTGGATAACTCAAAATTTCCACAAACCACTTTTGATTTATTCCCTTTCAACCAACCGTTTATTGTTTCCTTAACCAACAATTTACCTTTTATTACCCTATTTTGAGTATAATATTGTGATGTTTTCAGAAAACCAAAACTTTTTATCTTCTCTAACTCAACCAAGAGAGCATATATTAAGAAATGAAAAATGTTGGGATGTTCTTTTGCATATCTTCTCCCAGCTTGCACAATTTCTTTAAGATCCTTTATTGATACTCTTCTTCCCTGAGCTTTGTAAAGTATATAAAGAAAATCTTCTACTGGAGCTTTTGGATTAACTGTTATTATAATTTCTTCACTTACAGGTAAAATACCAACATAGTTCTTTGCTTTAATCCTTATTCCACTTGGAGAAACATCTGTTATTTCAATAAATGGTTTAATATCTGAAGGGATACTCTTTAGTGGCAAAAAGGGGTTATCCCTAAATTCCGGTAATTCCCCCACATCTTGCCACTCTTTAAGATCAATCCTCAAGTTCAAGCCCCTCCCAGTATATATCTCTGATTTTTTCATAAGTATCTCTCTTTAAATCAGTGAAATACTCTTTCAAAAGAAAAGAGAGTTGGTGCTCCCATAATAGTTTCAGATCTTGCTTAGATTTTACATCTTTAAAGTAGGCATGCCCCAATGGATAGAATTCTTGTATTTTCTTAAAAACTTCTACAATTTTTTCTATTAAATCACTTTCCATTCCGTTTTCTTTTAGTATTCTTCTTAAGACTTCTACATCAGGACCAACTTCGAAAAATTTAAACCGTCTCATTAAAGCAAAGTCTATATCAACTGTGGACTTATCTAAGGTGTTCATAGTACCAATGATGTATAGGTTTGTAGGGATCGTGAAAGACTCTCTTGAATACAGCAATTTAACAACTTCTTTTCTGTACTCAAGAGCAGAGAATATCTCTCCAAATACTTTTGATAAATCCGCCCTATTAATCTCATCGATTATAATGACATAATTTTTATCTGGGTTACTTTCCGCTTTTTTACACAATTTCTTGAAAATTTTGTCTTCAATTTTGAAGGATATTTGTCCTGTTTCTTGATCTATCTCTGGGAAAATGCCTTCTACGAAATCCTCGTAGGAGTATGATGGATGGAATTGGACAAATTCAATATTGTTCTGATCATTGGCTATGGCATATGCTAAACCTTTAGCATAGTACGTTTTACTCGTTCCCGGTGGGCCATAAAGAATAACTTGTTTGTAATTCTGTATTGATTCAAAGATTTCTTTCATTTTCGGATCTTCTAAATCAATTTCTGGAACAGGTGCAACCTCACGAGGTGGATTCCACACTTTAAGGCATATTTCCATAGCATCGAGAAGATCATCCCAGTCGGTAATGTATGTCTTCAATCGGGCTTTATACGCTCTAAGATAGTTGTTAAGGACATAATCCAAATAATCCCTTTTGATATTGGACGGGCAATATGGGTTATTAACAATTATTTTTACAACACTTGGTTTTTCTTTATGCTGTTTATATAATTCTTCTAATACCTTAGGGTCACTTGTAGTCTGAGCAAGAGCGATAGCCTCTCTCTCTTCATGCGGAACATAAATAATCTTTTTTGCATAACCCCCCAAATTTTTGTCGCACATCCAGTGACAAAACATATCAAATATATCGAAATTTGAAAAGTCTTGATTAACTTCGCACAATATATTTATAAATTCTTTTAATTTTTCATTATTTTCAATGTATTCCTCTAATTTTGTTGTGATTTGTAATTCTACATCGGTAAATTCCTTTGAAATAAATCTTACAGTATCCACAGTCTTATTATTTATGACTAGAAACGAGCTTTTAAGTGGGTAAAGAATAGGAGTAATAAACCCAGTTTGAAACCCTTTACTGTATTCACTTTCAATAAATTGCTTTATAGCATTTTCATGGGATTCCTTATCTTCATTTTCTATAAGAGATCTAATTAAATCAAATAAAGCATTAGCGACATTGTTCCAGTTATCATATGTTTGCCACCCTGCATTCTCGAACCAGATTTTTATATCTTTAATTACAACTCCCCAAATGCTTGTTCTATAGCCCCTTTGTTTATTAGGTGCATTCATTTTATAGGGCAATAATTTATAAAGAACATCATTGGTTATATCTTCTCCACGTTCTTTCTTCTCCTTAATTTCATTAAAAATTCTTCTTACTTCATCTCTTTCTTTGTCATATGCTTCTAAATGCTTCTTCCCCTCTTGCGTATTGAGGTATTTCTGTTTAAATTCTTCTACAATTTTGAGAAGCCCCTCTTTTTTCATGATTTATCCCCCCTGAATTTAAGCCAAGAAGTCTGTTAAGTTTTTCAATGGCTTGAGAGTGAAGCTGTTTTGAATGTAGCAGAATATTTACTATTTCCTTCATATTATTAGAGATTGTATGGGCATCTGGCAATATGGGAACTAAAATCTCTGCTATATCCTTTTCAAGAATTGCTGGATAATTGGCATTACTCATTCTTTGGGTAAGCTGAATTAAACCGTATGGAGATTTTAAGAATGCACACAAATAGTAGCTATCTACTGGGCTGTCCGGTTTTGGATAAGAAACAGAGAATCCAGTAGTTGTTATTGCGTTATTATATCTCGAATCAACAACTGCTATTGCGCCTCTGTAAGGTCTTGTTAGAGGAATCAGAAGTGCATCTTTTCTAAGTTTCTTTCTTGCTCGACTTGGTGCTTCGGAACCTTTAACTATGCTATGGCTGGAAATAAAACCATAATTAATATCCACATCAGCAATCTCTACATAAGAGAATTCTTTAACATCAGATGGATTGGTAGTTTCTTTACTGAACTCAACCAGCTCGGACATTCGTTTGATTTCAAAGCCTGATTTATCTAATAAATCCAACACTTTTAAAAATTCAGGATAATAAAAATGTGGGTCTAAGCGTCTGTATTCAAGGCTTTGAGAAAATTTAAAAACATACCCTCCTAATTTCCCGACATCTATACTCCCCAGCTTTCTTTTAAAAATTTCCTCATTTTCCTTTCTCTTTTTCTCAGCCTCAATTTTTGCTTCTATGGCTTGCTTTAATTTGTTGCCAATAGAATCTTGAATTTCTCGTTGAGGTAGTAAAACAGGTAAATGTACTATGTCTTTTGTGTACAGATGAACAGTTTGACCCCTTACTGAGTAATTGAGCATGTATTTACCAATTGTGCTGTTAAGGTAAAGGGTAAGATAGTAGGGATTAATTTTATCAGTGTTTGGCCTCAGACGAATTAATTCACCTATACTAATCACTTTCTCATCATCATTTAAATGAACTATAGATGTATTTATTCCAATATACCCTTCTGCATGAGCCGCAGAAAGGACAAGAATATCCAGATTCTGCAATCGTCCTTTTTCTGAAGAATTGTAAGTATCAAGAGTGGTTCTCTCGCAATCGGCAAGATCTACAAAAAATAAATCGGTAAGATTTGCTGGTTTTACTATTTTGACCTCTCCATTAGGTGTAACAGGTAAACCGCTTCTTCCTGATGATGGTGGAATTTCCAATAACTCTATCAAAGGTAAGACATCATAACCATTTTCTTTGGCTACTTCTTCTACCTTTTCAATACTCCTCACTTTCCTCGGGTGAACTGAATAAGGGTCTGCTCGGTAAAATCTTTGATAGTCCTGAAGTGTTGAAACTACGGAGATTTCAGATATTACTTTCATCTTACCGCACTCTTACAAATCTGCTTTTTCAATTTCCTTCCTCCATACAGAGCAATATTCTTTCTTATACCAATCGCAGCATTCTTCCAGATCGGCATCTTCTTCTCTACAAGCTTCGCACATCCTACCCAAGCCTATGTAATTTCTCCAGTCGCAAAGAACTTTACCTAAATCGTTGTGATCCGGATCTGGTGGAGTATCCTGTTTGTTGAGTATGTAGCCAAGATTCTGGGGTAATGAGCCAAAGATTTCGTAATCTTCAGGTGGATTTTTCATTTTCTGATAGAGAATCACAGCAGTTTTAACGCCCGTTCCAGCGGCTTTAAAGGCATTGTGTGGAAACTCCACAATAGCATGAATTCTTGAATTCCTGTAAAGAAATCTTCTTACATATTCATCTTCACTGTTAGATAAGACGCCAGTATCTACGACCGTGAAAACATATCCACCCTCTTTAACGAACCTCATAAACTGTTCGATAAATACAACCTGTTTTGGCAATGCGTCTTTAAAGAGCATCGGTTTTCCGTCACTATCGTAATATATAGCATGTGTGTCGCCAGTGGCACTATCCTTTATAACAAGTTTCTTGGCATAATCATAAACATCCTCAATTGTTATCCATTCTCTTCCTAATTTTTCCTTGATCTTTTCGTACAAAAATTTGCTAACCTTAGATTTTCCCCCTTCTTTTTCGTAAAGAACTTTGGATGCAAGTTTTCTAATGAAGGAATCAGATAACGAGTTTAGATTTAATGATAATTCACCGTCTATCACGAATTCACGGCCAAGTTTCTTTTGCAACTCCTCCGCAACCTGATTTTTAGATTTCCTTTTTGTTGAGATACCATATTTAATTGCCAATGATTTTAACAAATTGCTCGGCAGATCTTTGAATTTTATTTCATATTCCTCTTTTGTTTCATTAATTCCTAACTCCCTTAGGCACTGTCTGTAAAAATCTACAATACCCATTCCAAATTGTTTCTCTAAAAGTTTTTCGGCGATATCTTTGCTCATATCTCCTAACCAGATTTCAGTTGCCAATTTATATTGACAGAGGATAAAAGGATTTGTAACCATCAAATCTTGGCTTCCTCTACCAAAAGGTGGATTGGTTATTACTAAATCAAAACCATTCTTAATTTCTGGATGCATATCTGACCAACTTAATTTTATTATCTCGGCTATACTTTTGAAGTCTCTTCGTCGGCTAAGCTCTTCTAAAGTATCCCAATTCAAATTTAATTTGTGGTGAAGGGCAATTAGTCTATCAAGCATTACAAATAATCTTTTGATCTCTTCAGACTCTAAATCTACATCGTATTTCTCTTTCAACCTTAGAATGATATTTGATATTTTTTCTATTTCATCAATTGTTCTTAACACGTCTATCTGACGATATTTCCTTCTCAGTTCACGTATTTTCTCCGGAAGTTTCTCTAATAACTTTTGGATTAAGTTCCAATAGACCAGAAACCCGTACCAGTTCAATGAATCCGCATTCTCTATGTTAGCAGCCCCGTCACCATGAAAAATCATGTTCCACGCTGCCCAACTCGCGACATCTGGGCTTATATCTATCCCAAAAAGTTTATTTGAATAAATTTTTTGTATTTGTTCATCAGATAACTTGTACTCTCTTTTTAATCTATTTACCCAGTAAACTAAATATCGAGCTGATCCACAACAAGGATCGCACACCGACAAATTAGAAAAATCAACTGACTTTTTCTCAAAAAGAGAACCAACTATTTCTACTACTGTGAGAATAATGTTTTTGGGAGTAAAGAATCGCCCCTCTTTTTTATCAAACACCCCGCTATGAGCAGCCAAAGTTTCAAAAAGAATCCCAATAAAATCCTCTTCTCTTTCTAATCCTTTTAGAAAACTGTATGCACTAAGTATTCTTTGTTTTACTCTCTCTATTTTAGCGTCTGGAAGTCTATCAGGACTTATCGCATTTAAAGAATCATTTATTAAACGCTCTAATAATGGATTTAAATTTGAGTGCTCTCTTCTAATTTTTTGCAGTATTTGTTCCATCATTCTCCTGTCTAATCTTTGCAATTCGTTTTTTAAGTCATTTACCGGATCAGTACTTCCTGATCTCTTCTTTTCTTTGTATTTATCCAATATCGTTACCATTAGAGGCAATAAGATTTTTGTATCCCCTATTTCTTTATACAAAAAGTCATGGACTTTCTGTATTTCTGCAACCAAACTCATTTTTACACTCCTCCCTATTTTCATTTTAAGCGTGTGAGCTTTGTGCCATGATATTTTATCACGATTTTAATTCTAAAAAACTTGCTAATAAATTCTAACAAAGGTAGTTTTCACTAGGGCACTGTTTAGCCAGCATTTTGGTAGCTAAAATTTTATTTTAGCTACCAAAAATTTTTGGCTGTTTTATCCAAAAGAGCGAAGCGACAATAACCGCTTATGCGCGCTTTTTATATTCATCTCATCATCATTGGAGTTCAAATAAAAAGGCTTGAGAGGTGGGCTTTCCTTTATCAGGAATCTGACCTTAAAACCTTACGTACTATAATTTTTTCATTTTCAACCCATATCTCCACAGTTTGGCCCGGTTGAAGGTTTAACATTCGTTCTACATCTTTGGGAATCCTAAGAACGAGGCTTCTTCCAGATCTGGATAAGGTTCTTCTCAGCCTCAACGTCATTTCATCACACACTCATCATATTTTCACCACAAAACTTATATAACATTTGTGTGATTATTGTGTAGTGAAAATGTGATGAAAATTGTACGTTGCTGTTTCCAGAAAAATGCTGGAGAAGATTCTGGAAAAGACGGGAATATCGAGGGGATTTTGGAGAGGCTGTAGGAGGCTGTCCAAGTGCAAAACGAAGAAACGGATGATGCAAGGGAGTTTTTCGAGCTGAGGGATCACTTCCTTGAGCTTGCAGATAAAATCTCAGAGAAGTATAAAGTCGGCTCAAAAATTCGAGCTGTGAACTTGCTGCTGAGACATGTATGCGAGAGATGCATCATAGAGCTTCTTAGCAACCCGGTTCAGAGCAGCAGGGAAGACATGTTCGATAGGGTCTGGAGGAATATGCACAGCTACGCTCTCACGCTCTTCCTTGAGAGGCTTAAGAATGAGTTTGCCTCAAGGAACATCTCGGTCGCCATCGTCTCTGAAAGCGAATGCCCAACTGGCAGATATGATGTCCTAATCACAAACGGCAGAACGATACAGATACTCCATGATGCATTAGGAAAGCATATCTCAGTCGAGTTTAAGACAGGCCTAAACATCGACTTCACACAGCTAGAAAAGTACCTCTGGAACAAAATTACCCTAATTCTAGTCCGGGTGGAAACAGGCCACGTCATAACCCTCAAAACGGACGAATGGAAAGAATTCCTCAATTCCTCACTAAAGGACAGAATAGCCAAAGCCGAAAGGATACTTGAAGGTAAAACGTTGCTTGTGCCGGGAAAAGACTGCAAAGAATGCCCATTAAACACCTGCAGATTCAAAAAACACGACCCTAAAAAGGAGGAGATTGCAAAACCAGAAAATCTAACGAGACTCCTAGAAAACTTCAAGGAAAAACTCTACCCGACCATAGAGAATGCGGTGAAGGCAGTACTCGCAGAGATAGATTGTCGCATCGCTTCGGGGGATGAGTATCTTCTTAATAATTCAGTAGAGGTGGAGGATGCTGATCAGCAGAAGGGAGTTTAACCGTAGGGGAGCTTAGGGGTTGGTTATTGTGGCCCGTGGCGGCATGATAAGAAAAGTTGACAAAGACACATATTTGGTTAGGTCTTCCAGTCTCGATAGGTGGTACTGGAGGAGACAGAGAAGCTGTAGGCATGTCTATGCTGTATTCTTTTTGGGTGGACTTTGCACGCAAACAACTTGGATGAATCCAAGGCAGAATGTGTGATAGACTATGAGCGAAACAAAAGTTGTGTTCGCCGCCATTTATGCTAGAACTTCTTCTCCAAACCAGAAATCTAACTACAGTATTGAGGGGCAAGTTAATCAGTGTTGGAGTTACTGCCAGCAACGCGGATGGGTTGTACGCTATGTCTTTATAGACGAGTGCCAAAGCGGAGGAACCATCGAAAGACCTAAGTTTCAGCTTATGCTTGAAAAAGCCAAGAATAACGAAATAAATGTCATAGTTTTTTGGAAGCTTGATAGATTCTGCCGTTCGCTAGTTGACTTAGTCAACATTGAAAGGATGCTGCGTGGCTACGGGGTAGGTCTCTGTAGCGTTACAGAATTTATCGACACTACTACGCCTGTAGGGCGATTTAACTTTCGTAATCTAGCATCGGTAGCAGAGCTAGAACGGGAACT
>Ga0180301_10004453_pt1 | contig 10815 bp, 10 predicted proteins | sample GuaBasSediGuay16_FD_121797 | JGI IMG/M metagenome (GOLD analysis project Ga0180301, IMG submission 121797) | Subseafloor sediment microbial communities from Guaymas Basin, Gulf of California, Mexico - Guay16, Core 4569-2, 12-15 cm | ecosystem: Environmental > Aquatic > Marine > Hydrothermal... | reverse complement strand
GAGCAGTTCCTTAAATGTTGAATTAACGATGGAACTGCGAAGGCCAGAAGAAACCGACTAAAGAGAACATGAACCGAGGTTTCTTCCAGGTCAAATCCCGCCCGGTCCACCTTTCCCATCTCTCACATTAAAAGAAGAGATTAATATGGAGGCAAATCACTGTTTTCATCAGTTCTTCCCTTCCCTTGCAAAAACCGTTTCTTTCCAAAGTAGAATGCGATAGCTATCACTGCAACAACAACTATGGAGATAAGATAGAGAGAACCGCTCTCTTTCTTCTCCTTCACAACGATCTCTATTGAAGTCTCTCCAACACTTCCATCATCATCCACAACTCTTAACCTGACCACATACCTACCCGGATCTGAGTAAATATGGGAGACATTCCTTCCGTTTTTGTGAGTAGTATCCCCGAGATCCCATCTCCACTCAACGACCCTTCCATCTACATCCCCACCCTTTCCGTAAAACCTCACCTTCTCCCCTGCGTAGATCACCTCTCCTTTTACCTCTATCTCCACCTCCGGAGCAACATTGCTCACCACCACCTCTTTCCAATATTTACCAATACCACCATCATCGTCCACCACCATCAAGCTAACGTTGTAGACGCCGTCATCGCGGTATCTATGTCTTACCATCATACCATAGCCGATGTTTCCATCACCGAAGTTCCAGCTCCAGTTCACAATTCTTCCATCTCTATCGGAACCATTTCCCCTGAACTCCACGTATTCTACATCTGTTGGTTTGTCTGGGCTGTATGAGAATAAGGCTTCGGGTGCACGATTCAGGATTCTTATTATGGCAACGCTCTCATTCACACCACCCATGTCATCAGACACTCTCAACACCACTCGGTACTCGCCATCATCTTTGTATTCATGCAAGACACTAGCACTTTGAGAGAACTCACCGTCGCCGAAATCCCATCTCCACGCGACAATTGCACCATCCACATCGTAGCTCATATCGTAGAACTCAATACCTTCATACGTTCTTGCGACATTTCTGGAAACACGGAATTTAGCTATGGGTTTTCTATTCTCCACGATGATCTCTCTAACGCAGGTGTTATTGCTGCCGTAGTCGTCCACCACAGTCAATGAGACGGTATATTTCCCAGGTCTAGTGTAGACATGGGATACGTTTTTGCCGTTAGCGTGGTTTCCATCGCCGAAATCCCAGAGCCAGTTTACAATTTTACCGTCATCATCTTTGCCTTCACCGAAGAATCGTATTTCCTCACCGCTCTTGACCTGAGCGGGTTCATAACTGAAATTTGCAATAGGTTTAAGGTTCCCAAAACAGTACAATTTTGTAGGTCTCCCAGCCTGCATTCCATCGGTTGCATATAGTTTCCCATTCCATATAGACAATCTTGCAAAAAAACAAAAATCATCCAGATAGAATCTCCAAATTAAATTGCCGGTATCTAAATCTCTGCACGATATAGCCCCTCTATCATCATCAACAGTTGCGTCACAATAATAGACATAGCCGTTCCCGCTTACCCCTATTGTGGATCCTACGTCTGTCGCTACTTTCCATATCTCTTTTCCGTCACTAGCATTTAAACAATAAAGAGACATTGCTCCAACGTATATTCTCCCATTATGTGCTACTGGGGGTTTTATTATAACGTTATCCATCTCTTTCCACCAAATGACCTTTCCGTCGGTGAGGTTCAAGCAGTAGAACTTCCACCCATCGCCACCTATATAGACCTTCCCGTCATATATTGTAGCGGTTGCTCTTGTGCCACCGTCTATCCCATAACTCCAAATCATCCTTCCGCTCTCAGCATCCAGACAGTAGACCATATCGCTACAGAAAATCACATAACCGCCGTACACGGCAGGTGATGCCCACTCTGATAATGCTATTCCGTTAAACTTCCACAACTCTTCCCCGCTATCCGCATCCAAACAGTAGAGTGTTCTCTCCAGCACGTAAACATAGATTTTATTATTCCATATAGCTACACTGGTTCCTATAACATTGGGAAAGGTTCTGTTCCATATCTTCTCTCCACTCATAGCATCCAGACAGTACAGGTTTCCATCACTAGACCCAAAGTATACCCTTCCACCCCACACCGTTGGGGTTGAAAAAGTTTTCTTCCCGACACTGTAGTTCCATATTTCCTCTCCACTCATAGCGTCCAAACAATAAAACCCACTGCTTCTTGTTCCAAAATAAATTCTTCCGTTCCATATAACGGGAGCGGTACTTATACCGATATTTCTCACCCACATTGTTTTATTGCTAACAGGTCCTTCTTCATCGGTGTATCCAGTTCTTTGAAAGTCGTGTTGGTAGGTGGGCCAGTTGCTATCATCTGTGTTTTCATTCTCTGTACTTTCAGTGGTGTTAATCATCTCTCTATTCTCCGCTAAACTTCCCCCTTCCTCGGGTCCACTTCCAACCACAAAAGAACTTCCTGCAAACAGAGAGATCACAAGGATGAGGATCAACCTGTTTCTTATCATCTCTTCACCTCTACTTCTACATCATCACTTCGTTGGGTCTGGATAGAGCGGCACGCATATTATGGGTATTCCATCTTGATTATTATATCCTTCCCTCCTCTCCTCAACGATATCATCCATCACATCGCAGACATTCTTCAATGCAGTGTTCTCCTGCTCATGTGTGGCGTATCCGAATAGATTTATAAAATTCTCCCATACCTCTTTCTTTATATCTATCCCGAAACTCCACTTCATTATATCCAAGACCAGCACTGCCACATAATAACCCACCACTATAGCAGTGCCTATCGGGAAAGCAAAGACAAGGACTCCCATTGCTATATCTATACACGCACCTATTCCGGTCTGCACCGCTGCCTCGTACAACGCTCTCTGCACTATCAGATTGCTTGCGTCCATAGCATCCAGTACCAACAACGTTATGGTTGCCGCGGCTATCGCTGCGTCTAGCAACATACTCACTGGGTCCGGTCCACTCGCCCTCACTACCTTCTTCAAATCCATAATATTGTCCACGTATTTTGTCTCTTTATACACGCTATAGGCATTGCGTCCTATCCTCACTGACCTCATTGCAATATCCGCCACACACACCACCGCCTTTACCTTGTTGTGCCCAGTCATGTTCGCCGATAACGTTATTAACGTCTGGAAATCTAAGACTATCTCAACGAGATCCGCACCGCTCGGCGTATTCACGCCGTATGTGCACCACAGGCGGCTTCTTGTTCAGCTCAACATCATTCATTCGTAATTGCAGGAGCTCTCCCACACGACACCCTGTTGAAGCCAGACAGAGAATGACTGCTCTCATTCGGACATCAGCCACCTGGAGCAACCGCATGATGTCGCTCTTGTCAATGGGTGCCTTCTCACTTACCGCTACACTCCGCACTCTCCGAATCCCACGTCCCAGTGTAGTCAGTTTTCCCTCTATCATCGGGTCATCGTAGAAAGCCCAGCGGAAGAAAGACTTCAGAGTACTCCAGCGAACAAACTGTGTCTTAGGAGGTGCAGTGGATTGCTCAGCTAAGAAGCGTCTGGCATCAGCACCCCAGTCCCTACATTCAGCTATTTCTCTGAGATATTTGTTTCCGTAATCTAAACACATCAAAAGAGCCACGTAGGCCGTAGACGGAGAAGAAGAAAGTACGCATACCGGAGAGGTAGGTTACCCGTGTGTTCTCTTTTGGGTATCCATTAAAGAAGTCGTTAATATCTCTTCTGACTCTTGCCACATCTGTTATGGACTCAGCAGGAGATAATACAATTATGGCCATATTAGTTTCACACGTGGAGCCTCCATCGGCCAATAAATAATTGTTGTTATTTTTACCTAAAACCGGCACAGAGTCCGATACACGACCGCCAAGATATGTCTTCCACTTAAGTCTTCCTGGATTATCGTATGCTGGTGCATTTGGATTGTATCCTGTGTGCCTCGCATCATGTTGAAACATTGGCCATGGGAGCCTCCCGGGTCTCTCCATCCATCCCCCTCTACTACGCTTTCTCCCGCCTTCTAATCACTTCCCTCTCCATTAAACCTTCACCTCTCTCATAGGCATTATGATTCAGATACTGCTTCCCCCCACTCCATCCTTTTATAAGAAACGAAAATTAACGTGCCGGATTTGAACCTAAGGTCCTGTGCGGTTTCTAAGATGTTTAAGTGACGACGAAACCGCATAGGTTGGAAGAGTCCGTAAGAGAGAACCTCCCAAGCAGAGGAGTCTTCCAAATCAAATCCGGCCGGGCCCACCTCTAGTTTTTCCCTCTTCCCCCCTTTATGTTTTCTGCCAATTATCCCGGGGAGAGAGGATGGGAAGCGGAGGTGATCCGCAGGGAAAAGGTGGTGGGATTGAACTGTGAAGTGGTGGTTTTTTGATTTCTGGCCCGCCATTATTGGGGAAGATTCTCTCAATTTGAAGCCCTCTTCACCCCCACGTTGTTTTTAATCAGGCGATAGCGATATATATTCCCCCGGGATTTATGTCACAGTGATTCTGATGAAAGATGTGGCAGAGAAGGCGCTCTCCTACGGAGAGGGAAAAGCAGACTATCTGGAGATTAGGGCCGAGAGGAAACGTTACAGCGTCAATTTCCTTAAGAACGGAATCCTAGTGGCATCCACAGAGGGGATAGAGAGGGGCTTTGCAGTGAGAGCACTTGTAGGGGGAGGGATGGGCGCTGCGTATACTGATTCCGTCAGAATGGAGGACGTGAAGAAGGCCGTTGATGAGGCCATAAAGATCGCTAGGGCCGCTGAGGACCTCTCCAGTGTAAGAATGGCAGAGGAGGAGGCCCACGTGGACTTCTGGGAGGTCAAGGAGAAGGAGAAGATAACGGATATGGACAACGCCGAGAAGGTGGAGAGACTTCAGGATATAGATTCCTCTCTGGCCGAGAAGGGGTTCATACTGGCAAGATCCCAACAGCTTATAGATTCCATCCTGGAGAAGCACATCCTGACCTCTGAGGGCACCGAGGTGTCGTCCAGGCTACCTCAGGTGGAATACTACTACTTTATCATAGCAAAGACTGAAAAGGGGAGCGAGCAAGCCTACAACCAGCTAGCCTGGAGTGGTGGATACGAGGGCTGGAAGCGCTACTCCCCTGAGGAGTGGGTTACAAGGGAGGCTGAAATCCTGAGGAGAGTTATCGAGGGAGGGAGGGCTTTAAAGAGCGGAGTGATGGATCTTGTGGTAGGGCCGGAGGTGACCGGCATAGCAGCCCACGAATCTTCAGGCCACCCTTCGGAGGCGGACAGAATCCTTGGGAGGGAGGCGTTCCTAGCCGGGGAGTCCTTCATAAAACCTGAAATGATAGGGGAGAGAATTGGAAGCGAAGTGGTCAATGTAGTGGACGACCCGACAGTAGAGGGCAGCTTCGGGTACTACCTATACGATGATGAGGGCGTCCCAGCCCGGAGGAGGTACCTCTATAAGGAGGGGAAAATAAACGAATTCCTACACAACAGGGAGACGGCGGCCGTTCTAGGGACCGTGAGCAACGGGGCCGCCCGTGCCAGTGGATGGTCAAGGGAGCCCATTGTGAGGATGAGCACAACCTTCGTGGAGCCCAGGGACCACACAGTGGAGGAGCTCATTGAGGATGTGAAATACGGCATCTACATGAAATCCTTCACGGAGTGGAACATAGACGATATAAGGTTCAACCAGAAGTACGTGGGGAGGGAAGCCTATTTGATAGAGAAGGGCGAGGTGGGAGACCCGGTAAAGAGGCCGATAATTGAGCTCACCACAAGGACCTTCTGGAGCGCCGTTGATGCGGTGGGACGGGACCTGGAATTCGTGGGCGCTACCTGCGGAAAGAGCGACCCTATGCAGGGCGTGAACGTGTGGATCGGCGGGCCTCATATGAGATTAAGAAACGTGTACATGAGATGGTAACATGATGGACGTAGAGCGTATTGTAAGGATCGCCCTTGAGACAGGAGCTGAAGAGGTAGCCGCGAGAAGAGTTGAAAGCAGGGACAAGCAGGTTAGATTCTCCCGGGGGGGCGTGGACATCGTCAACACCTGGCAGACGGTGTCCACCGGGGTTTTTATCGCCACCGACGGCAGAACCACCGGAGTGGAGATAAAAAGGGGAGAAGACCCCAAAGAGGTGCTTGAGAAGGCAGTTAGGTTCTGCAGGAGGCTCCCAGAAAACAGGGATTTTGTGGGACTCTACCCGGGGGGAGGAGGGAGCAGAGAGCCCGATCCATTCCATCTGGAGGATATCTTTGATGCGGTTAAGGAGGCTATGGACGCTGGGAGAAGGGAGGGGGTGAAGAGAATCTCGGGGGAGCTTTATCTAAGTGACGAGAAGGTGGAGCTGGCCACTAACTACACTACCAGAGAGGAGAGGCGAAGCTTCCTCATAACCACCGTGAGGGCCTTCAACGAGGAGGGAACTACCGGTCAGGCTAGCACCCATGTGGCGGACGAGGATTCATACAAGAAATGGGGCCCAGGGTTTGTGGGGGAGAAGGCAGCAAAGCTGGCCTCCATGAACAGATCTGTAAGGCAGGGGGAGGAAGGAAACTATACCGTCCTCTTTGACCCCCTCTGTTTCGGCGCTCTCCTCTCTGAGGTCTCCGAGGCCCTCTCCGCCTTCCTGGTGGACACTGGTATGAGCTTCTTCATTAACTTATTAGGAGAGAGGGTGTCAACTGATGGTTTTACTCTCTACGACGATCCACTGCGCCCCGGGGGAGGCGCAAGAGGCTTTGACGATGAGGGAGCTCCGACCAGAAGGAACCTTCTCATAGAGAAGGGCATACTGAAAAGCTATCTGCACACCCACTCCACAGCAAAGAAGTTCTCAACGTCTACCACTGCCAACGCCTCGGGTGGGAGAATCATGAGCACCCTCCTTCCTGAGGGATGGCAGCCATTCCTTGCCCCCGGAAGGAGGAGCTGGGAGGACATCTTGGGGGATATCAAACGGGGCCTTTACATAGCCAACACTTGGTACACGAGATATCAGGACCTGAGGGCTGGAGACTTCTCAACCATCCCCCGGGATGGAATATTTCTTATAGAGGATGGAGAGATCAAAGAGGCCTGGGGAGGGGTGAGAATAAGTGAGAATATGCTGAAACTCCTGAAGAATGTGAAGGATGTCTCTAGCGAAGCGTTACCCTCCCACTGGTGGGGTGAGGCAAGACGGGCCTACTCCCCCCATGTATTGGTGGATAATGTAAAGATAACAAAGGCTAGGTGATATTGTTGAGGATATCCGTTGTGAGGAGCTGGAGGAGGGAGGACATCATAGAGCTGTACAAATCAGGGGGGTGGTGGGAGGAGGGAACCCCGGCAGAGCTTGTGGACAGAATCATAAAGGGGAGTTTTCTTTTTGTGGTAGCCGAGGAGAACGGCAGGGCTGTAGGAATGGCAAGGGTCCTCTCCGACGGAGTGAGCGATGCTTATATCCAGGATTTCGTTGTTCACCCCTCATATAGAGGAAAGGGTATTGGGAGGGAGATCCTGAGATATATCTTAGGTGAACTTAAAAAGAGAGGCATAACGTGGATTGGGCTGATTGCCCAGCCGGGAACGATGGATTTCTACCGCAAGGAGGGATTTGCCATTATGGAGGGACATACACCAATGCGCTACAGAGGTGGGGAAGATGTTTGAAGACGCCTTTGAGGCAGACCTCACTTCCGTAGACCTCCTGAGAAGATTCTACAACCTTCACCCGCCGCCCCACAGCGACCTCTCTCTCGGAAACATCCTCTGCTGGAAGGACTTCTACAAGGTCCACTGCCTCCCCAAGGGCGGAAATCTAGCCTTTCTGATCAAAACCCGAGAGGGGGAATATGTAGTCCCACCTCTGGGGCCTCCAAATTACGGACTGTTGATGGAGGTTTTGAAGGAAGCCCTCAAGGAGGCGTGGGGGGTGACCCTATACGGTTTCCAGGCCCTATCGCTGATGAAAGAATACTTTCCCTCAATCAGAACGGTGCCCCAGAGGGACCTCTACGATTATGTTTATCTGACCCAGAAACTGGCAGAGATGAGGGGACGGGATTTCCTGAAAATAAGAAACGAGCTTAACAGTTTCAGAAGGTGTTTCAAGGCTGAGAGAGAACTGATAGAGGAGGGGAATCTGGAAGAGGTGAAAAGATTCGCCAGAAGATGGTGTATCTGGAAAGACTGTGAATCTAAGGAACTTTTGAGATATGAAAAAAAGGCCCTCTTCTATGCCCTGGAGCACTTCACACAGCTACCTATTGAGGGCATCCTTCTCAGGGTTGAGGACAGGATTGAGGCCCTTTCCATTTTTGAAAGACTTTCCCCCGACACCTATGTAATTCATTTTGAAAAGGCCAATTACAACATGAAGGGGTGCTACCCCGCCATAACCAGGGCTACTGCGGAGTTTCTCCGGGAGAAGTGCTATTTTCTTAACAGAGAGAGCGACATGGGGGTGCCGGGACTCAGAAAGGCCAAGCAGAAGCTCAGACCCCATCATCTGATTGAAGTGCATTCGTTGGAAAAGAATACCCTAGGAGAAATCTTAAATAAAAGCTAATGGGTAATTCTTATCTGGAGGTGATAGCCATGACGCCTAGAGGTCTCTCTATCCTTAGGGCTTTCGTCATGGGCGCAAACATCGTCCTGGCTGCTCTCGCCTTCATTAACCTTTACACGCTCACATCCGGGGCCATAAAGGTGTATGTTCCGACGGAGGAGGACATCAGGCTCATATTCACAGAGGAGGGCCCCACCCTTGTGACTAACTTCACCGTGGTGAACAGAGGGTTCTATGACATATACGACGTGAGAATTGATGCAGAGCTTAGAGATGCAAAGGGCAGGTGCATAATGGAGTACCACCGTCACGGCATAAGAATACCCGCTGGAAGTGTCAAGAACTACAGGGTGCTTATCCCTGTAAAACTAGATTTCGATGATGCCAGAGCCCTCATTCTTGGAGACACCACCTACACGGCAACCGTCCGGATAGAGGCACTCTACATGTGGGGCCTGTCAAGGTTCGTCCTTGATGAGAGCCTTGAATACACCTGGAGGTCCCTTAAAGAGGAGTTCCTCTCCTGGCTGAAGAACCTCACCTTAGGAGAGCTGCTGGACCTCATCACTAATGTTGAGGCGGTAGGTGATGTTCTCCCCGGGGTCTTGAAGAACGTGGAGGGACTGGGCTTTAATCTCTCCTTCACTCTGAACTCCAACTCATCCCTTCCACTCACCACCCAGCTCACTCTCTACTACAGGGGAGAGGTCTTCCTTGATATCACGTTCACCTGCGACAGATATGGGGTCTGGGAGGTCTACACATCCGAGGGGGTGATCTCATGAGGGTGTTTCAACCAACAAGAAAGGCCCTCTTCGCCCTTTTCGTATATATCATAATCCCCTCCTATGCTATACTCCTCACAATGTTCAATTACCCCGATCTGTCAAAAAGCAGGTTCATTGAGATAATGAAATGGATTATCCTGATCGGTGTAGTTTTGATTATAATAAGCCAGGTTCAGGTGAGGTATGAAAGGGGGAGTATTAAGAGATACCTCATGAACGTAGCCTACGTGGTGGCTTCCCTTCTCTGGCTGCTGGCACTCTTTGGAGGGAAACCCTACATCCAGCAGTACTGGGGAGAATATGAGTTCAGGATAGTGGTCTGGAAGATTCTCCTTATAGCCCTTGCCGTGGCTGCTCTTAACGTACTATACTTTACACTGGAGTACGCTGTTTACAGGAGCACGGATGCGGCGGGGGTGGTGAAGAAGTCGGTGAATCCCCGGGGAGTGAGACTCCTACGGACAAATCCATTAAAATAGAAATCACGGAGGTCAAGTACACCATAGAGCCTGCCGGCGGTACAAGCTACACCCTGGAGTTCCTTCTCAAAGGTACAACAAACGGGGTGCACCATGTAGAGATCTGCACGGAAGCCCACTACAAGGACGGCACCACTGATGTAAGCGACTGGCAGGAGGAGTTTGACTACGACGCTATATCTGATTACGAGTACGCGCACTTTAAGCCCACATCCAGCAACTGGAAGTCCTGGGAGTACAGGATAAAAGGCACGATTCAGGAGTCCGACGAGGAATATGAGGATGCAAAAGAGCTGGATTACATAATCATCTGGGCAAGGGCATATAAGGATGCCAATGAAACAAAGTGGAACCAGGATTCGGTCAAGGTAACGATGAAGGAGACCTCTGGAGGGGGTTACGTCGGTGAGGTCACAGGAGGGGAGGCAGGGGGAGGCGGGAGCTCCTCAGCCCTTGCTCTCCTTGCAGTGGTGATCGTGGTTGTGATCGTTGTGATACTAGTTGTGGTCATGCTTTCCAAGAAAAAGGGAACGGGCGGCAGCGTTGAGTAAGAGGATGGGCAGATGAGCCCGGGGGCCAGTTAGCTGACCCCCTCCCTTTATTTTATTCAGTTTGATTGGTGGAGTTTGCTTTATATAAACGGGTGGGATTTCCCCTTTGAATGTGGGACACAGCAGAGGATCCGAGGGTACTTCTGGCGGAGAGAGCCTGCAGATACTTTGAGAATATTTTAGCGAACGCAAAGCTCCCCGGTCAGTGGGATAGGAGGGGCGCTCTGGAAGCTCTCAAAAAGATATCTTCCAAAGTACAGGAAATGAAGTTCTCCTACATCCCCCCGGCGGAGCTTTCTCGCTCGGAAATGGCGGCGGAGATCCAGAAGAAGACAGCCCGTATCCTCGAATGCCTGGGGGGTGAGGGGTGGGCGGAGAGGTTCTTGGAAGCGGCAAAGAGAGAGGAGAGAGGGAGGGTGGAGGAGCACATCTCCCGCATCAGATTCTCCCTAAACAT
>Ga0180301_10004452_pt1 | contig 10816 bp, 7 predicted proteins | sample GuaBasSediGuay16_FD_121797 | JGI IMG/M metagenome (GOLD analysis project Ga0180301, IMG submission 121797) | Subseafloor sediment microbial communities from Guaymas Basin, Gulf of California, Mexico - Guay16, Core 4569-2, 12-15 cm | ecosystem: Environmental > Aquatic > Marine > Hydrothermal... | reverse complement strand
TATTATTATATTTTTGATGAAGAAGAGCGGCAACAACTGGGTAAAAACGCTAGGAAAATTACAGAAAGAGGGTTCAGTGACAAAGAGTTATGATTAAAACATTGCTTAAAAAAGCAATCATTTAAGGCTCCCTGAGCATTACGGATCTTTACGACTTACGGAGAGATCCTTATGTTAGTACTCGCATTTGTACCGTTTATTTTTGGTAGTACTCGGGGAGCAGCTAATGAACGACAATTCTTATATCATCTTATAAAAAAAGCTGAGAAGTGCTACATTGTAACTTTCACGACTTTAACGAATTTTCGGCAACGGAATCAAACAGAATACAATCTAAATAAGGCGAGAATAATACCCATCCCTCTATTCTTTCCAGATTTGTATATCTTTATTGCACCAGTTATATCCATTATACTAAGCACCTTTATATATCTACTAGGAATAGCACGCAAACTTGCATTCGTTTATATACGGGGAACTTTCTCTTCTCTAGGATTTCTCTTCTATAAGAAACTTGCGGAGAAAACTATTGTGAAAATTTCAGCTTTTGTTGAGGAAGAAATACCCTACAAGAAGATTAAAAAAATAGTAAGTATTTTCTTTAAAACTTGTGATAAATTAGCTCTCGTAAGAGCTAAGAAGATTATTGTACCTTCACCATTGTTCTATCTGGAATTGGTCAAGAAATACAGGATCATCCCGCGTGAACCCCCAATAATAATTCCCGCTGGCATTGACTTATGCTTAATAAATATGGTTAAGAGGAAAAATGTAATCGAAAAAAAGACTCCACGATAAATGTAGGGTTCGTAGGCTCTCTTTACTGGTGGCAGGGTGTTCACTTACTAGTTCAAGCAATTGCGATTTTAAAGAAGAAAATCAAAAAAAAGATGCGCCTCCTAATAATAGGCGATGGTCGTCAAAGAAAACTCATTGAAGATCTCTGTAAAAAAGTATCCGTTAATTATGAAATCACGGGCTTCTTGCCCTATATTGAAGCCCTAAAAAGATTTCTCGAACTAGATATGCTCGTAGTACCGAGCCTCAGAGATATAAACAGGGAAACGATAATTGCGAAAAAAGTTATTGAGGCATGGGCATTAGGCATCCCAGCCATAACCACTTATCATCCTGTTTATTCATACTATGGTGCAAAAAACTTTGAACATATAATATTTTGTGAACCGAACCCATTGTCTATTGCAAAAGCTATGTTAAGTCTAATTAATAATGAAGAACTACGTAAGAGGTTAATAATTAATGGATACAGAATGGCAGAGAAATTTCATTATGAAAGAATTATATACTCTCTTTATAAAAGATTATAGAAAATTCTCGCTTGGCTTATGTAGCTTATTAGCAAAAAGTTTCTTATCGCGTGTAAAATATGTTAGACTGCATTTCTCATTCTGAACTATTTAATCTCTGGGGAAAAAAATGATTTACTGGACTTTCCTATTTTCTTTAATTGTAACAATGCTTTTTGACTTAACGATATCCTCAAAGTCAATTGTACCCTTTAGGGTAATATACGATGCAGCATTTGTCCTTATATCTTGGTCTTTTATTTATAGTGCAGCACTTTTATTTTGTGGGAATAACATATCACTAAGAAAACATGTTGTAAAGATACCTAAGAAGATTCTTCTCATTTCATCCGTTATAGTTAATATGTATGCTATTCTCTCGACAATCTTCTTAAATAATCCTTCAATCGGATACCTTCCCGAAAATATGTTAAGAGGCTGTGCATTTGGGTTATTTTACTTACTTATTTTCTTCCTTATTTTAAGTATAAACGCTGTATTGTTCCACAATGTGTTATTTAAATATAGTGATATTGCTCTTCGAGATATTACTGAGCGCATCTTGGCCATAGTCGCTATTGAAACATGCTTATCGATGTATTTCTTCCATATAATGAATTTGCACGGAATTCGTCTATTTCTACTAATATTTCATACAATATTAATTATTATTGCTATTTGGAATTACCTTAAGACTGGAAACACAAGAGAAATTGTGATAAAAAGTGGGCTCCCCGAAATTTTGCTATTAGTTTTTTCAATTGGTTTCTTTGCACTATTTTATGCACCTTTTACAATATATAACTTGTATAGTGATGTAGCTCCGGTCGTTGGTAGTATTCTTAGTATTGTTGTAAGAAGAAGTCTAATTCCGTATTATTTAGCGGAGTACTACTATAGCCCTATCATGGGGTTTATCTCTGTTTTTTTCATGTATATAACGGGATTAAACAACATTTTATTAGCAGCAAATCTCCCTTTCTTAATTGCTTATTTATTGCTTCCATTTCTTATATATAATTTCCTCGAAGCTTTTGTAGTTAAGGATTTCAGAGTAGCGCTCATCGGTGCTATGGCTGCTACACTTATGGACGGTCTTGCCATTCTTCTACTGCCCAAATACATTAGCCAACTTACTCCAAGCATAATCGTTTGGAAAATTTCTACTCGCACAATGTCTTTGTATGTGTCTAACACATGCATGTGGGTGGTATCACCGTATGAAACATTCGCTGCAACTGTTGCTCTGGCATCATGTAGTATTCTTCGAGAGAAAAAGCTATTTAACTATGTGTTAGGAGGAACCTTCTTCTTCCTATCCTTTATGAATCCTCGATTTTCTTTCATATCCCTTCTGCTAATATTTTTACTCATTGTGTTAAAAAAGGTTAGCATACAGAATTTACTTCTCTTTATTTCATCAACAATTTTATCAAGCGGATTTACTATAACGCAACACCTATATAAGATATTATTAGCCATAGCTGAGGGGTTATATACAAAAAATTTAGTTACATTAGCTCGATATGAGCAGGTTAATACGATTTTAATCGATGTACTTTTAGGTAAGCATGAAAAAATCACACTACTTCTATCGATAATTGGCGCTTTAGGAATTTTTGTTTGGAGCCTTAGGAAATCTTCGGAGATTGCTAGTAGTGGTAAATTAGTAACACATTTTTATGTTAGAACAAGTTATCGTGCTAAGAGAATTAAACTTCGACGAAAGAGTTTTTTCATATCAATGCACTTTTTACTTTCTATCATAGTAATAGCCTTAGTGTTCTTTTACATCTCTTACTACGCTTATTTCTATGATATGGTTATGTTTTTTAGGTACACATTAAGAAGAAACGCATTATTATATAATTTCAATGCCATAATACTAAGATATCACATATTGTTCTGCTTATTCTTGACCGAGATGATTATATTTAGATACTCTAAAAAGATTTTTCTAACTTTTCTACTGCTTTTTCTCGCCTTTTATTTCGGAGGTATCATAGCTAGAGCAATCACTCTCGCCCCAATACTCTTTGTTATCTTATCTTCTCCATATATTACCTTATTAGCTCGAAAACAAGGGTTTCCGCTACAAAGATTAGAGAAAAAAGTCCTCACACTAATTGTATTATCGATGATCTTTGCTGGTATTTTCTCATCAACATTATATTCAGCGACTATTAAGACACAATATAATGATAGATTCTCTGATCTCCCATATATCTTAAGTATTCTCCTTAAAAGACCGCCTGGGGAGAAGGTTTATTCACCCTCTTATTACAAGTATTACATTATGAGAGTAGTGAGAATGGCTCATCTAAATTTATCAGATGACCCTAATTGCCAATTATACTTGATTGATAAGGACTATACAAAAAAAGAAATAATTAATATGTTATTAAATAACGATACTTTCCTTGTCCTTTATAGTGGCAATAAGTTTATACTCCTTGCAAAAATTCATAGAACACCTGCTAAAACCTTCTCTTTAAACTACTTGTCACGTAAGATTTAATATAATAAATTAAATCACTAGTTTTCTAGGGATGTGCACCGTGAGAGAAGTTACCATGAAGAAGAATAAGAAAGTAAAAATCCTTTTTCTCTCATTTTATGACTTAGATTACGGAATTGGAGCTGCAGCAAGTTTCATTGATATGCTAATGGATCTTCCTCCTAATAGCTTTGCAATTATTTTAGAACCCATTCGAATAGATTTGCCGCGCAGAAAAATAGGATTACCGCACAATGTAATTAGAATAAAAGTTCCTACTCCATTTACTCGATACCTTTCTGTAATTTATCCATTTTTCGCCTTTTTCTATTGTCTAAAAATTTTTCCTCGATTTAAACCCGATATCATAGTTTCTATGCATCATCCTTTTCACATACTCTCCTTAGTGGCTAATGTAATAGCTAAAATATTCCGTGTCCCTCACGTAATTAACTTAGAGGACACATGGAGACCGATGGGAAATAGAATCTCCTTATTATCCTACCTTAGCGAAGCCCTTGAGAGAATAAGTATCCGTTTGATTAACATGACTTATAAGAATAACCTCTTCGTATTCGTCTGTAGCGAACTTAAACAATTGTTAGAGGCAAGAATTGGAGAAAAAATAAAGCATAGTCTGATTCTACCTAATTGTGTACCCTATACTTTATTGAAAAAACTCAAAGCAAAAAGCACGCCTCGATCTCCCAAGATTATTCGCTTTATATTCGTTGGTAATATAAGCCCTGGGTACCAGCTTCATAAAATTTTTCCAATACTAGATGAACTTTACCTGAGAGGTTATAGGCCAATTCTTGTTGTAGCTGGGCACTTGCGGGTTAATCTCCCTTCTAAATATGTAAAATATGTTGGAAATCTTTCAAGAATAGAAACTCTTAAGCTTATAGCTGAGAGTGATGTAGGAGTTGGCCCGCTGGGGCCCACACTCACAGTTCCTAAAAAGGTTGTTGAATACTTAGCTTTAGGTAAAATAGTGATTGTTGGGAAAAGGGCTATTTCAAGGGATATTCTTAGAGAATTTCAGAATTACATAATAGAGATCTCGGATGATGATAGGCCTCAAAAAATTGTTTTAGAATTATTACGTAGATTGAACAAAAAAGGGGAAAGATTTTACTCTGGAGCTTGTGATAAAGAAAGAGCTTTCTCAAAATTATATTGCAAAAACAGATTGAGAGAAATTATTAAAGAACTATCAGACCTCTAAGAAAATTTATCAAGATTTGTGCGATGAAGATTCGGATCATTAAATATTACTAGATAATTCTCATTATGGAGCAAATCGCTGAGCACGTATTCTTTATGAATTACTTGTTAGCAAGCCTTTATGGAACCAGCAAGTAATTAAGAAAAGGAACGTTTTCAACGCATACCTTATATGGTTATGCTAACCTTAGGATACCTTCTAAAAGTTTTTGAAGGCGTTTCCTTAGTGCATCCTGAGAAAAATGCGTAACCACAAATTGGTGGCCTTCTTCATTTGGGCTATAATTATCGATTAGTTCTGGTAAAAGCGTTTTGAGTTTCTCCACATCGTTATAGTTAACATGTATTGCGTATGGAAAACGGTACGTCCACACCACTGTAAGTTTATAATAGAGAGCTTCAAGAATACTCAATGAAAGACCATCGTGTTTGGTGAGCCTGAGGAAACACTTCGCTCGTAGATAGAGGGCTTGCATCTCTTCAAAACTTCTTTTTGACATAAACACCAAATTTTTAAAAGGTGATCGAGGTAGTCGGTGATCATCTCTTACATCGGGCATAACAACCACAAATGTGTACTCTGGAAAGTTCCTAGCAAGTTTTAAAATATGATGTCCCCCGTAAAAAGTAAATCTTCTTTTTGGTACGTAACTCAGGACGTCAATATCTTTATCACTGACATCGATGTTTGGAGGTTTCATTCTTTCTATATTCAAAGTCGAAAGAGGCAGGTATATCGCTCTGATACCTTGAGTTTTGAGCTCATCTACTAGCCATGGACTACCAGCAAGATTTATTATTCGTTTTTTCAATTTTGTGGCTAATTTAACTAATTGGCGATAGATTTTTGTTTTCATGGACGATGGAGAGACGAGATATAAGACATCCGAACCTATCCAGTGAATTATAAGTAGTGGTTTATCACGCATCCAAAATAAGGGATTCGCTAATAGCGAAGGGGGGAGACCAAAGATACAATAAAGAATATCAACGTGTCTAAAAAGCCAATCTGTTTTGATCAATTTAACATTATTTAGACTACGTAATATATTCTTTATTAGGTTTACATGGTATGAAGATATCCCCGCAACAGCGCATCGTACCATTGTCATTCTATTCACCTAGCTATATCATTGCTGTTCCTATTACCATATGTAACATGCCCTTTTCTTAGTGTTCTTATCATTTAAAGGTAAATTTAAATTTACGAGCACGCTCCCTATGGCCCGTGGCTAGGGCATCTTCTTCTCAATGACTAATTTACAAATTAATAACAATTAAACTAATTTAACTATTCATAGACTAACTAAGAGGAGTTCACTAAGCCAAAGAAGTACGTCAAAGTCTCCAAAATAACTGTTCTGAGACGGATAGCCCTCAGCAACAATAGCTATGAAGGTTCAACACATACAGAAGAATAAGCTAGAAATCGTGTCATGCCTATATCCACGAGTAGGTAGAAAAAGTCCTCCTAGCCACACCAATCCTATCGATGTGATCACCTTCTATGAACTGGCAGAGACGAGGTTTCGCGGGGGAGTTACTAGCAATGTGGACGAAACTAGAGTCGAGGCTTAGGATAATCGGTAAGTTATCATTTAAGTGTGGATACGGAAACGGCAAGAATATTTGTTGATCACTTTGTAGACCTTATAGATCGACGTTTTCTTTGACATTGTCGTCGCTTCTGAGCCGTTCTCTGGGATCGAGGCCTTCAGGAATTATCTTCTTGGCGCCTTAGTGAGCCTTGAGATTTTCTGAGGATTCTCGCAAGCAAGAGTCTTTGATATGGCTGGTGTTAAAGGAGCTTTGCAAAAGTGTGGATTTGGCCCAATTATCTCAGCTAAGATAATGGGGAGATCGACGCTTAGGAGAGGATTTAGGCTTAAAGCTTAGATGAACTATGGGGCTTCCTGAACCTTGGTTGGTAATGTTAGGAGCCTCATAGAGGCTACTTTCTTCTCCCTAAAGGCTATGATCAGAGATGGGATCTATCGGAGGTCTTAGGAGGCAAGAATTCGCGATGTCTTTATCACAGTTCTCGCTCATAATGTGGTCGGAATAATCACGCCATACTTCAGTTAGCGTCCAGAGAGAGAGTTAGAATGCTGAAAGGGGCAGGAGAAATAAATTCGGGGTAGGGTCACTCACTTTATAAATTATTTTTGATTTTTCCTCGTAATTGGCTTCAGAGATTTTTCTAGCCGATCCTTAAGTTTTCTCTCGATTAATATGCTTATACAAAGATGCCAAAATACTCATACTTTCGAGACTCAGTATTCACTAAGGCTAGTCTGAGAAGAGAGATAAGTATGAAGTAAAGCTATGATAAACTTATAGGTTTGGGTAAATAAAACAGGGCAATTAGATTTCCTAGTCGTATTCGTGCCTGTACTAGTAAAAATTGTAACACCCTCAACCAAATTTATGTTCACTTTGACCTTGTTTCCAAGACTTATTTCCTTTTTCAGACTAATTCTCGCTAGCTAATACCTCCCCCACGACTTTGTGATGGGGAGCACCTATTAGGGATTATAACTGTATTGCTTGTGCCACGCCAAGAAGAGGGTCTCTAATAAAGATGTGTAGTCCAGCAGATTTATAATTTTTTCAAAAATCTACTAACGTTTATATCGAATGTCTAAACCTAGGTAATCTAAATGAAAGCAAAAATTATAGTACTTGGTGGGGGAATATCCGCAGTCTCCTTTGCCTTTTTTCTAAAAACTAAAAGCTTCTTAATTCTCGAGAAAAATGCAGAATTGGGTGGACTACTAAGGACGAGAGAAATAAGAGGGTTCAAATTTGATAAAGGGGGTCATGTTCTTCATTTAAGAAATCCTATTGTGGTTGATCTCATAGTCAATCATTTAATGCAGAATAAGCTCGTTAAAAAAGAAAGAAAAGCTAAGGTATTCTTAAAGGGACAATTAATAGATTATCCCTTTCAATACAATTTTAACAAACTAGGGGATGAGGTAATTGTGCAAGATATTAGAAAAACATTGCCCGAATCTATTCCAGAGAAATACACTTATAAAAGTCTTGAAGAATGGTTACTTCTAAACTTTGGAAAGGGTCTTTATAAGTGGTTCTTTAATCCGTATCTAACTAAACTATTGAAAACTAACTTGTCTGAGGTCGACTGGAGGTGGGGAAACATGTTTATACCAGTACTGTCTGAAGGCATTCGGAAAATCCTTAAGAAAGGAGGCTGTATGAGCGGTAAAGTTGGATATAATCCAGAATTTTACTACCCCTTGCAAGGTGGTATTCAGCACGTTATTATAGCTTTCTTGAAGAACAAAAAAGAAATAATACAAAAATCGTTAACAAACTGTAGAGTAGAAGCGATAGACGTCGAAAAAAGAAGAGTTATTACAAACCGTGGATATATCGATTATAAATTTATGGTGAGTACGATTCCGCTCAAAGATTTTCTAGAAATATCTACTATTAATGACTTACTAAAAGATATAGCGAAAAATCTTAGATACGTTTCTTTAGCGATATATAACTATGGATTTAAGGGAGACCTAAAAGTTGATGCTCACTGGATTTACGTACCAGAAGAAAAGTATACTTTTCATCGCATTATTTTTCCATCAAATATTTGCAAAAATAATGCACCTAAAGGTTCCTTTTCTATTAGCGTAGAATCATCTTTAAAACCCGGAGAATTCCCCAAAACAAATTCTTGGGAAATTTTAGAAAATCTTAAAAACATGGGGATTATTTCAGAAGATTCAGAACCTATTGTTATCGACAGAGATCTGATTGAAATAGCTTATGTTGTATTTCATCGTAAATATTTTAAAGACTTAGATATAATTAGAAGGGAATTAACTGATTACGATATATGGTTACTGGGAAGGTTCGGCAGTTGGGAATACTCGTTTATTGAAAAAAATATACTCGATGCAATGCGCCTAGCGAATGTTCTAAAAAAGTACTCAATAAATCAAAATTAAATAATACCTCCATATCATATCTCCGTTAAGCATTTTTCATAGAGATAAATCAATTTTCTAGCCACGATTCTATCGTTATAGTATTCCTCTACGATTTTTCTGGCTTTTTTCCCTAGTCGCTGTCTCTCCTCCTCATTCTTAAGAAGATAGAGAATAGCATTAGCTAGTCCTCTGACATCTCCTTTCTTGACCAAAACACCTGCTCCCCTAATCATTTCACGAATTTGAGGAATGTCATATGCAATAATAGGCAGACCACAAGCCATCGCTTCAAGAAGAGCATAAGGCATTCCTTCCATATATGATGGGAGTATATAGATAGAAGCTTTTGGAAGCATTAAGGGTATTTTTTCATATGGGACACGTCCCAGTAAAAAAATGTTTTTTCTAAAGAATTGAGATTTTATTATTTTCACTATTTCTTTTCTAAGAGGACCATCTCCTATTAGCACGAACTTAACATCGGGTCTCTTCTTTATAACGATTTTAGCAACTTCTATAATATCCATTACGCCTTTTTCTTTTACAAATCTTCCGTGCCACATGATTACGTTTCTTAACCGCTTATTAGTGGGTTTAAAACGTTCTATATTGACACCATTAGGAATATGAACAAATTTGCTACTTTGGCAACCAAATTTCACCAATTGGCGTGCGTTCTCATGCGTTAACACGATGATTTTTTTTGCAAATTTTGAAAAAAGTTTACATGCTATTCTTAAATAGACTTTTTGAAGAAAATTTCCTACACGATTAAATTCTCCTAATACACCATGAAATGTTACGATTATTCTCTTTTTCAGTAATGCAAAAATTAAAGTTGCAATAACACATGATGGAAAGTGTCCTTGAACATGGATTATATCAGTGGATAATCTTCTCGCTATTTTTAGCAAATTGAAGAAATTTACTATAGGAAATGTTCTCCCCATGAAGCGAAATGTGATTATAGATGGTAGCAGGATGTAAAATAGCTCTACCTTTGTTCTTCTAACTTTGAGAATGTTAAGATTCTTTCCGTTATAAGGACCAAGTATTATCGGAACGAAATCGTTCTCTGCTAGATACTCTGCTATTTCTCGTATCTTCATTTTTAATAATCTGTTAATAGACGCTGGTAAGTTGCCGACTACTAGTATCAGACTTTTTTTTAAACATTATCAGACACCAGTATTTTTCGATAGCACGTGTATTTTTCATGAGAAACTCTATCGTATCGTTACTTATTGAAATCCATTATTTATTATTTATAAATATTTGGCTTTGTTTCAAATTTATCTTTTTGCCCCTTGTCCCGTTCAGCCTTCTAAGCCTCTCTCAGCCGTTTAATTAGGAGCTTAGGCGATGATCCTAGCCGCGTTGTAGGCTAGAACTGCAATGAAGGCGTCGCAAATTCTCGCTTCCCAAGACTTACTATGGATAACGTCTCCGACCATGGCCTTTAGGGAGGAGAACGCAGCCTCTACGAGACTCCTAACATTACCAACCAGGCCTCGGAAGGTCTTGTAATTCATCCAAGCCCTGAGCCTAGGCCCGCCTCTAGGCATCAGCTTCCCCGTCCTAGCCGGAATGATTGGGACAAGTCCACGCCTTTCCAGGCCTCTATGATGTCGGCTACATCAAATCTCTTGTCTGTGAGAATCCCCCAGAAAATCCCAGCGCTCACCAGGGCTTATAGGAGGTAGTTCCTGAAAGCCTCGATCTCTGAGAATGTGTTAGGAGCGGCGACAAGGTCGAAGAAGGTATCGACCTCTGGGGCGTAGAGAACAGTCAGCAATAAGTATTCCCGCCGCTTCTTTACCCGCTTCAGATAG
>Ga0180301_10004451_pt1 | contig 10817 bp, 9 predicted proteins | sample GuaBasSediGuay16_FD_121797 | JGI IMG/M metagenome (GOLD analysis project Ga0180301, IMG submission 121797) | Subseafloor sediment microbial communities from Guaymas Basin, Gulf of California, Mexico - Guay16, Core 4569-2, 12-15 cm | ecosystem: Environmental > Aquatic > Marine > Hydrothermal... | reverse complement strand
CTTAGAGAGAATACGGAGATGACCGTTATAGTCGTAGAGCATAGAGTAGAATGGGCGGTGGAAGTCGCTGATAGGATAATCGTTATGGACCAGGGAGAAATCGTGCTCGAGGGAAGCCCGGAGGAAGTTTTCTCTCGTGAAGAAGAAGTTAAAAAGTATGGAGTTAGACCTCCCAGCGTCTCTGAAGTAGCCTATGAGCTTAGAGCTAGAGGAGTTGAAATACCCATTCCCGTCCGCTTCTCAGAAGCTTATAAGACATTGTCGGAGGTGCTTCATGTTGATAGAGTTGAAGAATGTTAGTTTTACCTATCCTAATGGTCCTAAAGCAGTGGATAAAGTCTCGCTATCAATAGGTAGAGGCGAATTCATCGCTCTTATAGGGCACAGCGGAGCGGGCAAGACCACGCTGGCTAAGCTTATAGTCGGACTTTTAAAACCTAAGACTGGTTGGGTTAAGGTAGGCGATTTAGATACCAAGACTACTCCAGTCTCTAAAATAGCGGAACACGTAGGCTACGTGTTCCAAAACCCTGATTTAATGATATTCTCGGCTACGATATACGATGAAGTAGCCTTCGCTTTGAGAAACAGAGGATATGGAGAAGACGAGATTAAGAAAAGAGTAGTTCAGGCTTTAAAAGAAGTAGATCTCGGACATAAGCCTCTAGACACTCCGCCGTATATGCTGAGCTTTGGAGAAAAACATAGGTTGGCTATAGCTAGTGTATTGGCTACAGAACCGGATCTTTTGATTCTTGATGAGCCTACTACGGGACTGGACTATGCTCGTTGTCTTAAAATTATGGAGATCTGTGAGAGGCTTGTGAAGAAGGGTAAAAGCGTGTTGATCATAACTCATGATTTTGGCTTGATAGCGGAGTATGCGAGCAGAGTACTTGTTATGAAGAAAAGCAGGATTATACGAGACGGTGTTACAAAGGATGTGCTGGGAGATGTAGAGTTTCTTAAGAGTGAAGGGTTTATGCCTCTGCAATCCACGTTGCTAGCGCGGAAGCTAGGAGTAAACGCTATAACTCCTAGAGAGCTTGCATCGACTATTCTCGAGAAGAAAGCTTTAAAATAATCAGGAAATCCTATTAGGAACCTTTTAATATCATTTCTTGGAGGCATTGGACATGTTTAAACATTGTCCCGGAGTCAGGAGTTTCATATCTCCTCAGATAATCATCAGGAAATGTCCGTTCTGTGGTGAAGAAGTGGAATTCTTCGAGTACGAGACCGAGCAAAAATGCCCTAACTGCGGCAAGACTGTGTATAGAGAGGCTAGCGAGATCTGTGTAACCTGGTGTTCTCATGTCGACAAGTGTATTGAAGAACTTGAGAAGAAGGGGCTTATAACTAAGGAGAGAGCGGAAGAGTTAAAGAAACTTGTTAAACAGTCTAAATGATATGAGAGAAGTAGAAGTCGTCTGTCCTAGAGACTGCTACGATACTTGTTCTCTAATTTTTACTCTAGATAACTCTGGCAAGCTAAAAAACGTTAGAGGAGATTCGCAGCATCCTATAACTCAAGGTTTTACATGTCCTAGAGGAGTTGGTGATTTAAAAAGAGTATATGAAAACAGGATTTTATATCCCTACGTCAGAATAGGACCTAAACCTGGCAGAAATTTTAAGAGAGTAGAATGGAAGAATGCTCTAGATTTAGTAGCTGAAAAGCTTAAACATGTTTTGAACAACTACGGACCGGAAGCTGTTCTACACTTAGAATATGCTGGAAATATGGGATTATTGACTTGGTATTTCCCACAGAGGTTTTGGAACGCTATTGGAGCCTCTAAAACTGACTATAGCATATGTAGTAAATCCGGCCATGAAGCTTTATCGCTACACTATGGCTCGAGCTATGGAATACAACCTGAAAAATTGTCTGAAATGAAACTGATCGTTTATTGGGGTTTCAACGCGGTAGTTAGTGCGCCTCACCTTTGGGCTCTCTCCGTAAAAGCTAAGAAAAGGGGAGGGAGGATAGCTGTCGTCGATTCTAGGAGAAGCGAAACCGCTAGGAGAGCGAATATTTGGCTATGTCCTAAACCGGGAAGCGATGTAGCCTTGGCTTTTGGAATAGCTAGATATCTTATAGAGCACGGCTACGTAGATCAGGATTTCATAAAGGAATGGACCTACGGCTACGAAGAGTATAGAAGAAAAGTTTTAGAGTGGACTCCGGAGAGAGTTGAGAAAGTAACTGGCGTGAGTTGGAGCGAAGTAGAAGAGTTGGGAGACGTGTATGGTAGGTTGAAGCCCAGCGCAACTATGATGGGGTTCGGCTTTCAGAAGAGTGTTTATGGAGCTGAATCGGTTAGAGCTGTATCACTAATACCAGCTCTCTTGGGCTTGCATAGAGGCTTTTACTACAGCAACAGCAAAGGGTACATGGTGGATATCTCGTATTTAACTGGGGAAGAACTGTATGGAAAGAAAGTTAGAATCGTTAGTCAAGTCGCATTAGCGGAGTATTTAGAACAAGGAGAGTTTAAATTTGTGTATATTTACAATATGAATCCCGCCGTTACGCTTCCAGATCAAAAAGCTCTTAGAAAAGGTTTGTCAAGGAGAGATGTATTCGTAGTCGTCCATGATACCCATTGGATTGAAACCACGGATTACGCCGACGTAGTTTTGCCAGCAGCTACATATCTAGAGAAAAAAGATATAGTAATCCCTTATAGCCACCGCTATGTTAAAATTTCAAAAAAGGCTATCGAGCCTTTAGGCGAGAGTAAAAGTGAAATATGGGTTGTGAAAGAACTCGCTTCTAGACTAGGAATAGATGGAATTCTCATCGAAGACCCTTGGAAAGCTTTGGAAAAAGCATTTAAAGACTCTTTTGAAGATGGGTCTTTTGGCGATTTAGCAAATGGGAAAATGTTGAAGTTGAAGTATAAGCCTTTAAACTGCTATCAAACCTTTACGGGAAAGATAGAATTTTATTCTTTAAAAGCCGAAAAACTAGGATTAAATCCTCTTCCCGAGCAACATCCACTTCCTGAAAATGCTTTTATATTGTTAAATAGTTCGATCTTCAAGTACACACATACTCAATTTAGAGAAGTCTATGGCCCTATCCCGCCATTTGTCCTGATAAATCTTTGCGATGCCGAAAGACTTGGCGTTAAGAACGGTGATAAAGTGGTTGTCTATAATGAACAAGGCGAAGTCTTATTGGAAGCTAGAATTTCAGAAGACGTTCCTCGAGGTGTTTTATGGTCTCCGAGACAATTAGAGGGTTTAAACGGAGAAACTCAAAACGTCTTAGTTCCGCCTGTAAGACAGAAAATAGGTGGAGGAGCTGTTTTTAACTCCACGTTAGTAAATATACGTAAATTTGATGCTTAAGGCGTTGAAAGTTAAAATTGTAAATAATTTAATTAAGTTGTTTTCCAGAAGCCGTGGAGATTACAGTATTCTCTAGCCGTTATCTTCTCGGCCTTGACAGGGAATTCGGCTTCCGGCTTATCTCCAGGGTTTAAGAATTTCCTATAGGTTACTCCGTTGGCGATAATTTCGATCCATTCAACATAGTGCTTCTCCTCCATAGGGTGAGGAATCGAGCCTACCTTAACTTTCACTCCAGCTTCAGTAATCTCTATTACCGGTACATGTTTTTCTTTCCCAACTTCTTCAGTTTTCTCCTGTAGAAGTTTCATTGGATGATTACAGCATACTAATTGCCCAGCTCCTGAGTGGAGTACTTCGACTATATTCCCACAGACATTACATTTATAGATTTGGCGAAGCTCGGTCATGTTCCCACGATTTAATACCGGTTACTTGGTTAATATTTCTTGTGTTTAAAGATAGGAATGGTAATCTAAAGATTAGAAATTTGAACTAAATATCTGATACTGTTAGAATAAGAAGTAAGAAATTAGGGCTTTATTTTGAAGTTATAAATCCACTCTAATTGCTCCGGCTCTCCACCTGATTCAAGAATTCCAATCCATTTTTCATCGGTTAACCTGTCGCTTTGGGGCCAGTAGAACTCGTAATAGCTCATCACGAGTCCTTTCGAAGCGAGCAATCTCCCATCCGGCGTCTTATAAACCACTATTATAATATCGAAGTAGCCTGTTCCTACTTCAAGTACTGTCCCAGAGTTTGGCTCCGTAAACACGTCTGCTATTATCCGAGGATCTTTAGTCCTCAACTCAGCTGTAGACAGTAAAGTTTCGAGAAGATATCCATAACCTTTAATTAAGTCCATATCTTCTTCGCTTAACTTCTCTCCTTTCAACTCTTTTACAGAAATTTCAGCTAATCTATGCAATGCATTAGAGAATTTCGAAAGTTTATCGGCTATTTCCCCGTCTAAAAGCCCTAAGCCCTCTAGTCCTTTCTTAGTGGCGTCTACCAAATTCGCGAGCCTGGAGTAGAGCAGAGGGTTAGGCTCTACGTAGCCGGGATGAACCTGTTTTGGAGGCATTGCTGTCCTACCAGCATAGGGTTGTTTAGCGTAAAGTATCGTATCATGTCTTAATTGAGCCCAGCTCGCCAACGCTGTATTCAAGTTTTTATCAAGCCAAGCTTCAGTTCTCATAAATGCCGGATATCCTTCTCCAGGTTTGTAGAGCAAGGCTTTTATCGAGTATAGCCAACCCATATAGAGAGTTTCAGTCCAGTTTTCTGGTTTAAGCTCCGCCACTTCATCTTTAAGCTTTAGCAATTCTTCCCGGAACTTCACATACTTTTCAAAATCCTCTTCTAAATACTTCATGGCTCTTTCGGAGCCTAACGCCGCCATCACGTCTAATCCTTTGACCTTAAATCTCGTAGGCAGGTTCGGGTAGCAGAGCCTCTGATGTATATAGCCGTCCAGTATGAAACGCTGGCCCATAAACCTTAATCCTACCAGTCTAGGTTTTTCGAAGGGGAATATTGGAGAAGAGACTATTCTACTCTTATCGTATTCGACTATTTTATTCATGAATTCTTTAAGTTTAGCCTCATCATTTACCCTGTCTGGAGAAAATTCTTCATAAACTTCTTTTATCACTTTGAAATAATCATAGAAGGTTAGATCGTCGGACCTTCCAACTATAAAAGCTGTCGGAAGGTATATTTTCTCCCAGAGGTTTATGGCTTTCTCTCCATCAATTTCGACGCTGGCCATTAGATAGGCTAGTTGTAGGGCTTGAGCTGTCTGTACTTTAGCGAGCTCCGGGTCCATCGGATCTTGAGCTTCAAATCTCATTCTGCCGAGCCACATCATGCACTTAAAATATCTCTTTAACTCTTCGCTCTCGGTGTAGTGTCCTCTAGGCCTGTACTGGGTGTAGTCTTCTTTATAAGAGAAGATAGGGCTTATCGCCTCTGGATTGAAAGCTTTATTTATCAATTTCAACTCTGCCTCCGCTAGTTCCCTAACTTCGTCCGGTGGGTTAAAGTCAGGTTTTAGGAGTTTGAGAGCTACGGAGAGATAGGCTAAGTTTAGTTTAGCGGATTTCTTAGCTAAGGTGTTATCAGGCATTTTCTCATAAACATTCTGGGCTTCTTCTATTAAACCGGTTAAAAGGTTTTCCAGTGTTGGAATAAAGTACTTCTTCTCCAATCTCAACAGTATTGTGTCGAAGAAAGCGTGGTAGATAAATAGTACAGAGTCAGTGGTTATAAAGACGGGTATCTGGGACTCTTTGACGTTTTTATAGAATTCTGCTATATCCGTATACTTGCCGGGGAGGACTACGAAGCCATTACGGGAGAGCATTTCTCCGGCTTTTTCATCAAGTGAAAACATGTCTATGTTTTCTACGTCTTCCAGTTTTAATGGCAGACTATAGCTAGGTGCAGAGGCTTTTTCCAGATATACCTCTTCTCCAGTAAAAGCGAAAACTCCATAGCCGTAAACTTTCGGAATTTTAAGTGGAGTGATATTTTCAATCTCTTGGCTTCCAGATTTATAGTAGAGGTATAGAGCTGAAAATCCTATTATCATTAGGATAACCGTTGCTAAGACAATTTTATTTTTCATCAGGTTTAAAATGTTTGCCTAGACATTAAGCTTTTCTATGTGTAAAAAATAGAACGGTTAGCCTTTAAGCCATTTTAGGTTTTCAAAGATAGAATCTATATTAGCGGCAAAAATTCCGATACCGTAGTCCGATATTCCTCCAATCCAGAATAGCATATCCTTATATTTTACAAGTCCGTCTCCGAATATGACTAGCACTCTATCACCGTACTCCTCGATTAAGCCTCTAGGAGTTAGCAAATAATCGCTTATAGCCAGTAGTTCGCCTTCAGAATCTATCAGCGCTATACCATTTCTATAGGAATTATCTTCGACGATCACACCGTGCCAACCCACCATATATTCATTACTCGATACTTTAACCACATTCGTCGACCATCCGACTTTATGCTCCCATTCCTCAAAAACGAAGACGGGTTCTAGAGTATCGCTTTGAATACATACTTCTTCTAGATCGGCTATACTTCTCCAGCATATTCTCAAGCCTTTAATCTCAGGTCTAGTGAGCATTACTGCTTTCCCTTCTTCCACCTTGATAAACGCGCTATCCTTATTTGATCTAGGAACGTAAACTTCTTTTCCATCAGTTATCGAGAAGTATTTTTTCTCTATTAGCCTCCACTCAGCATCTAAACTAGCCAATGCTAAGACGTCTCTTCGATGATATTCGCTTTCTTTCCAAAAATAGCCTTTACCTGTGTAGAGGATATAGAATAGATTTTCACTTTGTTTGAAGATTCTCGGATCCTCGCTGCCTAGGAATTCCCAGAGTTTTTGAGGCCATACTATGATACGGGTTTTTAACGGTCTTGAAATTCTACCATCGAGGATTTCTTTTAAACCGAGCTCCGTAAGTCCTATGCTAGATACATACTTGTAGTAGTCGAAAATTAGCCTTGGAAATATCAATAGCTTATCTCCGTCTAGGAATGCTGCCGGGTTAAATGAGGCTAGAGGCTTAGATTTTTTGAAGAATTCTACTTTAAAATCTTCTGGTCCTAGATATAGGAGTCTTTGGAAAATCTCTTTTACTGTAGGTTTTCTCAATCCTCTAAGTTTCGAGAAAGCTTCTTTCTGCTTATAAGCCAGCGCCTCTTCAAGCATGAAATACTCAACCTCTCAAGCTTCTAAAATATCCTAATAGAAATATAAGTTTATAGCGTATATTTGATAGAAGACGGTGGGAGGATTGCAGACTCCCGTTGTGCTGGTATGGCTTGATTGTGTGGCGGGCGATCTCTTCGTCGAAATGTATAAGAAAGGATATTTAGAAAATTTGGTAGAAATTTTTGAAGAAGGCTTTTTTGTCGAAAATGCCGTGTCCTGCTTCCCCACGGTTTCGGAGGCGGCCGAAGGCGGGATTATATCGGGATTTTTCTCTGGAGAAACCAATATGGTTGGAGAACGCTACTTTTCCCGTAAACAACAGAGGATAAAACACTATAAGTTTAATGCTAGAGCCGAGAAAGATTTCAACCCTAAGCTTAGGAGGAAAACTTTAGATGCTATAATAGAAAACAGCGTTGCTATGGGCAGAATTATACATATTTCCGAAGAAGTAGTCGATCTAATAGCCACTCGTTATGAGAGAGAAGGCTCGCTTAAAATAGTTGAGAGGAGGATAGAGATAGCTTCTAAGATAGCCGCTGAAAAGAAGCCGAATATGCTCTTCTTCACGATTTCTGCCGACTATATATCTCACGTCTATGGAAGAAGAAGTAATATGGTTAAAAGATTTATAAAAAGATTCGACGAGCTCTTCCCCTACTTAATAGAGGCTCTTGACGAAGCCTATGGAAATGGTAACTATCTGCTATTTGTGTTTTCAGACCATGGCTCTGCCAATGTTTCAAAACATTTAGACCTTCCGGCTTTCCTATCAGAAGAAGGATTTAACCCAGCTATCCCAGACTTGCTTATAGAAAGAAGAGAGACTAATTCCGCCGCGCTTTCAAACGGGAGGAGAATAGGGCTTCTCTATTTTGCACATCCGGAGTATGGGTGGCGTAGGAGGCCAGGCTATAAAGTATTGAGAAATTATCCCGGAAAGGGAGATTTACTAAAGCTTCTAGTTCAAGAAGAGGGTATTGAGCAAGCGTTTGCTAGAAAAGATAGGCGGTCAGTAGTCGTAGTTTCGAGAGAGGGAGAAGGAATTATAGAATATGATTCTCGTAGCGATAAGTACAGGTATAGAGTGGTCAGCGGCTCAGATCCATTGAACTATGAGATAGAGTCTAGATGGATGAGTGAGGAGGAGTGGCTTAAAGCTACATATGATAAAGAGTATCCTGACGCTGTAGTCCAGATATACAATATATTCAAAACGGAGAACTGTGGAGATATAGTGTTAAACGCCGCCTCAGGATGGGATTTCTGGGAGCCTTGGGATATCCCTTATCCAGAGCTTAAAGCCTCTCATGGAGGTCTTTCAAGAGATGAAATGGTAACTTTTATTCTCGCTAAAGGTCCTAAAATCAGAAAATCAGAAATCGGATACTCTCGTCTTATAGATATATTCGCTACGATAGCGGCTTGCTACAATATGAGAGAGATAGCCGCTGATAGTCACGCTACCGAAAGGATGCTCAAACAGTAGCAACAACATTAACCGTTTTATATTCCCCTTTTTATATTAACTCGTGCTTCCATCCGACCTCTTAGTAGCCAGAGTTAGGAAAGGCTTTATCCTTCCCATATTTTCCAGCTTTAATGCTATAGAAGTTCATATAGCAAAACGATTCATCGAGATTTTTGCCAATTCTATAGGGGCTAAGAGAGAAGAATTAGAGAAGAAAGTTAAAAATTTGGAAGATTTAGCCTTTAAGCTCGGGTTAGACTATAGGTTTGCTAGAGGATTAGCCCATTTACTATATAGGAGAACTAGTTTTTCCAAGCCTCAAGTCTCGGTCGATCCTTTAAAAGCTAGACTTGAAGTTTTCAAAGAAGCCAGCGGGAAGCTAGGCGGTTTCGCTCTAGATGATGAAGAGAGAGCCAAAGTATTCGCTTCAGTGGCTTCGAAACTCGGCGTTAGCGTTGAAGAACTACTGAAAAGCTTTACAGCTGTCTATGAAGAACTTCAAATAATGGAAAGTTTCGAGACTTTAAGTCCAGTCGAGCTCTTAAAACTCTATAATCTCTCCCTAGCCCAAACTCTGCTTTTTAAAGCTCTAGACTTAACTGCTGAAGTAGAGATTTCAGGTACTAAGATGAAAATACTGCTCTTTAATGTTAAAAGACTAGGATTGATGTATCTAGCTGAGAAAACATTTAAAGGCGTAAAGCTTTACATAGACGGCCCAGCATCTATTATCAAGCAGACAGAAAGATACGGAACTCGGCTCGCTAAACTCCTGCCATATATCATATGTGCTCGGAGATGGAGTATAAAAGCTAAAGTGAGGAGAAGAGGGAGAATTTACAAATTCCATTTAGACGATAGATATTCGAGATTTTTCCCCAGATCCAAGTTAGAACTAGAAGAGTACGACAGCAAGTTGGAGAAAATCTTCTACAGGCGCTTCACAACCTTAGGCAGTGGATGGAAGGTCTACAGAGAACTGGAACCGCTTATAGCCGGGAAGCATGTTTTCATACCTGATTTCGTCTTCGAGAAAAACGGCGTTAAAGTCTATTTCGAGATTATGGGTTTTTGGACTAGAGAATACTTAGAGAGGAAGCTTGAAAAACTTAGGAAACTGGGAAATGTTAAAATGATATTAGCCGTAAACAGCGAGCTTGCCTGTTCCTCGGATATAGGCTCATTACCCTTTGAAGTAGTCCTCTTCAAGAATAAGCTCTCCACAGTTGAAGTCTATAAGAAACTTAAAAAATTCAAAGTCGAGAAGAGAGAAAAACCTGCAGAGGAACTTGAAATTCCCAAGGAAGCATTAGAATATTTGGAAACTCTCGAAAAAGGACTCTTAGCGGAAATATTAGAGAAGTTTGAGAAAATGGGTATTCGAGAAGAGAAAGCACTTAAAATACTCGAAAAACTAGGCTTTCACATTCATTGGAGCAGTCTCGATCCTTCAAAGGTATACGTTGAGAAGAAAGGCTAGCCATGTACTATCTTCTCGATTTTAATAGCTGAAACCGGGCACTTTTTAGCAGCTTCTTCAACACATTTTAAAAGATCATCTCCTATAATACCTTCGGATATTCTACTGTTTTGCCTAATCCTAAACTCCTCTTTTACTATAGTCTTGCCATATTGATCGGATTCAAACACTATAGGACAAATAGAAGGGGCTTGTCTACAGGCTATACAAACTCCTCTGTATACCGTGACTTTGTATTCGGGCAAGCTTAACACCTGCCGTTAAAGCAATGTTACTATATAACATTCATTAAATATATACTATATTATGATAACGATAACCGGCTTTGAGCCTTTTAGAAAAGAGAAAGTTAATCCGAGCATGATTATTGCAAAAGAATTCGATGGTAAAACTGTATTAGGCGAGAAAATAAAAAGTATAATCCTTCCAGTATCCTATAAAAGGGCTAAACCCATAGTTGAATCCTTAGTGAAAGAGGAGCCTATACTTCTACTTTCTCTAGGCTTATCTTCGCGGATTACCTGTATAAGACTAGAGGTTATAGCTCTAAATATAGCCCACTCTGAGAAAGGAGATAATGATGGCTATAAACCATTCAACGAAATAATATATGAGGATGGAGATTTAGCCTATAAAGGAACTCTACCTTTTAAAGAAATCTTAGAAGCTCTTAGGAAAAACGGCATACCTTCTACACTGTCTTTCCATGCTGGAACTTTTCTATGCAACTACGTCTACTACATTGCTTTATACAATGCCCAGAATAG
>Ga0180301_10004450_pt1 | contig 10819 bp, 11 predicted proteins | sample GuaBasSediGuay16_FD_121797 | JGI IMG/M metagenome (GOLD analysis project Ga0180301, IMG submission 121797) | Subseafloor sediment microbial communities from Guaymas Basin, Gulf of California, Mexico - Guay16, Core 4569-2, 12-15 cm | ecosystem: Environmental > Aquatic > Marine > Hydrothermal... | reverse complement strand
GGCTGGCCATATTCTTTTAATAAACCTATTAACTGGTAAGTAATAGTTTTCTTAATGCTAGGATATATATAGACAGGTTCATCGCCTCCATAGAGTATCCATGGATACTTGGAATAATTATAGAAATAGTCTTTCTCCTCCAATACAAATTTACCGACTAACTTATATTCTCCTTCTCCTAAATTCACAGGCAATTCTATGATCTCGGGATATCCCTTATTATAGTTTGTAATAACTGGCTCGATCTCCCTAGACTCTCCATCATATGTTATAGCGGATGTGAATTCTGTTATTCTATATACTGGCTCGCCATATTCGTCTCTAGGCAATTCTATAGTTATTGTTCTAAGAGTAGTGTTCTCTACATGAATCTCTATGACATAGTAACCCTCAATAGTTAATGTATAGAAATATACAATGAATATTATTATTCCAAGAATTAATAATGCAATAGCTAGACTTTTATATAGAGTTGATATATACATTTATATAACACATCCACTCAGTATAGGAAATATTTACACAAAATACTTAATAAAGCTATAACGAAATCATACGTTTAAAAAATTATACAATAACTCTAATCTTCCTATTAACAAGCTTAAATTCATGTAGTTTAGGCTCTACTTCTGCCATTCTCATTTTCCTAATCAGTATATATCTCTTCAATACTAGATCCTCTCTCCTCATTATAAGCTCTATAATACCATCAACAATAGTGCCAAGCCAAGTAATAGTCCCTTTCTCAATAGTTTCAATATAGATCATTGAAAGAATTATTGTAGCTCCATGTTTTTTACAATACATGACTAGATCTCTTACGTGTCTATGAAATATTTCACCAAATTCTTTTCTTATAGAATGCAGTCCATCAACAACGACTACTGTATCCCTGTCGATAACTAGGTCTCTTAGAACTATATTGAAGAACGAAGTTATAGTAATGGTTCTCGGATTAATACTCTTAATAATTAATTTCTTACCAACTAAATCGTCTACATTATATCCTAAGAATCTAAGTGTCTCTACAACTTGCTGATAAGGTTCCTCAAAAGATATGAAGTATACTCTATATCCATTAAGGGCCCAGTTAGCGGCCATGGATAATGTTAGGATCGTCTTACCTGAACCCGTTGGACCAGTAATTAACATTGATGTTCCCCTAATGAATCCTCCATTAAGGATCTTGTCAAGACCTTCAATACGCGTTGGCAATTTTTCTTCAATCGAGATCTTTGATTCAGGAATTTCCAATACACCTGCTGGATAAATCTCGATACCCTTGTCTGGGAATATGTCTACTTCATAAACTACTCTACCTATAGGCCTTCCCCTAGTCTTTAATATTTCTAAGAACCTTCTAGGGGCACCCATTCCCGGGACTTCTAGGTTAAATCGGAGTACTGCATCAGCCCATGCACGCAGCATATAATGATCTTCTTCCTCACGCTTTCTTAGCTCATGGGTTACTATGAATAGACTGCCGCTCCTCAATATAGCATCCTTTATAAGTGATCTAACTATAGTAAATAATTCTAATGGTGATAATGTACTTATAAATGGGTCGATAGTGTCTAATACAACTAGCTTTGCATTATATGTCTTTATGGAATCAATAATTATATTAGCAAGATTTTCACCAGCCTCTTCCTTAGGTATACTTATTAATTCTACAAAATTAAGCAATCCGTTGGCAATATATTCTTTAAAGTCTAATCCCACGGATTCCGCAATCTGAATAAACTCATCAAGTCTTTCAATAGTACTTATCCAAACAACATTTTCTCCTCTACGTAAAGTTTCATAGGCCAGTCTAGCTACAAATAAAGTCTTCCCCGTACCCGGTGTTCCTCAACTAGTATTATCTGGCCCTCATAGAATCCTCCAATAATATCATCTAGATTCTTTATACCCGTCTTAATAATTCTTATCTTTGAAGGTTCACTCAATGTATTCACCTCTTTATACATTAATATATACTTTGGATATATAAATAAAAATAATAGAAGGAACTTTATTAATATTAAAGAAGGTGTTATTATGCCTGATATAAAGTTGGATCCATGTAATGAAAAAGTTGGTCATGTTGATATTGTAGAGACACAGCCTGTCTCAGAAGATATGGCAGTAAAGACGTGGATAAAATGGTTGATTAAAGGAGATGATGGAGCTCCTACATTTGCTATGAGATTATTTAAGGTTGAACCAGGAGGCTATATAAAGCCTCATCACCATCCATGGGAACATGAAATATATGTATTGAAAGGAGTCGGGGAAATAAGAATTGGATCAAGAGTATATAGAGTTACTTCAGGCTCCTTTATACTAGTACCGCCAAATGTTGAACACGAATATAGGAACATCGGTAAAGATGATCTAGAATTTCTATGTATGATACCATTAAAGCCTAGTGTAAGTGGGAATGCAAGGAAGGAGTGCTAATTATCTTCAATTACTAAAAGCCTTTTACTAGCCAACACACTTTATATCAATAAAATATCATAATGATCTATATAATTATAGAGTTATTGCTAAATAATTATCAAGATCTATTATCATTTTTAAACTCATAAATGTTTTTATATATACAAGACAATAATATAAGATATTAAGTCACATAATTGTAAATATGGTTTGAGTGTATAATAATAGAGGAGATGACATGCAGAATATAATACATCCAGATACAGTTACTGAAGAAATCATGTTTAGAGCTGATTTATTCAGTAATTCTATACCCTATGTTCTAAGGAACTTGCTTATTACCGCTATGATAGTAACTACTATTATAGCAGTATGTTTCTTTGCCCTTCCACTCTTTCTCCAAGCAGTATATACCCTTACGATATTATACGTTGTTGTTGCTTGTGGGATGGCTATTATCTACAAGATCCTAACTGCACTTCTTAATTTAGTAGATGAGGTTTATTATTTACTTGGATATAGGCTTTATAGATCTATGAAGATATTGAAAGTAAGTGTTATTGGCATAGTTTTGATTGCGGTCGTAAATGTAGTACTTTTAGTTCTACAAGGGTATATATGGAGCGGATTAGTATACTATGGTTATGATCTTCTTCTATTCATGCAGTATTTGAAAACTAATATGATTTGGCGAATAATGTATTCAATTACGGCTTTGACATGGTCGTTATTTTTTATCTCCTATGCATATGTAATGTTTGATATTGGGAATAGAATTGGATCAATAAGCTTTAAGATATTCGCATGGAATAAGATCATTACAGCTATACTATCGATATCATTCTGGAGTATATTAGCCTTAGAGATCTTTGAAGCATGGATTATCTTTGAAATACTCTCCTATTTCATGCTATATATAGTCCTTGGATCTGTGAAGGATAAGGTTTATGTGAAAATAATGGATCTTCTTAAAGACCCCGACAAAATTAAGGGTCGTTTGCTAGAAGATTTCTTTCTATAACAAAATTAGAAGTAATGGTTTAAAAAAGGAATATAATATGTTATTCTAGCTACTCAGCCGGTTCAACATGTATGATTTGTACAGGGCATGCAGCAGCTGCTTGCTCAACACAGTCCCTCAGATCCTCTGACACTACTCCCTCAGCAACATTACTGGGATCGGTTCGCCATTGCTCCACAATCTGAGCCTTATTATCCTCAGGGCTCATTTCAAAAACATCCGGGCATAGGCTGACACATACCATGTCAGATATACAGTTGTCTCTGGGATCTATTCTAACCTTGTACTTGGCCATAATATTTCACCATGTATTTAATCCCTTGGGAGAAAACTATATATTTTACTCAAAGAAACAAATTAACTATTAAATCAATTAATGAAATATTCAACTATTAAGAATCGATCCTTGCTATCTAAGTTCATTCCTAAACCTAACCATCATATCTGGGTAGTCAGATGCTATAGCATCAACTCCTCGATTAATCATTTGCTTAGCGATCTCAAGATCATTTATAGTCCATACGACTACCTTAAGCCCAAGTTTATGAGCAATAGCATTAGCTTTTGAAGAAGCTATACGATAGTATGGAAGAACTATTTTAACACCAAGTCTTTTAGCCTCAAATATTCTACCAGGTGGCTTAAAATATATCAAACCCGTTGTAATCCTCGGTTCAACGCTCTTAACTGTCGATAAAACTTCATCGTAAAAACTAATAATGGCTACCCTACTAATTAATCCATACATCCTTACAAGATCAATAGCATCTACCGTGATATCAGGTTCTTTAATTTCAATAAATAAATATGCTATATCACCTACAATCCTCAAAGCATCCTCTAAAGTAGCTATTTCTTCACCGCCAATCTTTATATTCTCTTTGATCCATCTATACTCTAGATCGCGGGCTTTTAATGGGATTCCGGCTAATCTCTCAAAACTCTCATCATGAAGAAGAATTAATACCTTGTCTTTAGTAGCCCTTACATCTACCTCTACAACATCAGCTCCAGAATCAACTGCAAATTTAATGCTTGAAATAGTATTTTCAGGTTTAACTCCAGCTGCACCTCTGTGTCCAACAACAGAAAATGGTCTTTTACTTAAAGCATCAAGTATAGAAGTCATTTCTCACCCACTACAACATCTATATATTTCATTTAATAGAAAATAAACTTGTAGCCCTAGGACATAGATAATTAGGCTTTACTCAAATAATTCATTTTCAATGAATAATAAACATCGGCTGCTTTGATTATAAAGCCGCATTTAGGACACTTAAACATAGTTCCCTCTAACGGTATCTCTAGCTTCTTTCTACAGTTAGGACATTTAATCATATCGATCTCTAGATTATTCATAATAATTAGAGTATATACGTCCTTAAAGCTTATTTCTCCAATGGTCTTATCTGGAACCTTATACTTAATTCCCTTAGTTTTATAGATCTCGGTTACAAGTTGTTCAAGAACTTCATCATATCTTTTCTCTAATTTATTAAGATCTTTAATATACAGTCTTTTATTATCTTCTAACTCTCTTTTCTTAGGAAGATACCATGTCTTATATACTGCAAAAGTTAACGGTATTGACACAATTAAGCCTAATCCTAGTGGTATAAGTCCTATAACATTAATGATTATTGCATATTTCTTAAATTCTCTATATAAACGATCTAATTCTGAATCTATCCTATCTATATACATCCTCCTAATACTATAGATTTCCTTGAGTATACCCATAAGTTGCTGTATCATAATACCATATCTATTTTTCACCTCATCTAAATCCATAATACCCTTAACTCTATTCATTATATCATTCTCGATCTTCGACATCAGATATTTATGTTCTATCTCCGTAGAAGACACTATAATCAACCAATTAATAATTTAGGACTGAGTATCTAGTATAATACTATTTTGGGTGAATAAATATTATGAGTAATCAGACAAGTACTGGTAATAGTGTAAAAGCGGTGAATACGTCCCCAGCCAGATCATCCAGCTACCCGGGATTCCCCGGAGTCTCTGGCCATGTATTTTCTTTTCAGAATTCCCTAAATTAGGTTTTGCCTAGAATTCTAAAGAATGCCTCAACATATTCTAGCGGCCCGTGAATAACTTGTTCCCCGATGTCATTAAACAATAATGTTATTGATTGACTGAATAAGCCTAGTAATAAGATAATTATTAAGGATAATATATAAGCTATAATGACTACTAAGGGTAAAGACTCCTTGGGAACAGAAATATGATACATCGGATGGTGCCATAAGAGCTCTATCAATCTTAGATAACCATAGAGCGATAATGCAGTACCTATTATAATCATTAATGCATATGCATATTCTCCTACATCTATAAAGGCTTGGAATAGAAGTAGTTTGCTAAAGAAGCCTCCAAATGGCGGTACTCCTATTAAATGAAATATGCTTACAATAAGTATAGCCATGGTTATTGGATGGTTCCTACCAAGTCCTTCTAAGGCATATATGTTTCTTGTCCTATACTTTCTAACTATGGCTCCTAGGCTAAGGAAGGCAAGCATTTTACCTATTGAGTGATTAAATAGATGCAGTAGCGAAGCTGATATTCCGAGTGAAGTACCTATGCCTATTCCCATATAGATAAAGCCTATATTTAGGATTGTACTATAAGCTAGTATTCTCTTTACATCATCTTCAATAGCCATTTTAAAGGAGCCATAGACTGTGTTTATTATGCCAAGGAATATCATTATATTCAGTAAACACTCTAATGAACCAATGTACGGTGAGCCATAGAATATAGTATAGAATAGTCTTATAGCTATATACACTCCTGCATTAACCGTTAAACCAGATAATATAGCAGATGCAGGTGATGGAGCCTCTGAATGTGCATCGGGAAGCCAGAAATGATTAGGATAGAGAGCAGATATTAAGAAAGCAGTCCATAAACCAATAACTAGTATAAGGATTAAATAAACTGGTTCTGCCAAAAGTAGAGTATCAAAGTATAATAATTCAATACCTTTTATCTTGACCAAGAGTTCAGCCATAGATAATGTACCTGTTGTAGCATATAATACTATTATTGCTAGAAGGAATAATCCTGTATATAGAGCTCCGGCAAAAGCATATTTAGCCGAAGCCAATAATGATCTCAGTCTATGATTGTAGAATAGTACGAGAGAATAAGCAGTTAATCCAGTCAACTCAATAAATACATATAGATTAAATATATCGCCAGTCAGAAAGACACCCAATAATCCAGCTTCATGTATCAAGGCTATTACGTAAAAATATACATAGTTCGTCATATGTCTAGTATACCATATTGCATATATTGATACTATTAAATATACTATTGTAGCAATAAGAATCATTATCGTAGAAAGCTTATCTGTAACTAAACATATTCCGATCGGAGGATACCATCCTCCCAAACAATATACTCCATATAAGTCTTGAATAAATACTCTATAAAATACTATTAAACCCATACAAAGAGAGACAATTGTGGAAATAACATATAGAGTATTAAATAGGAGCCTATTGTTAACAACGATCCTTAATAACGATATCAATACCCCCGTAATCGCTGGTATAAGCGGTAATAACCCAATTACGTAGCTAGTAAAGATCTCCAAGTTCTACTCCTCCATAACCTTTACTTCAGGCTCAACTGTTTCAACAATCTCAGACTTTAATAGATAATGTAGATTAAGAGAATCACTTACTTCGTAAATTCTTAAAGCTGTTATACTGAGAAATACAGTAAATGCTAATCCTATAACTATAGCTGTTAATACAATAGCTTGGGGTAATAGATCAACACTATAATTTAGTAAATATTCCCTATTTCCAGCATAAAATGGAAGATTATGAATAGGGACAATAGATTCCGGACCCAAATAACCATGTAAGATTATGAGAACGCATATTGAGTCATTAAATATGGTTAATGAGATTATCTTTTTTATAATATTTGGCTTAAACACAATCCCATAAATACCAATGAATGTATTTGTAATAAGTGATATAATCAATATATTTAGCAAAAGATTGTTCATGATATTCTCTCCCTATAACCTCCTATAATAATGATCAATAGTAATAGTGTAAAACCACTAAATATGGCTAGATACTCAAATACATTGTATATTAATGGAACTAATGAAACATTGCCACCATATATATTTAAAAGAGCCCCAAAACCACATTCTGGCTTATTATACATTTGGAATAAGTATCCATAGCAACCACCTATTATAATATTGAGCAAAGGCAATATAGCAAGAAATGAAATGCATAGTATAGCGATTGACCTAATGAGTAGTAGTAGATTATGACTTAATTTGCTAATTAAATAACTTGAGGAGTGTACATATATGATTACATATATGGATAATGCAGCTAATGCTCCTCCTTGGAATCCTCCTCCCGGAGATACAATGCTCTTTATAACGATAGCAATAGATATACCGAAAGCCATGGGAAGAATTAGCTTGGAAATACTCATAGGTATAGGAGATAATTTTTCTCTATCCCATTTAGCCTCAATAAGATATTCATGATATATAGCCAGCGCCGATATTAAGGCTGTAAAGAATACTATTGTTTCAAAATATGTATCTAAAGCACGGAAATCCCATACTATAGAGTTTACTATAGCAGGGATAAATGAAGTATATAGATCATTCTCCGGATCATAAGACTTGATGATATATAGTCTTCTAAGAGATCTCTCACCTGCAGTCATTGGAAGCAATGGAGTGCCATAGTTTAAAGTATAGGATACTGATACAATGACAATAATTACTAATATTGTGATCCCAGTTATTATCCTCTTTACATCCATAGATCCTCACAGTAAAATCTAGTCAAATACTACAAAGTAGATAGTATTACTAGTAATATTATGAGTATAATTATTGATAAAAATATTGTAGCTACATAATTCTCTTCAAACGAATTAATCAGTATTGAAACTCTATCCTTAACTCCATGAAAGCCTCTAGGAATATGTTTCCCAAATAACTGGTCTGTTAAATTATGGATAAAATGACTTACCACCTCAATATGTTCCCATATAAGAAAACCAATGAGCGATATGAGAGGTATTAGAAATAGAGAAACAGTAACTATAATAACCTCTTCGACATAACCAATTATTGTTAATGGACTCATAGTCCTTACTAGTATTAAAAATGGATATACATCAAGATAAGATAATACGTTTTCAATAGATCCAATACTAATAGCAAATGAATTAAATAATGGATAGAGAATCCATGGGTAAATACTAGGTATAATTGCTGGTATAGACAATAATGCCATTCCAAACAACATTTTAACAGGAGGATCAGATAATTTATGGGCAACTATTCCATGGAGTTTCATATACTCTGTTTCAAAATAGAATGCCCTAAACAATAATTTAAACATATATGATGCAGATATTAATGACACGAGGCCAGCTATAGATAAGTCTGTTATAAATGTAAGACTTGTTTTTAGTAGTGCTATATGTACTAATGTTTTCGCTATAAAGCCTATTGATGGAGGTAATCCAACAAGTATTAATATAGATATTACTGTTAAGATATAAGTTCTAAACATGTATTTCTTAAGCATACCCATTTTAAACAGATCTCTAGTCCTGATAATAGATTCTATTGAACCGGATATGAGAAAAAGAAGAGACTTACCAAAGACATAATTCATTGTCAAAAGTACTATTGTAGGAAATACTATGGATCCTGCAAGTACATATGCGCTACTATGACTATATATTAGATGTAATGAAATAGCTATCGTAAATACTACGTATCCATTATTTGATATAGTACTATAGGCTATCAATCTCTTAATGTCTCGCTGTGCAAGAGCAATTATTCCACCATAGAACATGCTTGCAAGGCCAATTAGGAGGAGAATATACTCTACTTCGATAGGAACCTTTAGAACATATGTAGAGAATAGTATTAATCCATAAATACCAGTCTTAGTTAATAGGCCACTTAAAACAGCAGATATTGGAGCTAAAGCTTCACTATGAACCCTTGGAAGCCATGCATGGAAAGGGAAAAGACCAGCTTTTATTGAAAAACCTATGGCCATGAATATTGAAGATATCAGCATTAACTCTTGATCAATTAATCCATGGACAGGAATAATGTCTAGCGTGTGTAAGCTCCTATAGATAGCCATGGAGGCCAATGCAATAAATGCACTAGCAGTAATACCGATAATTACATATAGTTGCCCCATAGAACGTGCTCTCTTGCTATGTCTCTTATGTGCAACAAGTAATGCAGTAAATAGTGTTGCTATATCTATTGATATGATCATATATATGAGATTATTTGATGTAAAGAATATAATTAGAGAGAGAAATAAAATTGATAGATAGAACCAATAATGTTCCTCCTTACCATGTACATGCTTTATAAAGAAGTATGAGCCACTGTACAATGATACAGATATTCCAACTATGGATAATGCAAAGAGAAAAAGAACATTAAGCATACCAGTTAAGAATGTTATCTCGATATTAAAGAATGGTAATATAGGAATAGATACTTTTTCGATCCAATTCACTTTTAACAAAAATATTGAGTGAATCGAATATATTGAGAGAAATGCCATTGAAGCTGTTATTAAGTATTGAGATAATCTACTCTTATTTAAGATGGATAATATTGCTGAAGTTAATAGCATATAAATAGTTAAGACTAATAATTCATAAAACATATGTTTATCAGCCATATTATTGTTCTATACTGGTGAAATCTAAGTATTTTGTCGAATTCTCTCAACATATGAGTATCTATTTGTCTCTACCGAGGATTTATCTTTGTCGAATCCCCATAAATACTAAGTAGACATTTTGAAAAGGTGAAGGTTTTGGATAAAGAATTAAATGATATAGAAAAGTATCTTAAAGCATTAGCACATAAAGTTCGAAGAGATATTATCAAGGCATTAGCTGAAAGAGGTAATCTAAGCTATACTGAACTCATGAGAATAACTGGCGTAATGGATAGCGGTACCTTTGCATTTCATATAAAAATGTTGCAGGGACTCATTGAAAAAGATCCTGCTACAGGAGATTATAGATTAACGGATGAAGGATGGCGTGCATATCAAGCTCTCAAGATACTTGTGAGTAAGGAAAGGATTGAAATAGAAAAATCCGTAGAGAAAGGCCAGGCTAAAGAGAAAACCATTGTAAAACTAGGTGAATTACCCGAGCTAAGATTTTCATATAAATTAGCTGAAAAACTACGTAGAGAGGGTAAAAGAGCTCTAATTAGAGATGTAGCTACATTAATCATTGATGATATGCCTGAAAACTTGCTAGACTCTGTTCTAGAAGGAATATATG
>Ga0180301_10004449_pt1 | contig 10821 bp, 8 predicted proteins | sample GuaBasSediGuay16_FD_121797 | JGI IMG/M metagenome (GOLD analysis project Ga0180301, IMG submission 121797) | Subseafloor sediment microbial communities from Guaymas Basin, Gulf of California, Mexico - Guay16, Core 4569-2, 12-15 cm | ecosystem: Environmental > Aquatic > Marine > Hydrothermal... | reverse complement strand
TGGGGTTTGGAAAGGGGGCGCGAAGCGTGCCCCATTCCTTTGAACTCTCGACCTCCCGGTGTCGAAACCTCCAGCGGGTTTCGACGCATCCAGCCACCCGCTGAAAATCTATCAGCCGAGCGCTCCAACCAGACTAAGCTACCGGCCCAGTCAGAAACTACGTTTCCGACACCTTCCTTTGTAAGAGCAATAACTAATATGTTTAACTATGCCCGCGGTTCGTTAAACCTTCAGATTTAATGCTTTTTTCAGCTCCCTGTACCTGTTGCGTATAGTTACTTCAGTAACGCCTGCCACATCTGCAACTTCCTTCTGGGTGCGCCTCTCGCCCTCGAGCGAAGCGGCTATGTAGACTGCGGCTGCCGCAACTCCGCTTGGCCCTCTGCCGCTTATCAATGATTTGTCCATGGCAGCCTTTGCCATCTCAACAGCGCGTTCCTGCACCTTGCCACTTAGTTTAAGCGAGGAGCAGAGCCGGGGTATGTAGCTTGATGGGTCAGTAAGCGGAATCTTGAGGTTGAGCTCGCGTGCTATTAATCTATATGCCCTTCCAATTTCCTTTTTTTCAATGCTTGAAAGCGCAGCTATTTCATCCAATGTACGCGGTACACCATACTCCCTGCAAATAGCGTAAATCACGCCTGCCACAACTGCTTCTATTAGCCTTCCGCGTATCAGGCCTTTTTCAACGCATTTTCTGTACAGAAGAGCAGCTGCCTCCCGCATATTATCAGGCAGGCCCAAGTAGCTTGCAATTCTATCGAGCTCGCTCAGGGCTATTGAAAGATTGCGTTCGAGTGAGCTTGCAACTGATGCCCTCTTGTGCCACTTCCGCATCCTATAGAGTTGCGCCTGCTTGCGCGAGCTTATCTTAGTACCCCGTATATCGCGGTTGTACTGGTCTATTTCAGTTACAAGGCCCTTATTTGGCCTCATGTACTTGGAAGGGGCGCCTGTGCGCGCGCGCTTGTCGCGCTGGTCTGAGTCAAATGCGCGCCATTCCGGGCCCATGTCCATTTCCTCTGAAACTATAAGCCCGCAGTCCTTGCAGATTATTTCTCCCTTCTCGTGGTCTTTAATCAGTCTTTTGCTCTTGCATTCAGGACAAGATTCAACCATTTTTGCAACCTCCGTAAATTAAACTTTGCGTCTTACGACGATGGGTCCGTGTTAGTTTTAAAAACTTAAGCGAGCATGTTTAAAAAGCTTTCCCCTTCCTCCACCTACTAATACTTTGTTAGAAAACAGGGGTAAAATTATTGCAGGTGGAGTGAGGCAAGGGAGGCAGGAAATGAAGTAAAGTTTAATATATGGAGCAAACGAAGCTTATGTGGTTTTGGAATGGCGCCTGAAGATGCGATTACAACTGGCATAGACGGTCTCATAAGAATAGTTCACGAGAGAGGAAGGGTGGAGCTGAGGGAGGCTGCGGACATGCTGGGCGTGCCCACGGAGCTTGCTGAGGAGTGGGCAAAGCTGCTTGAGGAAGAAAATGTGCTGAGAATGGAATTCAAGCTCACCAAAACATACCTGGTGTGGAAAGGGCCTACCAGGGAGGAACTGGCCCGCAGCGTGAAGAAGATAGATGTAGAACGGGATGAGATGACCAAAGACCTTAGGGCGCTTATACAGAGAGCCAAGGCAAGAAAGGGGGAGCTGAATGTAATAAAGCGGGACTTGAACGAGCTTGCAAAAGTAATGGATGAAAAGCTTCCTGAAAAGCTCAGGAGGCAGCTGGATGCTCTGCGCGCTGTTGAAAAGGACAAGGAAAAGATATTTCAGGCAAGAATGAGCGGTGTGAGGGACATTAAGGAGAAGCTGCAGGCAATTGAGAGGGAAATTGAAAGGAAGAAGGATCTTGTTAAGACTATGAAGAATAGGGCTGAGGAAATCGAGGCCTCGCCCGCACTTCAGAAGCGCGTTTCTGAAATAAGTGATGCGCGCAAGAACCTTGATGAAAGCCTTAAATCGATGGAGAAGATGAAGGCGGAACTTCAGGCCTCCTTGAAGGATAGCGGTGAGCAGAGGGATGAGCTGACAAGTGCAATTAAGGCAATGAGCGAGCTTGAGGAAAAGGTAAGTGAGATGGAGAAGGCTGAGAAGAAGGCTCAGAAAGTTATAGGGAAGCTTGAGGGAAAGGTGAAGTTTATAGATAAGAAACTGAGAACCATGCATGAACTCATTGAAAGCGGAGAAGTGGAGAAGACGCTTAAGGAGCTGAATAAGGAGAAGAAGAACATAGTTGATATTGAGGAGGATATAAAGAAGCAGACTGAGGAGCTTTCAAAGCACAGCGGCTCGATAACCAAGGCGCTTGAGGAGCATGAAACCAAGTACGAGGAGTTGCTGAGCGCCAAGAAGAGGCTGCTTAATTCAATCGATGATTACAACTCTCAGCTAGTGAAGGTTGATGCAGGCTTTAGGGAGGAGGCTGGGAAAATAAGGAAGTTGGTTGAGGAGATGGAGGGAGCTCTTAAGAAGAGCAAGAGCGAAATTGAAGAGCAGGTTGAGGAGGCGCGCAAGGGAATCGAGAAGTATGAGAGTGCAGTTGCCAAGAGAGAGGAAGTGCTCAAAATCAGGGATGCTATAAATGATATGGAACTTGAGCGGGATAGACTGGTGAAGCAGCTGCGCCTTCTTTCCAAATCAATAACTGCAATTGAAGTTTCGAGCGAGGTCAGTGGAAGACTGGGTGAGCTTGCGGATATAAAGAAGGGAATCAATGATGTGAAGATCGCGGAGAAGGCGTATGATGTTAAGCGCAAGCATCTGCAGAAGATGATCAAGAATATGATGGAATCTGAGAAGGGAGGTAAGAAATGAAGATTAAAAGTTTGAGCGCTGGCTCCAAGGCACCTGATGAAGTGTGGGTGGTGGTTGAGATTCCAAAGGGCTCGCGCAACAAGTATGAGATGGACGAGAATGGAATGCTCTATTTAGACCGCGTACTGCATTCAAGCCTTGTCTATTCAGGCGATTATGGCTTTGTGGCAGGCACCAAGGCAGCTGATGGCGATCCGCTGGATGCGCTTGTGCTTCTTGAACAGCCAACCTTCCCGGGCTGCATTCTGCGCGTGAGGCCCATAGGCCTAGTTAAGATGAAGGATGAGAAGGGTGAGGATGATAAGATCATAGGGGTGCTTACCAAAGACCCGAGGTATGATGAAATAAAGAATGTCAGCGATTTGCCTGAGCATACTGTAAAGGAGCTGAAGGATTTCTTCCAGAACTATAAGAGGCTTGAAACTGGTAAGAGCGTTGAGGTTCTGGGAGTTTCGGGTGCTGAGGAGGCTAAGGAGAGTATAAAGAATTGTTTGGTAAAATGAGAAAAGCTATATAGTCTAATTAGATGCGGCGCGGAAATCATTTAAAGGCAGAAAGAGTAGTAGTACAGCATGACTATGGCTGTGCAAAACTTTAGAACTAAATTTTCGCTGAGCCAAATGGGCCTGAATCTCAAGCTGTTTTTCAATAAACAAACGATTCCAGACACCATACCGAATCCAGAATACAACTGCAGGTTATGGAACGGCCAGATAAGAAACATCCAAAGGCGCATAATGCGCTTGGAGCGGGAAATCAAACATCTGCAAGAGAATTTGGCAGACCATAAGAAGGATTTTGAGGATTGGAGGGCTGCATTTATAGATTATCTAAAAGCCAGGCATCCCGCTATCGGAGGCGAGGAGATTGCTCAGAAAGTGGATAGGCTGTTCGAGCTTAGGCATGTTATGGAACCTGTAGTTCAAGCCAAAGGAAAAGATGCAAAGGAAAAGATAGTTAGGGAAAGGAAGGAATTTTGTGCACTTGTTTCTGAATTAACAAGCGGGATGGGAAGGCGAGAGATCAAGGAATTTACTTCCAAGTTGGGCAGATATCTGAAGGAAATGGATACGGATTTATTGTATATGGAGGAGAGTAAGGAGGATATTGAGATTCGGCAGGAACATATGCATGCAGCGCTACAGGGAATGGAAATTCTAAAGCTAAGGCTCGAAGCTCTGGAGAGGCAGGAGGAGTTTAACGGTAATGGTAGGCAGAAGCTGTTGTTTCCGCCTGGCCAGTTGGGGCTTTCTGAATAGATAAGGCAAATACTAGAGAAAAAGCACTTACTATACTTATAGTCTGCATAAGGACTAGGGTAAAATTATTGCAAAATAGGGAAATAAGCTTTAAATAGATTACCCGGCTATAAAAAAGGGCAATTTGCACAGGCTAGCGTGCGGTGGTTATTTGTCTAAACAGCCAGAACATAATCTAGTTCCTAAGCATGAAGTGCTTTCTGAAGAGGAATCCAAGAAGTTTTTTGAATCTACAGGTCTTAGCCCGGATCAGTTGCCAAAGATAAATTCCAATGATGCTGCAATAAAGGCGCAGAAGGCAGAGGCTGGCAGGGTAGTAAAAATAACAAGGAAGAGCGACGTGGATGGAAAGAGCGAGCTTGTATACTATAGAGTAGTGCCTGAGTGAGCGGGATTGCTGAATGAGAGGTCAAAGGGAATAGAGAAGATTTCATAGTTGTTGATTGAATGGGCGTTGAACTGCTTGATGCATATTTCCAGGAGAACTCGCTTGTGCGGCAGCATCTGGAGAGCTATGATAAGTTCGTAACAACCGGCATTCAGAACGTTATAGACAGGATTGGAACCATAGAGCCAAATATTGAGAATTACAAGCTGAAGCTTGGAAAGGTTAGGATTGACGAGAAGCCCATGATTATGGAGGCTGACGGTTCGAGAAGGGCTGTTACTCCTATGGAAGCCAGGATGAGGGATCTTAATTATGCAGCCCCAATTTTCCTTGAAATAATTCCAGTGGTGAACGGGGTTGAGAGGCGAGGGTTTCCAGAGGTATTCATAGGCGAGCTGCCTGTTATGGTGAAGTCCAAGCTGTGCCATCTGGAAGGCCTGAACAGGCAGCAGCTCATGGAAAAGGGTGAGGATCCGGAGGACCCGGGAGGCTATTTCATAATAAATGGAAGCGAGAGGGTTCTTGTAAGCATTGAGGATCTTGCACCGAACCGCATAATGGTTTCAAGGGAAAAGGATGGAAAGCTCACCACTTCAAAAGTATTTTCAATGAGATTTGGCTTCAGGGCAAGGTGCGTTGTTGAAAGGAATCACGAGGGAATTATGAATGTAAGCTTCCCTGCTGCGCCTAAGGATTTGAGGCTTATAACTGCACTGCGCGCGCTCGGGCTGGAAAAGGATGAGGATATTTTCAAGGCGTTCAAGGATATTGATGATAGTAGAATTATGAACGACGTTCTGCTCAACATGGAAGTCTCGGATACCAAGACTGGCGAGGAGGCTCTGGAGCTTATTGGAAAGAAGGTTGCCCCGGGCCAGGCAAAGGAGTATAGGGCTAAGAGAGTTGACGTGCTGCTAGACACCTACCTGCTTCCGCACTTGGGAGTGGAGCCTGCTGACCGGCTGGCAAAGGCATATTATTTGTGCAAGATGGCTGAGAAGGGAATGAAGGTTGCTTACAAAATTGTGCATGAGGATGATAAGGACTTTTACGGGAATAAGAGAATTAAATTGACAGGCAATTTGATGGAGGAGCTTTTCAGATATGCATTCCAGTTTTTGGTAAAGGATGTTGCCTATCAAGTTGAAAGGGCGTTTGCGCGCGGAAGGCGGCTGGTGGTTCAGACCATAGTCAGGCCTGATGCGCTCAGCGAGAGAATGCGGTACTCCATGGCCACTGGCAACTGGATTGCTGGCCAGACAGGCGTTTCACAATTGCTCGACAGAACCAACCACCTTTCAGCAGTTTCACATCTTAGGCGCATAATCTCACCGCTTTCGCGCAAGCATCCGCACTTCAAGGCAAGGGACTTGCACGGCTCGCAGTGGGGCAAGCTGTGCCCGAATGAATCGCCTGAGGGGCCGAGCTGCGCATTGGTTAAGAACATGGCATTGCTTTGCGAAATTACAACTGGGGAGAGCGAGAGACCGGTTGAGGAGCTGCTGAAGGAGAGCGGAGTTGCGCTTGAGGGAATGGTAGTTGCTGATGAAAAGGAGGAGAGCGCGGAGAAGGAAGTGAAGGAGGAAAAGATTGTTGAAGTTGAGAGCAAGGCAAAGAAGTGATTGATATGGGCAAGAAGAAACAAGCTGTGGAAAAGGAGGAGCAGGAGAAGACAGCAGTCTATATAAACGGGAGGCTTATGGGCTTCCATGAGGACGGGAAGGAGCTTATTAAGGAGCTCCGAACCAAGCGAAGGGCTGGTGAGATTAGTTATGAAATCAATTTTGCGCTTAACAGATCAACAGGAGAGTTGAATATAAGCACGGACAGTGGGAGGGCGAGAAGGCCTTACATAGTTGTGGAAAAGGGAAAGTCGCTCTACACCCCCGAACTGCAGAAGAAGGTTGAGAAGGGCGAGCTGAAATGGTCAGATTTGGTTAAGATGGGCGTTATTGAGTATTTGGATGCTGAGGAGGAGAATGATTTTGCGCTGGTTGCATCTGAGGAGAAGGGAATTGAGGAGAAGCATACACATCTTGAAATCGATCCTGTTTCCATTACTGGAGTTACTGTTTCTCAGCTCCCCTACCCGGAGCACAACTCATCCCCTAGAATTACAATGGCCTGCGCAATGAGCAAGCAGTCGCTTGGAATATATGCGAGCAACTACAATCTGCGCATGGACTCGCGCGCCCACATATTATACTACCCGCAGGAGCCCCTGGTTCAGACCGAGCCCTACAAGCACATGAACTTCGACCAGAGGCCAGCAGGCCAGAACTTCATAGTTGCAGTTACCAGCTATTATGGCTACAATATGGGGGATGCTGTAGTTATGAACAAGAATGCGGTTGACCGCGCCCTTGCTCGCTCAATATTCTGCAAGGTTCATGAAAGCGAGGAGCGCAGATACCCTGGAGGCCAGAAGGACAAGTTCGAAATTCCGAACCCAACTGTGAGTGGCTATAGAGAGGAGTACATGTACAGGTACCTTGGCGATGATGGAATAGTGGTGCCTGAGAGCGAGGTGCAGCCACGGGATGTGCTGGTTGGCAAAACATCTCCTCCGCGCTTTTTGGAGGAGGTGAGTGCATTCGGGCTTACTGAGGAGAAGAAGAGGGAGAACTCGCTGGTTGTGAAGAGCGGGGATGCGGGAGTAGTTGATTCGGTTATGGTTACTGAAAGCTCATCAGGTAATAAGTTCGTTAAGGTTAGGGTTAGGAGCATAAAGATACCGGAGAACGGGGACAAGTTTGCAAGTAGGCATGGGCAGAAGGGCGTTATTGGAATCCTTGCCCCCCAAGAGGATCTGCCTTTTACTGAAAGCGGCATTGTGCCAGACCTTATAATCAACCCGCACGCAATTCCCAGCCGAATGACAGCAGGCCATCTCATAGAGATGCTTGGAGGAAAGGCTGCCTGCTTCAGCGGCGAGTTTGTGAATGGAACTGCATTTTCAGGAACGGATGCAGAAGCATTCAAGGAAGTGCTGAAGCAGAATGGGTTTGAAAGCTATGGAAAGGAAGTTCTTTATGATGGGTTTACTGGGAAGAGAATTGAGAGCGAAATATTCATGGGTGTGATTTACTACCAGAGATTGCACCATTTGGTTTCAAACAAGCTGCACGTGCGTTCGCGAGGCCCTGTACAGCTTTTGACCCACCAGCCAACTGAAGGGAAGGCAAGGGAGGGCGGTTTGAGGTTTGGAGAGATGGAAAGGGACTGCCTGATAGGCTATGGTGCGAGCATGCTTGTGAAAGAGAGGATGCTTGAGGAGAGCGACAAGACTGTGGAACTGGTATGCGGCAAGTGCGGAATGATTGCGGTTCATGATTTCATAAAGAGGCGCGACTATTGCCCGCTTTGCGATTCAACCACTGATCTTCACAGGGTTGAGATGAGCTATGCGTTCAAGCTTCTGCTTGATGAAATCAAGGCAATTGGAATCCTGCCAAGGCTGAGGCTGAAAGACAGGGCGTAGGTGTGAATATGGTGGAAGTTATTGAAAAGGCTGTTGACAAAATCAAGTTCTCGCTGTTCTCGCCAGACATGATAAGGAAGATTTCGGCAGCCAAAATCACAGTACCTGATACGTACAATGAGGATGGCTATCCTATTGATGGCGGATTGGTTGACCAGAGAATGGGAGTTATAGACCCAGGCTTGAAGTGCAAAACCTGCGGCGGGAGAACAAGGACTTGCAGCGGGCACTTTACGCACATTGAGCTAGTAAGGCCTGTTGTTCACCCGGAATTCGCGCGCATAATCTACCTTCTTCTCAAGAGCACCTGCAGAAGCTGCAGCCGCATGCTCACAAAGAGGAAGAGGGTTACGCTGGAAACCCTTGCCAAGGGAAAGAAGGGAGGCACATGCCCGCACTGCGGTGCAAAGCAGGCTGAAATAAGGTTTGAAAAGCCCACCTCATTCTACGAGGCTGACAGAAATATCCTGCCAACTGAAATAAGGGACAGGCTTGCAAAGATTTCTGACGATGATTTGCGCGCAATGGACTATGACCCTGAATATGCAAGGCCTGAGTGGATGATTCTCACCGCACTGCTCGTTCCTCCGGTTACGGTAAGGCCTTCCATTACACTGGAAACCGGGGAGAGGAGTGAGGACGACTTGACGCACAAGCTTGTTGATACAATGAGAATCAACCAGAGGCTTGATGCGAATATAAATGCAGGTGCACCCCAGCTCATAATTGAGGACTTGTGGGAGCTGCTTCAATATCATGTTACTACATACTTCAACAACGAGACTACCAACATACCTCCGGCAAGGCACAGGAGCGGAAGGCCGCTCAAAACGCTCTCACAGAGGCTGAAGGGCAAGGAGGGGAGATTTAGATACAACCTTTCTGGCAAACGGGTGAATTTCTCCGCACGTACTGTAATTTCGCCGGACCCGAACATCTCCATTAATGAGGTGGGAGTTCCGCGCGAGGTTGCAGAAGAACTTACCGTACCGGTTCACGTTACTGAATGGAACATTGAGGAATGCAAGAAACTCATAGACCGCATGGAATACCCGCATGCAGTTTACGTTATAAGGCCTGATGGGAGGAGAAGGAAGATTACTGACAAGACCAAGGAGGAGATAATTGCAAATCTGACAGCAGGCTTTATAGTTGAAAGGCAGCTGGTGAACGGGGATACTGTGCTTTTCAACAGGCAGCCTTCCCTGCACAGAATTTCGATAATGTGCCATAATGTAAGGGTTCTTGAAGGCAGGACTTTCAGAATCAACCTGCCGGTCTGCCCTCCATACAATGCGGACTTTGACGGGGATGAGATGAACCTCCACGTGCCCCAGACTGAGGAGGCGCGGGTTGAAGCTGAGCTGCTCATGAAGGTGCAAGACCAGATAATCTCGCCAAGGCACGGGCATGCCATAATAAAGCCTCAGGAGGACCACGTTTCTGGAATTTACTATCTTACCAAGAAGGATGCGGTGTTTGATAAGGAGGAGGCAGCTCACATACTTTCAATTGCAGGCATCCACGAGCTTCCCCCATCAGATGTAAGGGGGGGAGGCTATTCTGGCAAGCTACTGTTTTCGCAGCTTCTTCCAAAGGATTTGAATGTGCGCATGCGCTCCAAGCTCTGCAGATGCGAGGGTGCATGCGGAAAGGAGAAGTGCCCGTATGATGGCTATATAATAATTAAAGATGGGGTGCTTACCCACGGAGCTATTGAGAGCAGGGCTTTTGAAAATGAGATTATAGAGAGGCTTATGAAGCATTATGGAAGCGATGTGGCGCGCAAGTTTATAGATAATGCAACCCGCATGGCGCTGTACGTTATAACCACACGCGGCTTTTCAGTGGACCTTTCCAACTACATGCTTTCCAAGGAGTATGATGAGAAGGTTGAGTCTATAGAGGAGAGTGCAAGGAAGGATGTTCAGAGGCTGGTTAACAGGTACAGGAAGGGAACGCTTGAAAGAATGCCCGGCCGAACCCTGCTCGAAACGCTTGAGGAAAGGGCAATGGTTAGATTGAATAGGGCGCGCAATGATTGCGGCAGGGTTGTTGAAAAGGCTCTTGGAATTGAGAACACTTCCATACTTATGGCACGCATAGGTGCGCGCGGCAGCATACTCAATGCAATTCAAATGGCTGCAATGCTTGGACAGCAGGCGGTGAGGGAGAAGAGGCTTTCAAGGGGCTATAGAAACAGGGCTCTCACCCACTTCAGAAAAGCTGATAGGGGCGCAAATGCGCGGGGTTTTGTAACCTCCTCATTCGTTGAAGGCCTGAAGCCGGAGGAGTACTTCTTCCACTCAATGGGAGGAAGGGAATCGCTTGTGAATACTGCAATCAGAACCGCGCGCTCAGGCTATATGCAGAGGAGAGTGATCAATGCTCTGCAGGACTTGGTGGTTGCGCAGGATACGAGCGTTAAGGATTCGAGGGGAATAATGGTTGAGTACATTTACGGAAGCGATGGAAAGGATCCGCAGAAGGCGGGCAAGGGAGCTGCGCTGGAGGAGCAGGAGCGTGAGTAGATGAAAAAGGATAAGGCGAGTATAGATTCTGGAGAGGCAGTGGGAATAGTTGCGGCCCAGTCTCTAGGCGAACCTGGTACTCAGATGACCATGCGCACCTTCCACTATGCAGGAGTATCAGAGCAGGTGCCTGCAGGCCTTCCAAGAATGATTGAAATTCTGGATGCGAGAAAGGAGCCAAAGAAGCCAATTATGGAAATTCAGCTTACTGACAAGTATGCAAGCAGCGAGCAGAAGTGCAGAAAGATGGCTGCCCGGATTGAAGATGTTACGCTTGAGAAGCTGGGTAGAATTGAGGAAAGACTTGACAGCAAGGAGGCTGTGGTGCACCTTGATTCA
>Ga0180301_10004447_pt1 | contig 10825 bp, 4 predicted proteins | sample GuaBasSediGuay16_FD_121797 | JGI IMG/M metagenome (GOLD analysis project Ga0180301, IMG submission 121797) | Subseafloor sediment microbial communities from Guaymas Basin, Gulf of California, Mexico - Guay16, Core 4569-2, 12-15 cm | ecosystem: Environmental > Aquatic > Marine > Hydrothermal... | reverse complement strand
TTTTTGAACGGATTCGATTTCGGGTTTACCCGCCGATTCGTCGGCTTTGCCGCCCTTTTTTGCCCGCTCCCACGCGAGATACGCCTCGAAACTCATCTCATCTTCTTCGGAGATAGGATGTTGTGCGGTGCCCTTTTGGGGAGAGGATTTTGTGCCCGGAAATTCCTCGCTTCGAACCTCGCGCGGCCTGGTCGATTCTTTTTTTAATTCCTTAGAAGGCTCGACAATAGCTCTTTTTTTAGGCACCGGCGGCTCGACCGGATGAATATCCGGCAATGACAGAAGTTTGTTCTCGTCGATATGTGTTTCCGAATGGACGAGTATCGGATAGGCGAGGCAAGGCGCGAGAATTACCTGAAATACGAAGGTCGGAGTATAGTTCAATAACGCCTTAGCGAAAGACTCCATAAACACCTGGCCTTCGCGATTCAAAAATATGAAAAACACGACTCCGTTCCCGGCAGCTAAAAGCACCCAGAAAAACAGGATAACGATAAGACCTCTTATCCAGACGACCGGGTCGAATTTGTGCTCGGTATATAGAAAAAGAGCCAGTAAAAAAACCGCTACACCAAAACCGATTTTTAACGGAGGCGCAACATCGATTTCTGGAAGCCTTCCGCGCAAATCGTATAACAACGCGCTAACGCCCACTCCTATAATGAAGAGGACGATTATCATTACGACCGCTGCTTTTGTCGAAATCTCGCGCATAATTATCCAAAATAGTATTTGTAATTTTGTAATTTAAGTATGTTCGATTATATTGTCAACTGTTTTACGCGATATTGGTCTTACCGGAAATTATACCCGGATAATTTATCTGCAAAAAATGCGCTGCCCAGAACTGAAATTGTGATAGAAGTCGTAATTTTGGAAACTCGAATACAACCCACGGCGTATTGCGCGCTGTGTATCTGCGTTCCGATAATTACGCAAAGGCGTATTTTTTTTCGAAATCCCTCGAAATTTCTTGCATTAACCTTGCAAAACAAATAAATTAGAATAATAATTCTATCGGGAGGACTATCTTGAATCGTAAACGGGCTATTATCGCTATGTTGGCGCTTTGCATCACCCTGATTTTCGCGGCGGGAATCAGCATAAGGCCAGGGACTATTCTGCTTCAAGACGCCCCGGTCGGAGACCTGTATGATTTTTACGAGCGGCGGATGCAAAGTATCAAGATAGGCCCGGCGGAAAAAGATATTGCATATAATCTTTATCCCGAAAAAGCCAGCGAGGGCGGAACGAAAGCCACCGGCTTTTACGATTTCCCCGAACCGGAATGGTTTATCCTCGAAAAGGAAACGCTCGAGGTTCGCGAAGGGGAGGTCGGCGAGGTTCGTATGTGGCTGGAGATTCCCGCCGAAGACGGTCTCTACAACCATCATTGGCTTCTGGGGATTCCCGTTACTCCAATTTCGATACCCGGGCGCGGTGCGCAAATACAGGTGGGCGCGTATTTACTTTTCAGAATAGAAACCGAGGCGAAATCGGGAGTCGTTCCTATTTGCGCTCCTGAAGAGATAGTAGCCGTTCCGAGTAAACTCGAGTTTCTGGAGATTTTACCGGGTGAGGAAATCACCAAAGTAGTAACTCTTTTCCAGGGCCGGGATATGTCGGGGCTTTACACGGTCAAACGCCTCGACCCGGAATCGGATGTCGCCAGGTTGACGATTCTCGGCACGCCCGGTTTCCCGAGGCTTTCCGAACCGGGATGGATAGAATATCCGGATACTGTCGTTATTCCCGGCGCCGACGAAGGGGGAGGACCGTTTCCAGTAACCGTGAATATCCCGTCCGGGGCGCAGGTCAGGCGGTTCGAGGAAATACTTATGTTTGAAAAAGTCGAGACGAGGATACAAACAGGCAATGAAACGCGCCCGGCGTTTTTGAGAATTATAGTAACAACGAAACAAGGGTGATAGATGATTAGAGGTATCTGAACTATATCTTCAAATGAACCTTGCAAAATTGAGATTTTTTATCATTTCGAGCGACGAAGGAAGCCCGTAGGACGAAGCGAGAAATCTTAATTCGTTGTCATTCGAGAGATTTCTCGTCGTTTCGCTCCTCGGAATGACATTTACCGGCTATTTCCCAGGAGTATCTATCTTCGATTTTGATGAAACTTTAAGAACCTAAACCCACAGGAGGCGTTATGAAAAACCTGGTTCTGTTTCTTTCGTTGATTATCTTAACAGGGAGCTGTTTGGCGCTTTATCTCGACAGCCATACCGACCCCGATTCGGCGCATATCGGAGTCGGCGCAGACGCGAACGGCCTTTTCAGCATCGGTGTTCCGCCCAATCCACCGGCTTATCCAGATGTTAGAGAATTGCTATATAGTAATTACCGCGATACGAGTCCCGGCGGCGCATATATAGGTTTTCTTATAAACGGGACTTTATATACAGTTAATAGTATGCTACCTTTTATTTATCCGGACAGCGCGGTGGACCTCCAATACCACAGAATCGCTTCTACCGAACAGGACATTGTGAATTGGTGGCTTAAGACGGAATGGCTAATCGACGGCGACCCGCACGGAAACGACGATATCCGAATAACCCAGATACTCCAACCGCAAGAAAGCGGCGGGAGCGGCACTGTCGCGATGAAATGGATAGTCTATAACGGTAGCAGCGAGATTAAGGATGTCGGTGTTCTTCTTTATCTGGATACGAAAATCGCATCGAACGACGTTCCGCTTATTTGGGGACCGGGTATTCCTTTGAGCGATACCGCAAGGATTCTCCCCGACCCGGGTCATGGCTGGGATTTGCCGCCGTTCTGGGTGGCGTATGAATATCCTCCGCCCGACGATACACTCGGTCTGGTTGCCAAAAGCGTTCTTTCTATGCCGCCCAATACAGAACCCGATAGAATCGGTTTTGGGCAAAACGGCACCATACTCGAAACCTTCTGGGAACCCACAGCCTGGCCGGCGTTGCCTTATACCGATTCCGCCGTTCTTATGTGGTGGTTCCCGGATACTCTAATGCCCGATAGCACCAGAATAGTCCAGACGAGTTACGGTCTTTCGGACAGCGCAGCCTCTATCGAGGGCATCTACGGGATGAGATTAACGTTCCCGAGAAACCTCGTGGTATCCAACTGTAACCTGCTTCCGAATCCGTTTAGCCTCGCGGTTGCGGTTACGAATAACGATACGGCGGTGAACGAGATATACGCGACATTGGACCTGGCATATGCGTCTCATTGCACTTTAGCCGCCGGCGAAACCGAAACCAAACCTGTCTCGCCGCTGAATCTCTCTGCAAGCGGAACCGGGTTCGTCTCGTGGAATATATTTATTAATGACTTGCCGGTAGATGATGAAAGCGACTCTATTCAAGTAATGGCCTGGACGACCGATAGTTTCACCATTACACCGCTTATGCCCTTTACAATCGAAGGCTCCGAATATATGGGTCCGGATATCGAACTTATCGAACCGCTCTGGCTGTCGCCGACCGCGATAAGCTCCGATACGTTCCAGCCGATTAAGATATATCTTCACGACGAGGACGCAGGGGTAGACCCGGAAAGGATATTCTTTTATTTTATCCGGCTGACGGACACCACGCGAGTTCATATCGACGACCCGAGACTGACCTTCGAGAACGACACACTGATTTATACACCGATGATACCACTCGAAAACGGCACGATATACCGCTTTTTATTGGCGGAGGCCGAGGATTATGACGGTTGCCCTTCGATGCCCGATTCCGGGCGGTTCCTCAGCGACCTGACCGGTCCGACTCTCGGCGATTACTATCCGCCGGACAGCTCGATACAGACCGATTCGATGCTCGTCAACTGGATACATTGTCAGGACGCTCTGGGAAGTATCCGCGATTCGAGTATCCTGTTCTGGCTTACTATCGACACCGAGCCGTCTGGCGTCGGTATCCATGGCGGCGCCCCAGACGAGGGTATCCGCGTGGGTATATCGTCCGGAGTGGGTAATCCGGATACTATTATATGGAATCCGCCCGATTGGACAGCGGGTTTAAGCCATATTCCCGACGGCTACGTTACGATGGATTTGCGTATGGTTACCGACGACCCCGATTATGGCATACCCAATCCAAGCCCGGATGTGCCGTTTAGCTGGTGGTATATAATGAACTCGCACGGCCCGAGGGCGCATCCTGTTCTGCCGGACGACGGCGATTATGTGAGCGTCGGCGATACCGATATCGTGTTCTATCTTTACGACGGCAACGCGATGATACCGGAAAGCACCAGAGTTATGTTCGACGGTCTGGTCGTTACGTTCGATACCGATGGTCCGCGCGACAGCCTCCATACGATACCCATAGACCCGTCGGCGGCGTTCCCCGACGGCTATACCGTGGCACTCGAAGTGCTTAATGCCTACGACAGCCTGTTAACACCACTCGACGGGACGAGCCATACCGAATGGTCGTATACAGTCGATACCTCGCCGCCGTTTATCTCCGGGGGCTGGCCACAGGGTGGCGAGACGGCGGGGGACGATTCGATTGAAATTAAAATCGTTATCGAGGATACTTATGCGGGAATCGACCTCGATAGTATCGAAGTATATGTGGACGGTTCATTAGAAACATTGTTAGAGGTTGCGGGCGATACCGTAAAATTCTGGCGTGGCGACCTTGAAGATTCAGCGATTGTCCGCGTAAAAATCTGCGATAAGATAGACGTCGGTCCGGCGAACTGGCTGGACACTTCTTTCGTGTTCTATGTCGTTATGGAAGGCCCTTACGCCGCTTTCGACCGGCTCGACCACGGGTTTATTTGCAGCGCGTCCGGGCCGATAAAATGGACGCTTACAGACCCGGATACGGTGGTAGATTCCAGTATATTCGTTACGGTCAATTCGACGGAATATACTCTGGACGATGTGGAACTGGAATACGACGGAACAACGCTCAGCTTCACGCCCGGGTCGCCGTGGACCGACGGATTCCTTATTTCGGCCTGTCTCGATTCCGCGGTGGACATCTACGGTTTCGCTCTGGCCGCGCCGGTATGCGGCAGTTGGGAGGTCGACCTCGACCGTCCCGAATGGGCATACGCGGTCGACGAATCGATTATCGTTACGGGTGAAGCGTCGTTCGATATTCTCGACTCGCTGATACACCTATACTATTACTGGGGCGACGGCGCGATGGATAGTATTTCGCTGATTATAAACGGCGCGGATACGTTTACCGTCGCGGATATCGGCCTGGATTATTACGACACGCTTATATACTTCGATTCGTATGACGCGGGTGTATCGCTAGACAGCGCCGTGAATTATACTTTTATCTTGAACGCGAAGGAGCTTTGCGCGTTCAGCGATGGGGAGTGGACAGCGTGCACGCTGGAGATATTCAGCACGGATATCGAGGAAACTAAAATCGAGCTTCCACGCAACGTGGTGCTGTATCCGAACAGACCGAACCCGTTTAACGCGACTACGACTATACCATTCGGCGTGCCTGCAAGCGGGTATTTAACACTTGAGATAGTCGACCTTCTCGGTCGAAAGGTTTGCACCGTCTACGAGGGCCACATAGACGCTGGTTACCGAGAAATAATCTGGGATGGTTTCGACGATGCTGGTCGCGAATCGCCGAGTGGGGTGTATAATTGCCGGTTGGTTTTCGGCGATAGAGAACTAACGCAGCGGATAACGCTTATAAGATAACGAACGCAAAATAGCGATGTTAGAACAGGGGCGGTTCGTGAACCGCCCCTGCAAATGTAACCCATCTGTAACTTGAACCCTGAACCATAGACCCGTTCTTTCATATTGATAGATTTTCATCTACATCCATCTTACAGTATCGACTCCGGGGCGCCGGTCGAAAATATAATCGAGGCGGCGCTCGATAAAAATTTACAGGCGATATGTTTCACCACCCATATCGACCTTAATCCGAAACGGGATTGCCTCGATAATTATATCCGGTGCGGTGGGAAACTCCGGCGTTGTTGTGAGGAAACCGTGGAAGCTTATATCGAGGATGTTCGCGCATCGGCGGAAAGATACTCCGGTCGTATAGAGGTGTTAATAGGATTCGAGTTGAGTTACGGCACTTATTTCGAAAATCGCGCGCGTGATTTTATTTCGGAGAATAAACCGGATTTTGTCCTCGGTGCGATACACTGCATCGATAATATAGGTATCACGGCTAGGGACGAAGCGCCGGGTTATTTTCGTTCGGTCGGCGTCGGTGAAGCGGCGCGAGCATTTGTCGATGCGACGGGCAAGCTCGCCGAAAGCGGAATTTTCGCAACTATCGCCCATATCGACGGTATCAAAAAATATGGCCGTGCGTTTTACGGCGAATCTCTCGACCGCGAACTGGAGAGACTATTTCCGCCGGTTTTCACCCGAATGGCCGAACTCGGAATAGGAATAGAACTCAATACGGCGTCTCTTCGGAAAGGACATCCGGATATATACCCTTCGAAAAGATTGCTGGAACTCGCCGGAGAAGCCGGAGTTACGGTAAACTCGGTCGGTAGCGATGCGCATAAACCGGAGGAAGTCGGTTTCCGACTCGAAGAAGCGTATCGTTTACTGGATGAAACGGGGATAGCTATCGGCGAGCCGCTAGCGAGATATATATAAAACTAAATCTTTAAAACACATATTATTCCAACCTGGAGAGACGATGAAGAACCACGCATTTCCGATAATTTTACTCTTCATTTATTCTATTGCATCATTATATGCTTTTGTGCCTTCCGTGATGAATTATCAAGGCAAACTAACCTCGCATACCGGTGTCGGTATAAACGACACGCTCCCAATGACTTTCAGTATATTCGATACGGTTATAGCAGGGTCTGCGTTGTGGACTGAAGTCCACGACGGCGACAACGAGGTCGCTATTATCAAAGGGCTTTTCGATGTTGTGCTCGGTTCGATAAACCCGATAGACCTTCCCTTTGATACAACTTATTGGTTAGAGATAGAGGTCGAAGGTGATGTCCTCGTTCCGAGGGTGATGCTAAACACGAGTCCTTACGCTTTCCGCGCAACTATCGCCGATAGCGTGGTCGGTGGAGGTGGAGCCGACGGCGATTGGCAGGTTTCCGGTATCGATATGTATTCGCTGCCAACCGGTAATGTCGGTATCGGGACGAGTATGCCCGAGGAAAAACTGCAGGTCAGCGGAGCGGTGCAAATCGGTCCGGCTCTCGGCAATCATAACGGTGCGATACAATGGAACGGTGTCCATTTCCAGGGGTATAACGGCACTTCGTGGGTCGACCTAGATGCTGCAGGTGCTGATGGTGTTACGGGTATAAGAGCGAATACCGAACCATGGCTTACTGGCGACGTTACTTTGAAAGCCGGCTCGAACGTAACTCTATCGCAAGCGGGAGATACAATTACAATTGCGGCGTCAGGCTCTTCTGGCCCCGCGGGAACCTGTTCCGGGAATATGGAATTTGGTTCCGCGGAATCGTCGACATCTCTTTATCCCTTTTACGGTTTTTATAACTACTCGCGCAGTATGACATTGATTTTAAGAAGCGAGTTGGACAGTTGCGACGGCGGGACTATCGAGAAGCTGGCGGTATTCGTTGTTTCGGCAAATTCGCAAAATTTTACGAATGTCGAAATACGGATGAAGGAATCGCCGCTGACGACTATCGGGACAACATGGGACGGCACCGGAACGCTTATCTGGAGTGGGTCGGTCGCGTTCGACACGCCCGGCTGGCATACATTCACTCTTTCGACGCCGTTCGATTGGACGTCGGATAACCTGCTCATTACGTTCCAATGGGGAGGGTCGTATTCGACAAGTTACCCGTCGTTCGGGCGAACATCGCAGGGGTCGAATCTCCAGAATTACGGCTATCACGATTCGGGATACCCCTCCTCTTTTACTGCGACGGCCCACCGCGCGGATATTCGATTGACTTTTATGCATTCTAGTGGCAGCGAAAGCGACGGCTGGCACGGTTCGACGACGCGCATAAAAATACTACCATCCGACTTTATGCCGGACGCCTATGACGGCGAGTTTGGAATCCTCGGGAACGGAGGGCATTTCTATAAAGACTCGTACGGTGTCTACGGCGTCGCGACAATTCCTATTCCGACGGGTTACAAGGCTACACATGTTTGCGTTAACGCTTATTATTCCGGCGAAACGGTCAACGTGTATGAGGGCTATATCGACGATACGGCGTCGGAGTCACGGGGCACAGGGACGACGAACACAGAATTCGCCATAACTGAAGTGGTATCTACGGACAACAATTATCTTGTTATAATGGTTCACGAGGATGCCGGTATGGCCGACGCCTGCCATATTTACGGCGGGTATGTTACGATAGAGGCGGAATGAGGGTTTATATCGCGATTACATTCCTCCCGATGACCGTAGTCTGCTTTGCGACATAAACGGCCGGCCGGCAGCCGACGCCCCCGATATCGCGACCGGACGAATCTTTCGGCTCGTGTATATATCTAATTAGAATTAATACGGCGAACGAATCGGTTACAAAATGCGTGGTTTATCTGAAATAACTGACTTGTTCGGAATTCAAAATCTAGCCTTTCCCGGATAACATAAATTCAATTTAAAAGCACAAAAGTGGAACCTCGAATTTAGCCTTGTTTTGAGATTAGTTATTATTATATTATAAATAATTAAGAAAAATAATAACAAATTTGCAATTGGAGTGAATATGAAACGATGCGAGTGTTTTATTACATTTCTTATCATATCCATAATCCCTTTGGCGATTTATGGAAATCCCGCCAATCCTGTATTACCCGAACATATATCCCGCGCTACAGACCTGCAACAAGCAGATTGCTGCAGCAACCATCCTGATTCCGCGAGCGAGTTTTCAAGCGATTTACCGAACAAAACCGTCGCGCCCGCTGACGAATCTTACGTTCCCTTGGACCCGGTAATAATCCCACCGGGTTTTAAGGAAGCAAATCCGCGGCCTACTGGTAAAAAAGAAGTTCTCTCCGTGTCAATTCCGGTGGGCCGTATGTCCAGCGGCGACACCGACGAGTGGCGTAAAGGCGGGATGTTCGAGCGATTCCAACCGGAAGATGAAATAGTCGAAAAACGAAACGCCGTTACAAAAACCTTCCTTCAGCCGGACGGCTCATACACGGCCGTTATTTGCGGCGGACCGATTCATTATCAGGATGAAGACGGCGCATGGCAGGACATCTCGACCGAATTCACAGACGAAGGTGCGGCGGTCGTATCCCGCGAGAACGTATTCTCGACGAGATTCCCGAAAAATAGCACCGATTATTATACGATTACAAAACCTGAAGCTGAAATCCGATTTAGTTATTTCAAGAATATCCGATTCGAAGACGAGTCGGGGAATACGCTGTCGTTATACGAAATACCGGAACGTTCCGGCGCTCTCGATAACGGGAAATTAGTGTTTGACGGTATTCTTGGTGTCGGGCGCGAAAAAATCGACTTGACCTGGATAGGTTTCCAACACGACCTTCTGCTCGAAAGTATGCCCGAGGAGTGGAGTTCCGCCCCCGCGAATACGAAATTCCTCGCCATCGACCAAGAACTGATTATCCCGGACGACTGCAACGTTGTGGTCGAGAATCTTTCCTGTCTTGGTCGCTGTAAATTCCTGAGAATAATATCGGTGAATGGCGAAATACTTTACGAGATACTGCTACCGACTATAAGAGAGGTCAATGAGCGAGTAATACCTCATCCCGACGACCCTAAAGGTGCGCACGATGAGATTAAGGTCGAACAAATTACCGGCGATTTCAGGCTCGAAAAACGCGACGATAAATATATTTTGACAACTCTCGTCCCGTTCGACTGGCTAACCAGCGAAGACCGCATCTATCCTGTTAATATCGACCCGACCGTTACCTGTTATATTTATTCGTCCCCGGCAGACGGCACTTCCTCCGGTTATTCCGAGGGGTCATCCTGCTATTGTGGTGAAAGCGCGTGCGGCGATGCTGTTAAAGCGACAGGAAATGACGAGAACCTCGGCTGGATGTTTTTCAATATCAGCTCGATTGCCGATGGTTCGACTATCAATTCCGTTTCTTGGTCGGCGTATTGCTACGCTCGAAACTGGCCATATTGGGAACTTAAGAGAATGAGCCAGAGAGTGTGGAATTGCTCGGCATACAGAACCTCCTGCACAAGCGGAACGCAGTTTTTATATCAAGCGTGGGGTTCGGGCGAACCTACCGGCTGGAAGACCTACGCTTTGAACACGTCCGCGAGGACGGCGTTAGAAGAGCAGTTACTTTCATATTGGTTCGGAACGGGAGTGAGAGAAACCGATGCTTCGAATTCGTATTATGTTTATTGGTATGGTTTCTTAAACGCATCCTATCGCCCGTATCTCACGGTAAATTACACCTCCCTATCTTGCGGAACGACCGACCACGGCGGCGCCAACTGGACGATAAGCTCCAACACGAACGTCGGCGGCACCCATACTAATATAAACACCTTCCAGGTCAATGCAGGCGTAACCGCCAAGGTCGGCGCTATTTGCCATACGTTTACAGTTTACGCCAATACGATAAATATCTATGGTTCGATAGACGCTACCGGCAAAGGCGCTTCTGGCGGACCTGGTGGCACGGGTGGAAGCTATGCTCGAGGGAGTTCCGGTTCCAGTTCCCATACGAACGCAGGGGGTGGGGGTGGAGGCTCGGCTGGTAGTTACACGGGTGGTGGCAACGCCGGCGGAACCGGCGGCAACGGCGGTTGCCATCAGGACCTCGAGTGCGGCGGCCTTTTCTGTATTGGCAATGAAGATGGGTATTTAAGCGGTGCCGGTGGTGGTG
>Ga0180301_10004445_pt1 | contig 10830 bp, 19 predicted proteins | sample GuaBasSediGuay16_FD_121797 | JGI IMG/M metagenome (GOLD analysis project Ga0180301, IMG submission 121797) | Subseafloor sediment microbial communities from Guaymas Basin, Gulf of California, Mexico - Guay16, Core 4569-2, 12-15 cm | ecosystem: Environmental > Aquatic > Marine > Hydrothermal... | reverse complement strand
CCACCATACTCATATCTCTCTTATTCATAGTCAATCCCACCCTGCTCAACTTCCTGTCCTTCGCTTCGCAAGCCGGTTCGGAAATAATCAACTCCACGAACCTGAGCGGGATTCAGAATCCCACAGTCAAGGCAGCATTGAACGAGAGCCTGACAACCGCTGAGCAGGGAATCCCTCACTCTGCAAACATCATAAGCACTTCAATCAAGTATGCATGGCTAATCTTCCTGCTGGTGATGTTCGCCCTGTTCTTCGTCCTGACGAGGGAACTTTCTGAAATGGGCTACCAGAGGGGCGTGGTCTGAATGAAAGAAATCAAACTGCTTAAACTCCTGCTGACAGCGTTCAAGCTCGGCTTAGACATACCTTCCCTCCTCTACGCAATCAAAACAGGGGCAAGGAAGACGAGGAGAAAACTTGTGAGAGAGCTGAAAGTATCGGAAACAGAACTGAGAGAGCTGATAGCACGGGTTGAACCAGAACTGCTAAGAACCCTGAACAACCCCTTCCTTCTATCGTCCTTTCTGTCCAAAAGAAACTGGTATTATGAAAGCAAAGCGAGAAAAATCTTTTTCAACTGGGAAATCTGGGAATATCAACCCCTGCCCAACAGGGCGGTGATGGCAAGATGGCTGAAAGGGTGAAAATCTGGCTCATACTTCTAACCTTATCCTTAGTCATGCTTCCCTCCTTTGCATGGCTCACAGGCTGGAATTACAGGAAACCAATCACAATCACGGAGCAGAGTGGAAGCACGCTCACGGATTATCAGGTCTTGATTGAACTTAATTCAAGCAACTTTGACTTCAGCAAAGCGAACAGTGACGGAAGCGACATAAGATTCACAGATACAAGCGACAATTTGCTGGACTACTGGATAGAGGAATGGAATAGCACAGGAGAAACAGCAAGGATATGGATAGAAGTGCCTTCAATACCAGCAAACGGGAATGTAACAGTCTATATGTATTATGGAGATGCTGGAGCGACCTCACAAAGCAATGGTGAAAACACTTTTCTTGGATTCGCAGAAGACAAATGGACAAGTTATGCACTTGAAGGAACTTGGGACTTCAACATGAGATATGTCTGGAAAATGAACATCTCAACAAATACCGCAAGGGCAGTAACTCTGGCGGTTCAAGATACAAACTATGGCGATAGCATAGTTTACACAAAAATAGAGGGAGGAGATATATATTACTATACAGGTTCTTCTTGGCAATTGTTACTTGATTCCAACTTAAATGTCGGTTCTATGCACAGAATAGAATTTGATGTGAAAAATGGACAATATAGAGTATGTGTTCAAGGAGTGGGCTGTAGCAGTTGGGCGAGTTCCATATCAACACCTCCTCGCTCAAAAGTATATGCAGGTAATGACGATTCATCGCCAGAGTATATCAAATATTTGTTTGTTACAAATTACATTGACCCCGAGCCAAGTTATTCAATAGGAGCAGAGGAAATAGCACCAAGCGAGATAACAGTTCAAATTCTCTACCCCGAATCCACAACCTACCACACTAAAAACATAACCGCAAACATCAGCCTTTACTGGCAAGAAACAATGGGAAGCAGCACAAACTACACTTTGATGGTGAAACTTGACGGAAGCGAAGTAGCGAACTTCACAGGCACAATAGCAAGCAATGAAACAAAATACTTCTCGGTTCCACTTGACCTCTATGAAAAAGACAGCTTCAACCTCACCGCCTACGCAAATGCCACAGATTTCAGCCTGACAGATTCCGACACCGTGATTTTCAATGTTACTCTCTACGACCTGCAAATCCTCTCTCCGAACTCTGGCTGGTATTACAAAACAATCTCTATCTCCTACAATGCCACCTGCTGGCGTTCAAGTGGCAATGTGACAATAGAGTTCAGAGAGAACGGGACTGCTTATTCCAACATCACCAAATCCTGCCCCTTCTCTGAAATTCTCTCCCACTCACACCAGAGCTCATACGAAGGCAACAGAACCATCACTATTGCAGTCCTGCCACTTGATAGCAGAGAAAGTGAGCACAACGACAGCATCTGGTATTACTCCGACCTTTATGCTCCAAATGTTTCCTTCTGGCACACATACATAGAAGGCTTCAGAACCAACATCACGGAAACCTACTATTTCGTGGCTAATGACAGCATCAGTCCAAACGCCACCTGTCACATAACCATCAACTCAGACAGCTACAACGATACCGCCCTCAATGCAACCGTATTCAGCCACGACTTCCAGCTTGAAGACGGATACAACACTCTTGCAATTTCCTGCACAGACCTTGCCAACAACACCTATGCAACAACCGATTCCTTCTACTCCTACACAAAATACCTCCTGCTGATTGACGAAACCACAGGAGAGAACTTCACTCTTTCCGATGCCAATATCACAATCATCGCAATTGATAGAGGAGAATCCTTAGACATGAACGATGCTGGGAGAATCTGGACTTATTTCGTGTCTGACACTCCAGAACTGCTGAGAGTGGAACAGAGCTACGAGGGCTATTCCGATATAGTGGTGAGAAACTTTGACACGGAATACATGCCAACAAACACGAAAGTCTGTGCAGACCCACTCACAAGCTTCTATGAGCAAATCCTATACTCCTCAACCAACATCCCTGTCTATGTGCTGAACAACTTTGCCGGTTGCTACATAATTGCCGACAAAACAAGGTATGCTTACCAAGGAGCTCTCATGACCTTTGCCCACACGAGAAGTGCCAACTACTACCTGTATATTCAGGACAGCAGCGGGAACAAGGTCTTTCTCGCCTCCATAGACGGCTCCACCGCCTCTGAAATAGACCTTGACATGCTCCAATACAGCAAACCCTTCACAGGCATATCCACCGGAACTGATTTCATCTCAATCAAGAAAGTGGGCAACAACACCCTCTATATCTACTACAAGAACAACAAAAACCAGAATACAGAGCTCACGGTCAAAATCTACGACGGAGACAACCTCATATTCTCCCATACCGAAGTGGATAGCCCCAACGAATTTTCCCTCTACTTTGATTACACAACTCTGGACATCCAGAACGACATTCTGAAACTTGAGTTCTGGAAAAAGGATTCAGAGGGTATAACAACTGTGGTTACGAGATTCTTCAATCTTGAAGGTTCAAGTGGAATTCTGGACAAGCACTTCGCAATCTTCTTTGCCGTTGGCATCCTCCTCTTCGGAATCACCATAGTGAGCAAAAGCATAGCCCTCGGCTGGTTCGGGATACTCTCAGCTGCCATTTCACTTGCTCTGCTCACATTTGCCGTCTCAACTTGGGAGGTCATACTGTTTCAGGCTATCTCTGCCGGTATCCTCCTCTTCCTCTCAATCATGCAGGTATCATATTCCAAGGCAGGCAAACTGATATAAAACGGAGGTGCATACAAATACATAGAGGTGCAAACACATGATAGACACCCTGAAAGGAATCTTCGTAATGTCTCTCTTCTATGCAGTAGTCTCAACAATGATAGTTCATGCTCTGCCGGAGCAGACAATCGCTTCCCACTACCTGATTTTCCCCATTGAAAATGTTACAGCAGCATCAGAGCAAATGGAGCAGACCGTTACCCTTGAGCGAGGGATACCGATAGTCAATCTCGGGGTCATGGTCTTCTACTCTGGCAATATTTTCATAGACCTGCTCGTGAATTTTGTTACCGCCATTCCAAGCATGCTCGGACTTCTTCTGACGCTCTTCCTGCAGGTCTTTCATCCAGAGGAACAAATCAGCACGCTAATCCAGACATTTTACTGGACTGGCACCTCAACCCTATACATACTTTCCCTGCTCTCAGCTCTGCTATCAATTAGAACGGGGCGGGTGATGGAATGAGCATGACATCCTTCTGGGACTGGCTGGTTTCAGAGTTCTCCACAAATCTTGGAATGAGCCTCTACAATGTCATCTTCATCGTTTTCCTCCTCGCAAGCGTTCTCACAGCTGCAAAGGATGTGGCAATAGGAGCGATTACAACCCTCATCATCAGCACCCTCTTTTTCATCTGGTTCTACTACGCAGGGCAGAACATACTGTATCCTCTCTCTGTCATGTTTGCATCTCTCATTGTCCTTTCCTTCATCGTATATTCGCAGACGAAAAAAACAGGAGGTGGCATGGTATGAGTCTCTCCGATTGGCTCTTGCTGATTTCACTCTTCGGAAGCATGGGCGTAACAATCCTGAAAATCCGAAGACTGATGACAATGAATGCTACGGATTTTTCAAACCTCTACATTGAGTTCTTCGTTGCCTGTCTTCTCTGGGTCATTTCCCTCGCTGCCATGGTATCAAACCCCGGCATTCTCTCCGGAACAATATTCAAAATCGTAACCTTTATGGTTACTCTCACAGGATTCCTGTTCGCAATGGAACACATGCTCCTGCTGAAAGAAACATTCGCAAAGAAATCTTGACAAATTTGCAGAAATTTCAAAATTGCCAAAAAAAAGCCGTTTTAAACCCAGAATTCACCAGAATTCTATGGAGAGCGAAATGATTTACCAGAGCGAGGGATACACAGAGCCCAATGTAGCAGTAGTCATTAGCCTCGTCATAGGGGTCAGCATAGCAACGCTGGTGCTGATTTTCATGGGTGTGCTTGGAGGGCAGGTTTATGCTAACACCGAAGCAGACATTCAGGCTATAAACGACACCACGATAAAGGGTTACATAACCGATGCCATTACAAGCGGTTTCAAGGCTCAGAACCTGACAGGAAAGTATCTGCCAATCATAGTGCTTGCCGTGATAATCTTCGTGGTCATTGGACTTGTGACCTCCCTCGGTGGAACAAGGACAGCAGGATACCCCGGCTATCTTGGAGGCGGGATGTATCTCTAAAGGCGTGGCAATTTTTCCCTTTTCTTTCTGTTTTTGTTAGTCAAAGAACTTGACCATTCTGAGCTTCGTGAGAGCAGATACGGGGTCTTTTATCTTTATCACTCCATCAACCTTCAATTCCCCTCTCTTCAACACCTCCTGAACAATCCACTTCGCCAGCTCTCTGTCTAAAATTATCTTCCGTATCTGAATCGTTACCCTGCCATCTGGCAAGCGAAAAAGGGAAATCCAGAATTCAAGTTTCAATCTCTCCTCCTTCTCCACCTCCAGCACCTGCTCCTACCGAATACGCAGAAACAAAGCTGCTGTATATATCGCTCAACTTCTCAAGCACATCGTAACTTACTCCCTCAACAAAGTAGGCATTCACATCCTCCACATACTTCTGCAACTCCCTGATTTCAAAGACTGGCTCTTTCAGTAGTTTCTGAACCGTGGAACTCAGCTTTTTGGTAGCTTTGTCAAAGGCATCTATCTTGCTTGCAAGGGCTTTCATCTTCACATGGACATTGAAAATACTGCTCCGTATCGCATACACAAGCGTTCTCAGAGTTTTCTGTTCCTCCTCCGTCATCTTCGCTTCGGAGGCAGAGCCATACTTGCTGTCCAGCTGAACATAGAAGTCAATGTAGTCTGCCACGAGCTGGGTCAGGTTCTCCACCTCACGGTATAGAGTTATGATGTATCCCGCAGTTGCCTGCGTTTCCCCACCTTTTTCCACCATCCCACATCACCTCCTATCTTGGAGTTACTATCGGGCTGACTATACCGGCTGAAATTCCAGCTCCCCCTTTCAAGACGAGATATGCAATCATCAGAATCACCACAATGGCAAGGATTATCCAGATGTTGCCGAGAATCCACGAATACCAAGGTTTCTTCTTCCTGCTGAGCTCAACAACCAACCTTGCAAAGTCCCTCATATACATGCTCAGGTCTCTTATCTTGTGCAGGAATTCAAGCAAAGCATGCTTCCTGAAAACCGTTTTCTCCTGCTCTCCCAACCAGTCCTTCGTCAGAAACATGCCAAGGTTTTCATTGTATAGAAATGCTGGAAACTGCATGAACGAGAACCTGTATTTCCACTCTTCCTCGGGAAATATCAAAACCTTCACCCTCTTTTCCTGTTCCTTCTCCTTCAAAATTCCCGTCATAATCTTGCCCTCAATGGGCTGGGAGATATACACAATACAGTTCCTGTCAAAGGGAGAGGAATCTATCTGATTCTCCGATGTAACAATCTCAACAGAATCCTTCGTCAGCTTCCCGAGGATGGGGAACATTATCCCCTTGCTGTCGTATGTAAAGGTCATTACTCCTTCCCCGAAAAGAAAACCCAGAAACGGGTGGCGAATCAACCTGTCAGCAAGAAGCTTCGCAAAACCTATTGAAACAAGAAACATGAGCAGAGCCCACCAGAAACCTTTCAGAAGCAGAAACATGAAAAACACCAGAACTGGAATGAAAGCCATCACTAACTGAGAGGCGAGAAACTTCAACTTGTATATGTTCATCCTCTTTCACCCCCTTCCGAGTATTCTCCCCACCAAACCGGTTTTCTGAGGCGGAGTTTCAGGCGGATACAGATGCATAACCCTCTCTTCTGTGAATCTTGAAAACGCCTCTCCACCAAGCGACAGGGAGGAACGAGCAAGGAAAAGGAAAGTGGAAACGAGGTAACGAATGGTGTGGTGCGTCAGCTCCATTGCCTTGTTCATTATATCCCTCTCCTCATCCGTCAGTTCTTCCTGCTCTTCCATCTTTTCTTTGATGTCAAATGCCTGAATCCCTATTGTAACGAAGTCATCAATCCAAGCTTTGAACTTTCCAAGAAGATATCTGTCCTCATCCGAGAATTTTAGCATTTTCACCTCTGCTCCCGAAAGCAGGTGCATCAATTCCTGCAAATCCTGCTTCTCCCAGATGTCCTTCTTGAACAGTTCGTTTATCTTCTCAATATCTCTCCTTGACAATATAGCATCTATGTTCGTTTTCTCTGCTTGCTGAGAAAACATCTGACTTCTAAGCCAGTTCTTGCTTATACCCACAACATTACCATCATGCAAACATTTATAAGCATTTGCATATACATACAATCATGACGAAGATAATATCCGTGTCCAACCGGGCATATGAAATCCTGCTGAAACTGAAGAAACCGGGGCAGAGTTTCTCTGGGGTTATCATAGAACACCTTGAACCCGTGGCGGAGGCGATGGAAAATGAGAGGAGAAAAGAAAAAGAGTGAGGAAACAATACCAAAGCGTGTCTGTGCAGCAGGGATTTATGATGTTCTCAAGAAAGCGAGCATGTCTCTGAAAATTGCCATTGCCATGATTGCCATCGGAGTCGTTCTCCTACCGATAGGCGACATACTCAGCATGGTTTTTGAGATAGGCAGTATTGCATTCTTGGTCTTTGAACTGAGGAAGCAGCTCAACTACATGAACTACCTCAAAGAAAAATACAAACTCGGGTGACCTGACATGAAACTGCCCAGCCTTCCTTTTCGTAGGGTTAAGATTGAAAACAAGCCCATGGACTACAAGCTTTCCCTCTACAAAAACTACGATTTCAAACTTGTTTGTAGAGGGACAATCAAGAAAACAAAGTTTCTGGAGATATTGAAAAAGACAGGGAAAATCATCCCACAGGTCAAAATCATACCGAAATCTGGCTGGGGAAAGATAGAGGTTGAAAAAGACCTCATCCGGCATGTGGAAAACAAAATACTGAATCATCTGCTTCCGAGAATTCTTGAAAAAGAGAGAAAAAAATTCAAACCAACGCTTGACTTTGTCACGGCAAGTATTCAAAGAATCAGCTTAGAGGAAACAAAACACAGAGACCTGCTCAGGTTTGAAATCCACATCAAAGGGGTCTGGTATGCATAGCTTATTTGACCTATTCTTTCTTCTCTCCTTCTTCCCGATGCTGGCGAATTCCATTTCAGATATCAGAACCATGAAAGTTGATGAGCGGAATCACTCTTTCATCCTCGGTGTCGTAGCGGCATTTTACCTCCTCAACAATCGTGGAATACAAGTCCTTATCTTTTCCATTCTTGCATCTGTCTTTTCTACTCTTGTGGCAAAGTGGCTCTACCTTGCAGAGGGAGACAAAAATGCTCTGTTCGTTCTGTTCTTTGGATACTTCCTCTTCCCCTTCCAGTTCGTCACCTTCGTATGCTTTTTGATACTGGCAGATGCAGTTCTTGTATTCCTTATCTGGAGAGGAATCCTCCCAAACAAACGCTACCCATTCTACCCCTTCATTACTGCCGCTCACTTCATGAACTATGTCTTCTGGGTTGCCGCAAGTCTGCAAAGTTGATATTTTTTGCGTGTGTAAGGTAGGTTAATTGATGCAAAAATATCATTTTGTGCAGGCTATACATAAATTCTGTATAGTCGGACATACCTTGTTCCTCTGAAAATATGCAATTCTTCACACTTCACTCTGAACCCGAGAACTTTTGCAAGGTGCAATGAACATCCAAACAAACTTTTCCAACTATGTGGGTCTTTTGCATATTCGTATGGCACTAAAAGAACTCTGAACCCGTGCCTCTTAAAGAAATTGAAACCGTCTTTTATACGATGCAGCAACTCTTTGGTAACTTCCCTTGCGAGGATGGGTTCTAAGTTTTGATTATCAACAGCCATAACAAAATCAAGAACTTCTGCGTTGGGTAAATCAGTAGTCGGAATGACCCCTAATCTTTCTTGAAACTTTGCCCACCATTCCCTTCCGAGAGCAATAAATTGTTCATAGGGTATTCTCTGTAACAATACAAATACTGGCTCGAACTCACCTATTCTTTGTGCAATGAAAAGAACTTCTTTACTTTTTTCTTTTTCAAATTCATCGACAGTCATCTCCTTAACTCTCATGAAACTATTCATATCTTTTCATTTAAAAATTATTTGAATGAATGCAGAAAATCCCTAAACTCTCTTACGGTCAAGCATGCTCCCTCGTGATATGCATCCCCCTGAACCCAGACTCCCACTATGTCTTTTCCACTGTAAATCACCTTTATAACATGCAAAACACCACCCTGCTGAACCATTGCAAACACTCCCATACTAAAGAGAATCAGCAGTCCTAAAACCAGCACTTTTCGGATACCAGACATACCCACACCTCCTGCACAGGTATCCCTCCTTCCACCTTTTAAACCTTGTGCTTCCACACCTCGGACATCTCTTAATCATGGTCTATCCACCAAATCCACTATTCTATCTATCTTGTCCTTTGAGCTCATCTCCTCGTTGAGGATGTCCTTTATCTTCTTAACCAACCTGTGTATCTCTCCCACTTCTTCAAGAAACAATGTTCTCCTATACCAGCTGAAACTGTTCCCGAGAAACTCATCCTTCTCAAGAATCTTCACCTCTATCATCTGGTCAGTAGGATATAACCCGTATATGGTCTTCCTGAAATTCTTCTTTGAGCCCTCTTTCACCATCAGAGTGAGACCACCGGCAACATCCCAGACCTTCAATTCCCGAAGCTCATCTCTCAAAACTGCCAGAGCGGGGAGAGTTTCCTGCTTCTGATACGCTTTCATTCTATCAACCTCGCCAGCTTCTTCGCCTGCTTCTGGGAGAGATGCAAATAGGGAGCTACGCTATCAAGCGTTTTAGCCCCTTTCCAGAACTTGAGCTCCTCCGGACTTGCTCCCTTCATGGCAAGGACTGAGAGACGATGATGCCTGAAAAAGTATGGCACGAGCTCCTTTCCTATGAGCCTGCTCCACTTCTGAACCCAATATCTGACCTTGTATGTCGTGTCCTTATACTTCCCCTTTCTACTTTCTCCCCTGAAATACCAGAAAACATACATCTCTGGCGGGAGATTCTTCACATACTCCCAGACTTCCTTTATGTGCTTGTTACGGAGAGGGAAATAAAGAATAGTCCCTGCTCCCTTCTTCTTCGTCCTGAAAATCACTTTCAGATAACTTCCCTCCTTTGAGAAGTCCCCGCTTTTAAGCTCAATTATCTCACTCGGTCTCCTGCCGGAGTAGAAAAGCATAATCAGGAGAGCCCTCACCTGCTCTTTATTAGCTTGCGGCGGTGGATTTGCCTCTGCCACCATAAGAAGGTTATCAAACTCGTCAGGCGTCATTACATTTATTAAGCCCGTCTCAAGAAAAAAGCGATACTCTGGGTTCTTTATCTCTGGCACAATACATAGAGATGCATAGATTTATTTACTTTTCGTCTATTTGTAATAACTACAAGGTAGTAACATTATGGAAAAAAATTCACTTCTGGGTTTTCAGAATTCAAATCGCCTTCTAAGCCCTTATTTACGGTCAAGGAGCGTGTTCTTGACCTTATGGAAAAGTTGAATTTTCCAGAAACCCCCAAAATAGCCATATCTCCTACCGAATATATGATTTATAAACAAAGCGAGAACAAGAACTTTTTTAAACCGACAAATAACTTAAACTTCGTAAACTTTAAATCAGTTACCCTCCTTACCTTCTTCTCCTTGACCTTCTTACCCTCCTCCTTCGTCGTGAACTCCTTCTCCTTGCCATCTCACATCACCCCCTTTTTGATACCATTTACCTTAATTTGACCCTCCTCAAACCAGGAATTCTCTTAAGCATGCTTACGGCATCTCGCAGAGAATAAGTTATCCAGCAGATAGTTCTATGCGTGGCACAATTCTCATCAAAAGTATCCGGGTCCCACCAGATTTGGTATATCTCTTTCACAACTATATACTTCTTTCCGCTTTTCGATTTCCAAATTTCAAATGAGACATGTTCTTCCCACTCCATCCCCCCGAGTGTCCTTCCTTCATGCGTTGGACCATGCCACTCTTCGACTAAATCATAACCACATTCTTCAAGATGCCACTCCTCTGCGGTTCTCACACCCACAGCAGCACCGCCTCTTCCTTCACCTCCTCCCCAAAAGATGTCTATCCCTTTCAACAAAGGAAAT
>Ga0180301_10004444_pt1 | contig 10830 bp, 9 predicted proteins | sample GuaBasSediGuay16_FD_121797 | JGI IMG/M metagenome (GOLD analysis project Ga0180301, IMG submission 121797) | Subseafloor sediment microbial communities from Guaymas Basin, Gulf of California, Mexico - Guay16, Core 4569-2, 12-15 cm | ecosystem: Environmental > Aquatic > Marine > Hydrothermal... | reverse complement strand
GCTTCGCTACAATTCCTCCTCGTATGGAACGAGTTCCTATTCGCCTTGATCTTCTTGAAATCTCCAGATTTGTGGCCGGTAACTATAGGAGTCACTGTCCTCAGTCAAAGCCAATATATAGCGAATTGGGGTTTGCTGTCAGCGGCATCTATAATAGCCATTAGTGTCCCCTTAATACTGTTCCTCTTAATACAGAAATACTATATTAGAGGATTAGTAATGGGAGCCGTGAAGGGTTGATGTCGAAGCTAGGAAGTTTAAGGAGAAAAATCGAGAAAAAGTTAGGAGATTGGATTATCGGAAACGAGGAGAAACTCCTCAACTTGACTTTTAACCTTATGCTTGAAAACGAAAAAAGAGAAGATTTATCTCAGAAAATAAAGTACTACTTCGGCAAGCTAGCCTCTAAAATCATAGCTGGTAAATTTTGGGGGGGAGTAGTAGTACCCGTCAACTATACTATTGAGCCGACGACTCGCTTTCTCTCATCTGAGGAAATTATTGAAATAGCTAAGCATAGTAAGATAAGAGCTATAGGAGAATGCTACTGTAGGAAAAAATATGGAGACCCTTTAAACCTGCCGTTGAGAACTTGTATGTGGTTTTCAGAATCAACTTATCTTCCCGAACTGGTGAAAGAGCATAAAGTGCCGGAGATAGATCTTAAACCTGCTACTCTAGAAGAAATAGAAGAAACTCTCAAAATGTGCGATGAAATCGGATTAGTCCACATGGCGATATTCTTTCCATCCAGACAGAACATATATGTGATATGTAACTGTCATCCAACGAGCTGTGTAGTGCTCCAAGCCTATTTAAAACATGGAGTAAAAGCGCTTGTAAAATCGAATTTCATCATAGACTATGACTCGGAGAAATGTATAAACTGCCAAAAATGTATACAACGCTGCTATTTCAACGCTCTTAAACCAGATCCTCAAGGCAAAATTAGAGTGATAAAGGAGAACTGTATAGGATGCGGACTCTGCATAACCACGTGTCCGGTAAAAGCTTTAAGACTAGTTAGAAGAAGTAAAGAATAGAAATTCGTAACTCCTATGGTAAAGGCTATCTAGAAACTCTCATCTTCCACGCCCAAAACCACGACAAATATTTTTCAAAGAAATCCCGCCCGAGCTCGGGTCCTTTACCCAGCCCCGAACATTCTTCAGCAATTATAAACACATAGCTCATATCTACATGGAATAGATGAAGGGATAAAATCTACAAGCGAGCGGCCTATATGGATATACCGAGCATTTGTCTCCATCCGATTTCCTGAGCCTATACTTGTAGGGTTCTAAATCCTCTACTGGTACGGCAAAATCTTCGACACTGAGCCCTGTAGCATGAGCTAGTCTTTCGACATCCTCCGGTAAAAGCAGAATTTTCCTCTCTCTACAACAGCGCGCACACCTGACACAGCTAAACTTAACTCCTTCAGGAATTTTAGCGCGCAGGATGCTTGCCACACTAGCACCTCGCCATGCTAGATGCATATCGGCAAACGGTATTGCGGAATGTTATTATAAAACCCTTATCTAGAACAATTATGGGTAAAATCTACTTTTATGGAGGAGAAGATGTTAAAAGGAGAACTTGTCTTAAAGCAAACAAGAAGATATTTTCTCAATTTTATAGACCGCGGGTTTTGGTAATTCCGTGGACCACCGAGAATAAGGTAAAAGAGTTGAAGTATAGAAGAATACTCCAGGAATACTTTAGAGATTTAGGTGCTGAAGAGATATCGTTCTTGGAAAAAGGATGCCCACTAGATATACTGGAAGAGTATTTTGAAAACGCTGATATATTATATCTTCCGGGAGGAGAAACCGAGTTTCTGTTAAAATCGATAAAAGAGGAGAGAATAGAGGAATTAATCAAAGAATTTCCGGGAGTTATTATGGGAAACTCGGCAGGCGCCCTAGTTCTAGGCAAATATTGTATTATTGGAAAACGGGAGTATAGTTTATCTCTAAAAAAAGGACTAGGTTTGGTAGATTTTAGTATTTATGTACATTACAATCCAAAGAGAGACTTTGAGATTGTGAAGGAATTGGCTAGAGGTAGGTTTTTTCGCATTGCCAGAGAATGCAATCCTGGAATTTGATAGGAGAACGGGGAGGATAAATACTCTGGGAGATATCTACCTATTCTATAAGCCTTAATCTACACTCTATCTATTCCTGCTGCGGGCGTGTTTATAAATGACGTATAGCAGGTCTACTATAAACAACGCCGTAAATATTAGGCTGACGTACATAAATCTAGGCCTACGGCGTACAGCATCCCAGTATAAAACACATACCCTATAGTATTCCCCGTCAATTTCAACTATATCTCGGGAGCCTAAAACTTCAAAAATGTTTGAAATTGGAAGTTGAGGCTCACCAGTCTCTATAGCGGCTTTAAGATCAGGATAAGAGTTTAAATCTTCTTTTCCGAGTTTAAGCACGTCGCCATTCTCTGGCTCAGGAATAGGTTCTGCCATGAGATAAGCACCACCATAAATCTCGTAATCAATTAGATATAAGACAAAAAACGCGCTCGCTAAAACACTTAAAACGAATAATACGATTAAATGCTTCAATAACGCCATAAATTAATAAAATAAGACGAACATTTCAGCCTTACGCCTATCCTAATTGTGAAATTTATCTCTGTAAACATGAAAGAAATAGAATTTCTAAATTTACCAGTTAAAATAAAGAAAACACTTTAAGTTATCTAAGTTCTTTCCTTTCTAATTCACTAAAAAATTAACTACCGTGAAGCTTCAGAAATCCTAATTATTTAACCGGTACATATATTTAGTAATGAATAGCTTTAAATGGACCCTTTACTGGCTAATTTTAATTCTTAAACTCATATTCCTAGTCTCTATTCCACTAGCATATATTAGAGTTAAAAAGTTAGGCTTTGATGTTCTAGGCTTAACGAAGAGAAATTTAATATTCGCAACTATAATTGGAATTATCCTAGCCGTACTACTTTACCTAATTGGCTTCTACTGGGCATTTTATCTATTTAATTACGCTGGAGTAGTATAGCACGTGCAAGACTTTACCTAGAGGAGATAGGATACTGGAAGTTTATATTGTTCTCATTGTTCGATAGCTTTCTAAATTTAGGCATACCAGAAGAAATATTTTTTAGAGGTTATACTTTCGATCATCGAAAGAAAGTTAGGCCTAAAATATGCTATTATTATTTCCAGCCTAGCCTTCGCCCTATGCCATATTGATCGACTTATCCATGCACCGCTCATGATAATTTACGGCTTCATTCTAGGCTACGCCTTTTCCAAGGTTAAAAATATAATATTACCCATAACTGCGCACGCTCTCTCCAACTTAATACTATATCTATACGTAGTATTAGATGTTATATGACCAGGAATAAATAAGGTTAAAAATATAGTAACTATCCCAGTTACCATATGGTAACTAATGAGAAAATATGGAATAAGGAAAGGAATGAAAATTAAATTCATTGAAACAGAAGCCGGAATACTCATGATTCCCATCCCCAAGCTTGAAGATCTGTAGGGAGTAGAGCGTCATGCATTAATTATACTTAAGACAATAAAAGAGCTTGAAGCCGAGTGTCGTGAAGAGGCTGGAGAATGAAGAGATACGTGATTGATACTGGCGTTCTGCTACTTCATCTTATAGGCGATGAAAGAGTAAAAACTTATTTTAACAAGGAAATGCTTAAGCGTTTATCTGTGAAATAAATCTAGAACAATCTTGCGATATTTAAGAAAGTGCTAGCATCAAGAAAAAGACTTGTTAGATAGACTTCGCTATTTTCCTTAGACCTAAAACTGTAATAAACGTTAAATCTATGCTTATAGTACATTTAAATTCTTATAGAAATCCTAAATTTACCCCTTAACTTTGCGATAATTTTATTTACCAAGAAAATTGTGATTTAGCCGGGGAGAAACATTAAACCTCGGTATACCTACCTGGTACTCCTCTTTCTAGCAGTCTCATTTCTCGCACCGCCGATCAAAGCTCCACCTGTGACAGCTTGGTCGGATATCTGGGATACAGCTGGCAATAGCTCCGCCTACGGCGTCGCCTATGGCGGCGACCATTTCTACGCGGTAGGAAGCGTTAGCTACGACGCTCAGGGAGATATGATAATCTGTAAATACAGTTTAGATGGAACGCTCGTATGGTTTAAAAAATATGATATATTCAGTTTTGAGAGAGGAGTAAGGGTGACCTACTTCAATAATAAAATTTTCGTTAGCGGCTGGTTTGAAGACGGCACCGGCACGAAAGATGGTATAGTATTTTGTTTTGATGAAGACGGGAACGAGATATGGCATAGGACGATAATCTCAGCCGACTACAACGACTTCGCAAAAGACATGGTCATCTACGACAATCACCTCTACGTCGCCATACAGAGAATAGCAACCGGGCTAGTTTTCGAAACCAAAATTATAAAGTTTGACCTCGACGGGAAATACGTCAGCGAAACCTCCGGCCCCTTAAACACTATAATGGACCTAGACCTGGTAGAAGATAAAATATACGCGGCGGGCTCCGCGGATGGAGCCGCGGGCATAGCTATCTACGATAGAGATCTCAACTTTTTAGGAATGTATCTATTTTCCTCTGTAGGCGGATATAAGGTTACGGACTTTTTCGGCATTGAAGCGGTAAAAGAGGGAAGCGATTATTTTATCTACGTCGCGGGGTTTGACGAGGAAAATGTGTACGAAACCATAGTAGCAAAGCTTACCTTAGATATGGAGACTGTTTGGGCGATCAAAATAGAGAATTGTCGGGGAGAAGGGTTCGAGGTGCATTACGGCTTTCCAGTCGTTGTAGGTGATACGAGTAAGGGCACGCCTGCTCTTAGAAACTTCTACATGGTTAAAATAAGTCCTGAAGGAGAGATCATGTACGAGAAGATCTGGGGTGGAGATGGGCGCGATTATTTATACGAAGTAGCTTTTTGTAGAGGATATATCTGCGTGGTAGGTACATCGGATTCTTACACGGCTTCATACAGTGGCGTAGTATGGTGTTTAAAGGCTGAGTACACGCTACAAGTCGAGCTACCGTATGAGAAGCTCAAGTGGCTTATATTCTATAAAGGATTTATCCTGCCCGCGGGCGGGGGCTACGGCTCGGGCAGCGCTACTTTACCTGAAGCGGATTATGCAGTAGTAGTAGATGAGAAGTTTGAAGAAGAGGATACGAGGTGGATATTCGACAAGTGGAGCGATGGAATAGAGGATAGTACTAGGGAGATACGGCTTTTCGAAGATATAAAGCTAAAAGCTCTCTACAAGAAACAGTACAAGATAACCGTCGAAAGCGGGTACGGAACAGCCACGGGCTCAGGCTGGTACGATGAAGGAGCGACAGCTACGGTATCGGTATCTCCAACTCAAGTCCAGCTGGGAGATAATAAAATCGCAGTTTTCAAAGGCTGGCTTAAAAATGGAGAATTTGTATCTGAAGAGTCTACTCTTGTGGTAAGTGTTACGGAGCCAGCGACATATACCGCAACATGGGAGATTAAGACGATCACTGTTAAAACGTATACGGTCTCAGCCGTGAGCCCTTACGGTACGATTTCCGGGATTGGCGTATATGGGGAAGGCGCTACGGCGACAGTTTCTATAAATCCTACGGTCGTAGATCATGGCAATGGAACCAGGCACGTCTTCGAAGGATGGGTAAAGAATGGAGAACTAATCTCAACAGATCCTAGCTACTCTTTTGAAGTCACCGAAGATGTACACTTAAAAGCCAGATGGAAGACGGAGTATCTTGTAGAGGTTTACAGTGAATATGGGACGGTTAGCGGAGGCGGGTGGTACGAGAAGGGAGCTAAAGCCACTATATCAGTATCGCCGACGGAAGTAGAAGCTGAAGAAAAGACGTTAGTGTTTAAAGGCTGGTATCTAGAAGGACAACTCGCCTCCAAGGAGGCGAGCTATAGCTTTACGGTTGACTCGCCCAAGTCTTTTACCGCCGAGTGGACAACTAAAGAAATTAAAGAAACCGTGGAGGAGTACACGATAGAGCTCATAAGCAGATATGGAGAAACTAAAGGAGCTGGAACCTACCCCGAAGGGACGATAGTAGAGATCTCTATCACTCCAACCACCTATGAGAAAGACGGAACCCGCTACACGTTTACAGGTTGGTATTTCCAGGATGGCACTTTAGCATCTAAAGAGCCGATGTTCAATATTAAGGTAACCAAGGACGAGAAAATATACGCCAAGTGGGCTATAGAATATAAAGTCGAAGTCTATAGCCGATACGGAACAGTAAGCGGAGCCGGATGGTATAGAGCCGGCAGTAAAGCCTCAATTTCAGTCTCGCCCACAAAAGTAGAAAAGAACGGTGTCCAGTACGTTTTTGAAGGATGGATGGATGAAAACGGAAGAATGATATCAACCTCTCCAACTTATACATTCACAGTCAATAGACCTACAGTCTTAGTAGCTAAGTGGACAACATCAGAAACCATCTCCCTACATTTCAACTTTACAACGATAATAATGGTCGTGGCCTTCACAGCGGCCATACTCGTGTTATTGCTGATAATAATTTTAATAAAAAAGAAAAAATAAAATTTTTTACTAAAATTCATGTAGACTTTCTATCAACAAAAATACATTTGAAATTTATTTTCTATATTTCAAATAACCCTTCTAAAGCGGAAATTTGAATTTCATAATTAAATAATTAACTTATAGACTCTCACTCTTTCAGCCGATAATAAAATAAACATGTTTAGAGATAATTTCCGCTAGCGACGTTAAAGCGGTGACTACTAGGTGGAGCGGAAAACAGAGTTCCTAATATTCGCTACCATCTCTTCAATCATAATTTTCTCTACGACTCTATGGCAAACCCTCCTACCATTATACCTGGATTTCAAAGGGTTGAAACCTTGGGAGATCGGAATATCCGTAAGCTTGGTTATGAATCTCGGCCTTCTCCTAGCATTCACCTCCGGCTATGTGGTAGATTTAATAGACTGGCGGAAAAGCGCGATACTAGCCGTAATACTTCTATTAACGGCTACTCTGTTGCTGCTCTTCGCCCAGAATTTTATAGAATTCCTTATCCTAGCGTTTATAATAGGTCTTTCAACTTCGCTCATCACCCAAGCCAGCGTTAAAGTACTCGTCAAATCAAGCATCGAAAAAAGAGGGCTACTGTACTCCTCCTATATGTTACTATCGAACATAGGCAGAATAATCGCCTCCTATCTCTCTGGCTTCATAGCCACAATATACGGCTACTCTATATTATTCATGTTTTCAGCGGCAACTCTTCTACCAGCATTTGGATTACTAGCCCATAAAAATGGAAAGAGAAAAGATTATTCAACCGTGTCTAAAGCTTCAATGAAGAAAGTTTTAAAACTTTACTTGAGAGATACAAGACTTAAAATACTAGTCTCCGCCCTATTCCTACATGACTTCTCGGTATTCATAGGCATTCCCTATCTAATCCTCTACGCCAAATACGTTATAGGCATAGACGAGGTAGGAGCAGGAATCCTCACAGGTACGAGAATCCTCACTCAGCTAATATTCCAGCTCGGCTCAGGATGGCTAGCCGATAAAATCGGCGGCAGTCTAACACTGGCAATACACTTCCTAACAATATCACTCGCTTATATAACATACAGCAACACGATAGACTTCCTAAACGCTTTACTAATATACGCCTTTATGGGATTCGCCATGACACTTGACTTTCCAGCACGCCGTTTATTAATAACTAAATACGCGCCAGAAGAATATGTTGCAGCGATAAACGGACTAGCAGACACTATTGTCGGCGTGGGAACTATGTTCTCTGCAATCATCGGAGGATACCTATGGAACATCAATCCAAGCCTACCCATCCTCACAGCTGGAATAGCAAACCTATCCACAATACCATTAATACTATACTTAAAGCATAGAAAACAAGCCTTACTTCATAAGTATAAAATATAAAGATTTGCTTACTCTGAGGATAGTAAAACCCATAGTTTTACTATCCTCCAATAGCCCTTCCCAAATCCTGTTTCGTAACCATATTTCTAATATCCTGTATCCTAGATTACACATACAACTGCGAAGCCTTAAATAACCTAAGATTTAATATCTTTACTGAAATAAAGAGCGAGATGAAATAATTGAATTATAGATTATATAATTACGCGCTAGAACTGGAAGAAGAAAACCCAGGAAAAGCCCTAGAAATATACGAAAAAATAGAAAAAGAAAACAGAGAACTCCACCTAAGCATCCTCCTCGCAGGAATATCCTTCCCAATCCTCGCCTACCTAACCACGCTTTTCGCCATGAAATACATCACAGACTACCAGGTAATAGTAACACTGCTAATTCTAGTCATGATAGGATACATCCCTTCCTTCCTAATATACACGATAAAATTCGACAAAAAAGAAAAAGGATACTTCAAAGCATCCCCACGTGAAATAACCGGAATACTAGCCGCAGGACTCGTTACAGGAATACTGGAAATAATTGGAGACCAAATAGAACTAGCCATCATGGCAGTATGGGCCCTAATACCAGCACTAGCCATAGAAATCCTCATCATGCTAACAATCCACTTTTTAACTGGTACTCCACTCCTAGAAACACTGCCAATCCCCATAATAGGAGCCATAGGCCTAACATGTTTTATTATAATATTCCTGGTACACATGTCAGAAGTCGCGCTGAAAAGCGGATTCAACTACAACCCATTAATGTACCTACTAGCATACACCCTCGAATTCATCTATCCAACAGAATCAACTCGCCTAGGCCTAATAAAGGAAATGGCGAGCGATATACTAGCTGGTCTAAAAGTGCACCTAGACGAGGTAATCGGATACCTAGCAAGCATGGCAATAGGACTAGTTCTCGTCGGGAGCGGACCCCTCGAAATATTCTACGAAGACATACGGCAGGGAATACTCGCAAACACAATCGCAGGCTCACTCTTCGCACTCTCACTAACAGGCAGACTAGAAAAAGACCCAATACTCGCCAACCTATCCAGACTAGGAAAAATCAGATGCCTAATCAGGCTAGGAAAAGAAACAGAAGCAGCACACCAACTATCAAAACTAGACTGGCACTTAAGAACAACAAGCCAAACACCAATCAAACACACAACATCAGCTCTAACAAGCCTACTACAAGAAAGCCTAAGCCTAGCCAGAGAATACCTTTACGAAGCAGCGAAAACCACGTCAAGCCTCAAAACAGACACCACCCACAAAAAACTCATCCAACAAACCATCCAAAAAACCACACAACTCATAAACACCCAATAAATCAAAAATCTTCATAAACACAGTTTAATAGAATTACTGCCAGGGAATTCCATTAAGAGAGCTTCTAGGGCTTTAATTAACACCAGATATTATTCAAGTTTATAAGGAGGACTATTTGTACCAAAAGACTTAGAGATAAGCTTGCACCAAAATTGTACTTCCTTTCAAAATCAATTACGATGTTCATCATGCCCATTCTCCGGTATTTTAAAACAAGTGTCAAAACTGGAAAAAAGCCCCTAGAACATATTCATATAAAGCATGACCACTACTAAAGCTATACTCTGAATTCTTGAGTTGTCTTTCTAGGACTTATACCATCTCTCTAAGCTTGAGAGAAATCTTTGCTTGATTAGCATGGGCTCCTCTTATAATAGGTAGAGCCTCCTTTAACACATATTTTATGACTTTCAATTCCGCCTTGCGTAAGTGCTCGCATGTAGCAGACTTAGACAAGTTTAGTTTCTTAGCTAATTTCGTTACGGAAAGTTTTCTAGGCCATTCGTAATAGCCCCATGAATAAGCCATGTCTAGGATGTTCAACTGCCTATCTGTTAAGACTGAGTGTAAGTTCAACGCGTTAATGTAGCTCGTTAACTTATTTACGGCGATATCAAAGGGCAGGGTCTCTAGATGGACTATCTCACCATGCTTCTTCAGTTTTTCGACAACGTCATCCATGCCCTGCTCAGTAACTATAATAAAGAACTTTTTGTAGCCGTCCACTATTACGTATGGCATTAATACGAGAAATTCTTTCGTAATAATTTTTTCATAGAATCTGCATGATTTCTTTACAGCTATAAAAGATAAGCTCCTTTTCCTCTTCTCGAGAACCCTTATATGCTCAATATTAGGATGTGAGCTTATGAACTCAATGAATTTAATATAGTCATGCGGGTTAGTATAACTACATTTTATAACTGTATGAATATGATTTCCGAGTTTAAAAATTCCAAAGTTTATCATAAAAATGTTAAAACATTTCGAGGCTAGGGAGAATATGCTAGTGTAAGGTCTCATCGAAACATAAAGCACTAAAGGAGATCTTAACATGTATACACCTCTCTTACAAAACAAGATTATAACATCTATTTTTAATAGTACAATATCTACTATTTAGCTTTTAGGTATAAATTCTGCCAACAGGACATGTACGGTAAAAAGTATAAGAAATTCAATAGGGAATTACTCACGGTGGTTAGCATAGACTCTATAATTGCTTTTATAGAATTTATTGTAAAGCAAGTATTCCTCCAGGTTCCGATATTTCTAGGAACAATAGCCTTGGTCGGGCTCCTACTTCTAAGAAGACCATGGAGAGAAGTAATCGAGCATACAATTAAAGTTATGGCGGGAGTAGCAGCTATGCTATCCGCTGCTGGTATGCTTGCCGGAACTGCTAGGTCCGTTGGAGATATAATGAATGATATGCTGGGAGTAAGCGGAGTAATACCGTGGAACCTACCTGCTTATGCGAATGCAGTAAAGTTGGCTCCT
>Ga0180301_10004443_pt1 | contig 10830 bp, 6 predicted proteins | sample GuaBasSediGuay16_FD_121797 | JGI IMG/M metagenome (GOLD analysis project Ga0180301, IMG submission 121797) | Subseafloor sediment microbial communities from Guaymas Basin, Gulf of California, Mexico - Guay16, Core 4569-2, 12-15 cm | ecosystem: Environmental > Aquatic > Marine > Hydrothermal... | reverse complement strand
GTGTTCAGGCGCAGTCCATTCAGAACATTGAATGTATTGTCATGGTTAACGGCGGAGATGAAGACCCGACAGCAGATGTGGTACGGAAATACATGAAAGGCGGAGAAAAATATGACAGAGAAAAGCCCGAAGTCCGCCTGGTGGTTCTGGATATCAATAATATCGGACTCTGCCTGAATATCGGTTCCAAACTGTCCCGGGCCAAATACTATGTCCAGTTGGATTCAGACGATCGTTTGAAACCCGATGCAGTGGAAAAGGTGCTGAAGGTTTTTGAATCCGATCCGGAAATCGGCATGGTGATTGGCTCTTATGAAGTCTGGGAAAAGAAAGACAGCGGCGAATTGGTCCGGATGAAAGAGATCCCGGTTGTGACCCATGATGAATGGACGGATGATAACGGTCGGAACAATTTACTCCGGATTAACGGAGCCGGAGCTCCCCGGTGTATTCCCATTCACGTAATCAAAGAGATGGGTTATTTCAGTATCAATGACGATCCTCATGCCCGGAACTACGGTGAGGATTATGAAATGGTCAATAAAATTGCCGAATATTACCGGATTGGCCGTGTGTGGGATCCCATTTATGAAGTGGTACGTCACGGTGGTGGTACGGACCATGCTATTGATCAGAATACCGTTGATCGGAATGATAATGCTAAAGACGACATGCGCCGGGAGGCCATACTGCGGCGTCAGGTTTTCAACCGGAACCGGAAAAAATAGAGAACCGGACCTCTCTTCCTGTCCGGAAAAGGGGTGAGCAATATAAACAGCAGGTGTGGAATCATGCCTGCTTTTTTTCCAACTTATGAAAATGGGAGAATGTTATGACACAGGATCTGCTGATTATAGGAATTGACGGAGGTGCCACAAAGGTCAGCGGCTGGACCGTTGAGCGGAAAGATGATGGCACATTTGAGTTGGGGGATCTGAATGTTCAGAAAAAATACAGTGAATACAAATATTATGATCCGGAATTCAAGCCGGTGGATATCAAAATTCAGCTTAAAGAGATGGAGGATGGTATTCATTTGACAGATAAGGAAAAACGCCAGGGAATAGCTTATATGTATGCCACGGCGGATGTGATTATCGAGTTGGTTAAAGCAAACCCCGGAAAGAAAGTCCTGATTGGTATTGGCATGCCCGGGTTGAAAACAAGGGATAAACGGGGTATCAGCGCGTTGGCAAACGGCCCCCGTATGCCCGAATATGCCTCCATTGTTGAGAACCGGGTCATGTTGAATGAAATATCCCTTGCATCCACTATCCATCATCTGGGATCGGACGCGGATTATTGCGGACTGGGAGAGGAGTATTCCTCTCAAGGGCAATTCAGGGGAGTTCAAAACAGTTATTACCTGGGTGGTGGAACCGGTGTGGCTGATGCTCTGAAACTAAAAGGCCGGCTGGTCCCCTTTGATGCCATTAAACCCTGGATGGCCAAAGCCTGGGAAATGAAAGCAGACAGCGGAAAATCCATGGAGCGTTATTGTTCTGCCGCCGGCATACAAAGCATCTACAGCGAGTATTCCGGTATACCTGTGTCAGAATTGAACCAAAAGGAGATCTATGCCCCACAGATCTTGGAAAGAGCCATACAAGGTGAAAAAGCGGCTGCAAAAACCATGAAAGAAGTAAGTCATTATCTGGCAGAACTTCTTTTTGAGCGGATTTTCACACTCTATGCCGGATCCCAAAATCAATTTGAGTTTGTAAATCCTGCCCGTGCTCAACTCGTTTCATGGCATCCGTACCGGGGGACACTTCTGGATCATATCATTATAGGCCAGCGATTGGGGGATTATCTTGAAGCATCACGGGGAAAGAATCAGATGTGGGAGCCCGTAATCAGACATCTTGGCGAACTTATTTCAGAAAATGAAAACTTGACAAAGGAATTCAAAGAGCATTACCTTAAAGGGAATACATTTAACGAAAACCGCATTGTCCTTTCCAAACTCCGTGAAGCCCCGGCCATGGGAGCGGCGGTGGATGCATGGCTTTCAAGGGAAGGATAATTTTTTACACGAAATGGAAGGTGCGCTATGTTAGAACCTGGTGTGATACCTCAAAAAGAGCCCCGGCTACGCGTGGGAATTGTGTTGCCGGAAGATGACCAACAGGAAATTCAGATAGAATTTCCCTCGGATGGCAGTTATATCATGGAAGTGGACGGCGCTCTGGCAGATCCCCGGCCGGGAGCACAGTTGGTTCTCAGGGTGGCCGAAAAAGGGATCCAGATTCAGGATTCCCCTTTTGTAAAAGCGGAAAAAATTGTTTTCAAACATGTCAGCGGAGATCATGGCCTGGGTGTTCATCCGGTGATTACCGGCCGGAGTTTTCACTGGAAAAAATACATCATGGTTCACCTTCCTGATAAGGTGGAAATCACTCGTTATAAAGACTCACTACTTGTCGTGAACGAGCTGGATTTGGAGACATACCTCATGTGTGTGGCCACATCGGAAATGGGTTCTGAATGTCCCACGGCACTGATAGAAGCTCAGACCATTGTCGCCCGAAGCTGGATGCTGGCCAATGTGGAGCAAAAGCATATCAGTCTGGGTGTTGATGTGTGCAATGATGATTGCTGTCAGCGGTATCAGGGAATGAACAACCTGACGGATCATTCCCGGGAAGGAGCCAATCAAACCCGTGGGAAAGTGCTTCTCTACGACGGGAAGATGGTCGATGCCCGCTATTCCAAATCCTGTGGCGGTGTGATGGAGCGATTTGAAAACCTCTGGTTCGGTGATCCCCTGCCCTATATGAAAAATTTGAAGGATATGCCGGAGACAGAGAATGCCCCGGACCTTACGGTAGAGGAAAATGCCCGGGAGTGGATTCTTGGAAATCCTGAAGCCTTCTGCAGCGAAGCTTATATCCCCCAAAAGGATTTAAAAAAATATCTGGGCAGCGTGGATGAGGAAAGTCGTTATTTCCGGTGGCATGTCACAATGACCAATAAAGAACTGACGGTTAATATCAATGATAAGTTGGGATTGCACATCAAAGCGGTAAAAGATATTTATCCAATTCAGCGTGGCGGATCCGGGCGGATGATTCTGATGGGCATCCGGGTTTTGAATGAAAGGGGAGAAGAGGAAGAGTTGAAAATAAAATCGGATTATGAAGCCCGTCGCATTCTCCATAAAAAGTTTCTGTACAGCTCTGCCATCGTGGTGGAAAAAAAGAAAATCCGCAAGGATATCCCCGGAGAATTTCTCCTGTACGGAGCCGGTTGGGGTCACGGCGCAGGCATGTGCCAGATCGGAGCCCTGGGCATGGCCCTTGCAGGATATTCTGCCGAGGAAATACTGAAACACTACTATCCCGGTGTTGAGCTGAAATCCATCTATTCTTAATAGAACTCACTGAATAAAATGCAGACCCGTGGGAAGATCCGTCGCACAGGAGGACACCCCCGGGCCTGCTTTGTCTTTATTAACCTGTTTTTTTCTTTAGGGTATTCTTGGATTTAAATATATATCCCACTGATTATAGCAATATTTATAAATAAGTATTATAATATTAACTTGCTTTTGTTTTTGGGGCGTTGTATACTTTATTGTGAAAGTGCTCATGAAAGCCGTAACAATCTGCCTTGGAATAGTCGTGGCCGGTCTGTCACAGACTGTGAGGATTCAGGAAATGATGATTGATCCTGTTTTTTCGGAAAACAGCGGGGAATATGTGGAAATTTTGAATACCGGAGATCAGTCTGTGAATCTGAGCGGGTGGCGATTTGGAGATGAGGGGGATATGGATGAACTGGTCATACTGGATGATTCTCTCTTGGAAGCCGGTGCTTACGGATTGATTCTGGACCCTGATTATTCCGGGGAATATGATGAGGCGATACCCGATTCAACGATTCTGTTTCATATTAAAGACAGTCGTTTTGGAAGTTACGGCCTGAGCAACAACACTGAAAAGGTATACCGGCTTCAAAATGCCGAAGGGATAATTGTAGATTCCTGTTTGTCTTTTACGGGATTGCCGGAAGGTTATTCCATGGAACGGGATGATGAGGGGATATGGCAGGTCAGTAAACAGGAAGGCGGAACACCGGGATACCGGAACAGCGTTTGCAGGCCTGTTGGTCCCTTCTTATCCGTTTCATTTGTTGAGGTTTTATGTGACGGATATGTTGTGACGGCCCATATATCCATCCGGAACCGTGGTAATTCACCGTCCGATTGCTGGGAGTTCTCCCTGAAAGATTCAATCACGGGGCAAAATATCTGGTTTTCCCGGGGTAACGGGATAGCGCCTGGGGATTCCACAGAAGAGTTATGCTTGTGGGAATCTCCCCTTTATGGAATTTCACACATTCTATGGTATTGTCGCTATGGGCTCATTGAAAATACGGGATCTTTGGAAATACAGGTTCCTATACCGGCAGATTCCCTTTATATCACCGAATTTTGCCCACAACCTGCAGATGGAATTTCCTGTGAATATATCGAGTTTTACAATGGCTCAAAACGGCCGGTGAATATCAACGGAACAAGCATTAGCGATCTTACGGGAACGGCTTGTTTGACGAATACAGATTACGTACTTCCCAAACTCGGGCTGAGGGTGGCTGCGGAAAGTCCTGATCTCCGGCAGGATATGCAGTCACCCCCTTTTTTTGTCTGGGTTCCTCCGGAGTGGCGTTCCCTGAACAATGGGGGTGATGCGATTGTATGGAAGGATGCTGAAGGGCGTGTGCTTGACAGCTTAATGTATACTTCTTCCTGGAACCTGCAAAGTGGTTTCGGCCTGGAGCGGCGTTTCCTTTTTCGTTCATCCTGCCGGGCCGATAACTGGGTTCCCGGATTTTCACCTGGTCTGATGACTGTGGATTCGTTGCCGGACCGGGCCTGGAAAGGGGAGCTGTTTTTCATAAAACGCCGGGCAGATAGCCTGACATTTGCCGTGAAAGTTACCCATGAGGGGCGCCTGCCCGGTACTCCTCCTCCCGTTTTTCTGATTGCCACAGATCTGGCAGGCCTTGAAGAAATACTTCATTGTTTTGAGATGACGACTATTTGTGAATCCGGTGATATCATAGAGGATTCGGTCACTGTCCGATATCTTTCTCAGGGGACCGGGTTCTGGACCCTGAATGGTAAAAATTTAACTGCTGATACAGTATCTGTGTATATCCCCTATTCACGTTCTCCAGTAACTTTCAGTGAAGTAATGAATTGTCCCCCTACCAATGAACCGGTAGAGTGGATTGAACTATATTCTCATGAGAGACCTTTCATTCTCGATAAATGGCAAATACATGTGAATGAAAGAGCCATGGAACTGGAAGGGATGATTACAGAATCTTATGCCGTCATTACCCATGAAAAATGGCAACAGGACTTACTACATTCCCTTCCTGCTGAAAATTTTCCGATACTGTCAAACAGCGGATTTATTCTTCGGCTTTTTGATCCCGATTCTAATCTCATGGATTCGGTGAATCTGGAACACCATTCGGAGTTTGTTACAGGAGTCAGTCTTGAAAATCCTCAAATCGGGCACCCTTATCTAAACGGAAAAGCCTGGCACCGGAGCCGAGCTCTGCAGGGGCATACGGCTGGTATGGCAAACAGTATTGCTTTGCTTCCACAGGAGGATTCTCCTTTTCTCTCTGCAGATCCCCGGGTGTTGAAACAGGGCGTATGTGAACCCATGTTGATTACGGTTAAGGGAGAGAAAGGACTTTCCTATGCAGAAATTCATATTTTCACCTTAACGGGTAACCCCGTGTCTTCCTACGAAATAAATGCCTTTTCTTCTCCACTGGCTCAGGTATTTTGGGATGGGACGCTTAAAAACGGGTCTCCTGCACCGTTTGGACTCTATATCATAGCGGCAAAAGTCCGTTATACTGACGGGACGAAAAAAGAGGGTTTTGAATCGGTCCTTGTCAATTGTCCCTGATTCAGATCATAGACAAGACGGTCCGGACCAGTTTTGAGATGCCCGTTTCCGCTTCGGAGATGGAACGAGCCAGCATGTATGCCGGTGTGGTGACAATGTGATTCCGGGTATCGATAACAATATCACCGGCTGTGCAGTTTTTGTGTTCAGCGCCCATGGATTCCACGGCTTTTGCCATGTCCGGGTCATTGCCCAGCGTCACCAGAGGTTTGTGTCCGGCTCTGACGCCGGCCTTTGCAGCTAAAAGGGGGGCCAGGCACATGAAACCCATAACTTTTTTCTCTTCCAGAGCATCTATAATCAGGCGCTCCACTTTCGGTAACAGGGTACATTGAGGACCTTTTTCGGAGAAATTGCTGAGATTTTTGACAATACCTGAACCCCCGGGAAAAATAAGGGCATCCAGCATATACAAATCGGCCCGGCTGATATCCTGAATTTTCCCCCTGGCGATTCGTGCCGACTCTTCCAGGATATCCCTTTCTTCACCCCTGACCACTTTGTTTCTGACATGATCTACCACATGTTTTTGAGGTCCTGAAGGGGCAAAAATTTGTACAGAAGCTCCGGCTTTGTCCAAAGCCAGTAGCGTTAAGACCGATTCATGGATTTCTGATCCGTCAAATATTCCGCAACCGGATAAAATAACACCAACTGTTGCCATCGTATCACCTCCTCATCTAAACTCAACTTTTGGGACCTTCCAGGGTAATATAATCATTGTATCATTCTCTTTCCAGATCAGTTCCCTTTCCACATCTGATACGGCTTTTTGGAGCGCCGGATGTTTTTCCAGGGTTTTCACGAATATTTTATTTCCCAGGGACAGTCTTTGCATGCCGTATCCTTTTCGGGGATAGGGATCCGTGTTGGTATATTGCGGGTTTACATGAGCAAGAGCTGCAGCATAGCGAATGGCTTCCGTCAGTGTTCCCAGTGTATCAACCAATCCCAGTGATAAAGCGTCCTGTCCCGTCCAGATTCTTCCCCGTCCTATACTGTCCACCTGAGCATAGCTCATATTCCGTCCCTTTGAAACATGGTTTACGAAACGATCGTATCCGCTTTTCAGAGTTTTATACTGCCAGGCCCGTTCGGCTTCGGTCATTGAAAAAAGAGGATTCCCAAAGTGGCTGTTGGGATAAAGCTGAAGTGAATCGGGATGGACATGGAGCTTTTCCCGGAGGAATTTTTCAAACGTAAAAGAACCGCCGTAAATCCCAATGGAACCGGTTAGAGTATTTGCTTCGGCAAAAATTTTATCGGCAGGAACCGAAATATAATACCCGCCCGACGCGGCCAGGGTCCCCATGGAAACAATAAAAGGCTTGGCTTTCTCTTTGTCTGGAGGATTGATTATCCGTGAAATTTCCCGGTGGATTTTGTCACTGGCCAGGATGCTGCCTCCGGGGGAAGCGACCCTGAAGACAATGGCTTTTACCCTTGGATCTTTCCGGGCGGCTTTTAAGCGGTCACAGATGGTTTGATCCCCCATGGTGAATTCTCCTGAAAAAGGAGAATACCGGCTCCGGCCGTCCATGATGGTTCCACTGGCATAAATGACGGCTATCGGTGAGAATGCCCGGTTCGGTTTCCAGCTATAGGGCCATCCACGGGTTGGACTGTAAGTCCATAGACTCCGGTATTCGATCTGTTTTACACCTTCATAACCGGCAATGGCTTCTTTGATTTCATCGGGATAAATCAGTTTATGAATAAGCTCCATGTCCTTTGCTTCCTGAATCAGATAGGGGCCGCTCCGAATTAAAGAATCCACAGTTTTTAAACTCAGGCCGCTCCCTTGTGCAATACCTGTGATGATTTCATCCATAATGTCGTCAAGATAATCTTTCAAAGCCTCTTTGCCGGATTCAGACATTTCGGTTTTAAGAAACGGTTCCGGCCCGGATTTGTATTTTCCGATACGCTGAATTTCTACGGCAATGCCCAGAGAATCCAGTATTTCACGCAAATAAAGGTTGCTTGATGACAATCCTTTAATCCGATATTCCCCCATGGGATATGCCATCCGTTTTTCCGCCGGTGCAGACAGGTACCATGTGGCCAGACTGCCGTTGGTGCTGTATACATAGATACGTTTTCCCGAGTCCCGCAATTCAGTCAGGGTATGCTGAAGCTCCATAAGCTCTGAAAGCCCCATGGTGAATGACCGGATGTCCAGGTAAAAACATTCAACAGACGTATCTTCTTTAAATGCCCGAAGAGCAGCCAGAAGATCATTCATATCCGTCGTGTTGCTCATTCCCGGGATTGTTTCACGGATATACGAACCTGATAAGCGTAAATACACCACTGGCCGGGCACTGCTAATTTTTCGCATATACCGTGTATGGAAACCGGCAGATACCGTAGTCAGATCTTTATCTTTCCATAAAGCCAGAGATTGATGTGTGAAAGTAATTCCCAGGGAAACCTGGGTCGTTTTTAGGAGATCATCGTAAGAAAGCCCCACATGCAAGCCGTCCCGGACCTCCATATCGGCGGTATATACAGCGTGATGATCCCGAAGCCGGAAATGTTCATCCATGCTTGTCAGGTAGGTATACCCAAAGGTCAATCGGTTGTTAAAAGGCCGTAACGCCAGGCCGGCAGTGAGGTGATCCGGTCCCGACAGGTTGTGGAGAACGGCCCCCAGAGAGAGGTAGGGGAAGGGGCGAAACAACAGGCCGGCTGAAAGACGTTCATCCGCCGTGGAATAACCAGCACCAAGCCATACATGCCTGAGCAGGGGAACCCCGAGTCCGTAATTCCAGGTTAGTGAGCTGTCGTATTGTCCGGCGATGGAGACTCCCCCCAGGGAAAAAACAGCACCTCCGTAAAGATCATTCCCCGGAGGTTGTTGAAAAAACAGATGCAGCTCTGATCCTTTGGAAAGACCAGAAACAGCCGGATTGGAGCCGCGGTACTGAAGAAAGGATTCTCCCATGGCGGGATTATTTAATCGCGGAAATTGAGCCCACAAAAAAACAGGGATCATTGATATCAATAGTATGAACCGTTTCATATTCTCTCCGTATTTTTAATTTGATCAGTATATGAAATCTAAATGATAATCGGGGAGTGTTGAAAGATTATAATGTAATTTACTTCTCGTTTTTTGGTTTATGTGAATGAAAGGGGAAAATTTTTGGAAAGGGAAAGAGGCATTCTTATTTTTGAAACCGAATTCCTGAGATGCGGGATGATGTTTGGGAAAAAGAAAAAGGATAAATAATGAAGCGAATCAACATTTTGGGATTTGTATTGACAGTTTTTTTATTGAGTGGTTGTGCTGTATTTCGCTACCAGGTACCGGATGAAGCTATTCGAACAACGCCTGTTCCACCGTTGAGCGCGGAGCGGAAGGCGGAGATTTTGGCTTTATATCATTCTTTGGACCAGCCTGTGCCGGTATCGACTGAGGTATTTGTCAAAGCAGTTCATGGTTATGATCACATTCCCCGGGATAAAGAATTGCTGACGATTATTGATTTCTCCCGGCCGTCAACGGAAAAGCGTGCTACAGTGATTGACATGGAAGCAGGTGAGATCTTGTTCAACACCTGGGTTTCGCACGGTGTGAACACCGGTGAAAATATGGCTGAACACTTTTCAAATGCGGAAGGAAGCCGGAAAAGTTCTCTGGGATTTTACCTGACAGGGGAAACATACCACGGAAAAAATGGGCGATCTTTACGACTGGACGGACTGGAAAAAGGGTTCAATGACAGTGCCCGGGCCCGGTATATTGTGATCCACGGAGCCGATTATGTGAGTCCTGAGTTTATTGAGAAAGAAGGACGACTCGGCAGAAGCTGGGGATGCCCGGCATTTCCTCCGGATGTAGTAAAACCGATCATTCGGAAAATTAAACGGGGGAGTGTGGTCTTCATTTATGGAGAGGACCCCAATTATTTGAAAAACTCCCTGTATTTTTCGAAGGAATAATAAAAAAGGGGAATCATTTAAATGATTCCCCTTTGGATTTATATTAAGAGTATGAGTTTCAGAACGTTCTGGAAAGCCTGAAATAGCTTATCCAGGGTGCCTTGCTCGTGCTCATATCCTTGGCAATGTCAAATCGGACACCAAATTCCTGAGTAGAGCCGGTTTCAATACCCAACCCGATGGTACTGACCCACTGGTTTCTGTTAAAATCCGTCAGTTGGTCTTTGAGAGATCCGCCGGGAATGATGTCATCCGTCATGCCAACATCGATAAAACCCATAATCCATAAATCATTGTCCCATCCCACGCCCAGTTCCTGGTTCATCAGGAACATGCGCTGCCCCTGCAAGGATTTGTAAGAGATTCCCCGGAGTGTCCCCATGCCTCCAAGGGCATATTCATAGTGATTGGGATGAGTTTGAACACCTTCATTTTCGTCCCTCAGTGTAGCTACGGCAATCCGGTTCCGGTACTGAATAGCCCTTCCGAGGGTTCCGATGTATTGACTCGAAAGATAAATTTTATCGAAATCCCAGGATCCGCCCATGGAAGATGCATAGGTTTCATAGAGGATATCCAGCTGCAATGCTCCGGGGAGAGACATCCCGTCATTTCCAAGGGCGAGTGTTGCCGAAAAACGGTATCCGGTGTTTCTTCCGGGATCCACACGGGTTATGGCAGGATCGACAGAGATTGTATTATGATGATACACTGTCATAGTGTCTTCATTCTGATATACATATTCACCTTTGATCCTAAGTTGGTTGAAAAACCTCAGAACACTGCCAAAGCGATATCCTTCTGCCAGATACCGGGTGTGATAATCCTGCTTTGCGATCAGATAGGACAGACCGTTGTCCAGTTCCGGAAGTGTTCGCCAATCCTGTGACCGGGCTTCGTGGTAAGCCAAACCGTACAGGTAGAGAGGGTTTTTCTCAAAAAATTTAAT
>Ga0180301_10004442_pt1 | contig 10832 bp, 8 predicted proteins | sample GuaBasSediGuay16_FD_121797 | JGI IMG/M metagenome (GOLD analysis project Ga0180301, IMG submission 121797) | Subseafloor sediment microbial communities from Guaymas Basin, Gulf of California, Mexico - Guay16, Core 4569-2, 12-15 cm | ecosystem: Environmental > Aquatic > Marine > Hydrothermal... | reverse complement strand
CCACCATGAGTCCCTGGAGCATGAAAACCGCCATGACACTCCTGGATGAGGCTCCTATAGCACGTAAGATCGCTATATCCTTTGTCTTTTCCATTACCACCATGACCAGCGTGCTGATGATATCCAACGCACCCACCAGCACGATCATGGTGAGGATGACAAACATGGTCACCTTTTCCAGCTTGAGCGCGGAAAAGAGGTTTCGGTTCATCATCTTCCAGTCTTTTGTCCAGTAGGGATACCCCAACCTTTCCTGGATCGCCTTGGCCACGGTGTTGGACCGATCCACGTCTCGTACCCGCACCTCCAGTCCCGTCACCCGGTCGCCCAGCCCCAGGAACTCCTGGGCCTCCCGGAGGCCCACAAAGACCATGGACGCATCGTACTCGTACATCCCTGAGTCGAACAGCGCCTTGACCAGGAACTTCTTTGTCTGAGGCACCCTGCCCATCGGCGTCAGACGTCCCTCGGGGGCCACCACCTTGATGATATCACCTTCATGGGCTCCAATCTGCTTGGCCAGTTCCTGACCCAGGATAATCGAGGGAGGACCCGGCCTCCTTTCTCTCAGGGAGGGCAGGGCTCCCTCCCGGATCATCGAAGTGATATTGAGGACCTCTCCCACGGTTCGTGGGTCAATACCCCTGAGCAACGCCCCTGAAATGCGGCCTGCGTTATTGACCATCACCTGACCGTATACGAAAGGAGTTACGGCCTTTACCCCCGGGACCTCCATTACGCGACCTGCCACCCGCACATGATCACCGTAGGGCCCACCGTAGCTCATGACGAGGACATGGGCATTGACGCCCAGGATCTTCCCCATGAGATCAGCCCTGAATCCGTTCATAACGGACAGCACCACGATCAGCGCCATGACGCCCACCATGACTCCCAGCACGGAAATGACCGAAATTACGCTTATGAAGGCCTGCTTCCGCTTGGCCCGCAGGTATCGGAACCCTAGGAACAGTTCAAAGAGCATGGGCGTCACTGTCCTATTTGTGCCTCATATGGGGGAAAAGAATGACATCCCGGATGGAAGGCGAATCGGTCAGCAGCATGACGAGCCTGTCGATACCTATGCCTTCCCCGGCGGTGGGCGGCATTCCGTGCTCCAGGGCAATGAGGTAATCCTCGTCCATGAATTGGGCCTCTTGATCGCCGGCCTCTCGCAACGATACCTGATGCTCGAACCGTTTCCGCTGGTCAACCGGATCATTCAGTTCGGTGAAGGCGTTGGCGATCTCCCAGCCCCCGATGAAAAGTTCGAAACGGTCAGTGACGGCCGGATCGTCGTCGTTTCTCCTGGACAGGGGAGAAACCTCCGTGGGGTACCCGGTCACAAAGGTCGGCTGGACCAGCTTGGGCTCCACCAGATGATCAAACAGCTTGGTGAGCAATGTCCCGTGGCCGTCTCTATCAGTGACATTGAGTTCCAGGGAACGGGCCAGTTTCAAAGCCTCTTCCCTCGAGCCCAGCACGTTTTCGGGGGCGCCGCCAAGATCGGTCAGGGCCTCGAACAGGGCGATCCGCTTCCATGGGGCCTCGAAGTCGATGGTCTGCCCCCGGTAGGTTATGGTGCGGGCCCCGATGACCTCATCCAGAATGTGAGCGAACAGCGCCTCGGTGAGCGCCATGAGGTCTTCGTACGTGGCATAGGCCATGTAGAATTCCAGCATGGTGAACTCAGGGTTGTGCTTGATGCTTATTCCCTCGTTTCGAAAATTGCGATTGATCTCGAAGACCCGCTCCAGCCCCCCCACCACGAGGCGTTTGAGATAGAGCTCGGGCGCCACCCGCAGGTAGAGGTCCATGCCCAGAGCATTATGGAACGTCTTGAAGGGCCTTGCCGTGGCACCCCCGGGAATCGGGTGCATCATGGGAGTTTCAACTTCAAGGAAATCTCTTGCCGTGAAAAACTCCCTCACCGCCTGTATGATGCGGCTCCTCCTGACAAAGACCTCCTTGACCTCGTCGTTTACAATGAGGTCGAGGTAGCGCCGGCGATAGCGGGTCTCCACGTCGGTCAGCCCGTGCCACTTCTCGGGCAGAGGCCTGAGTGATTTGGAGAGCAGGCGGATCTCTTCCGCCTGGATGGTGAGTTCATCGGTCTTGGTGCGAAAGAAAGGCCCCTTGACAAGGATGAAATCCCCGATGTCCATGAGCTTGAACATGCCGAAGGACGCCTCCCCCACCTTGTCCTTGCGCACATAGGCCTGCATCCTTCCCGTGCGGTCCTTGATGTGTATGAATGAGGCCTTTCCGAAGTCCCTTCGGGACATGATCCTGCCGGCCACTGAAAAGGATCCGGTTCCTCGATCCAGCGCCTCCCGGTCCATTCCGCCGAAGCGTTCGCGGGCCTCGAGCAGGGTCAGGTCCACGCCCGGCGCGGGAGGATAGAGCCTCACGCCCATGTCCTCCAGCTTCCTTGCTTTGTTCAATCTGTCTTCGACAACCCCGCTTTTCTTCTCCATGCGTTCCACGCCGCTTTCTTTTTCCAACCGTCACGGGCCCGGGAAGCCCATATCGGTACCGATCTTTCGGCCTCCATCCCCTCTCCGGAAGAAGGCCCCTCGCTTCGTCCTTGCTTTGGATTTTCCCAGTATTTACAACGAGACAGGCTTAAAACGTATTTTTTTAATTCAATTACCGGGGTGAGTCAAGGTAAAAGGGCCTCTCCCTCTCGGGTGTTTTCAGGGCCCGGGGAATGATCTACGCGTCTTCCGGGTCGCACCCCGGTCCCCGCCGGGTGGAAACCGTATCCCGTGAAAAGGACCCTTTCGGTGGTTTCGGATGGAATGTCGTCTTTCCTCAGGGCAGGAAATCTTCTCGCACCGGAGAAAAAACCTCGATGATCACCGCGTCCTCCAGCACCTCGGCCCCGTGGGGCACGTTGCCCGGGATGCACCAACTGTCTCCGGGCTCCGCCACGTGCCGTTCGCCCTCCACCTGCATCACGATCTTTCCGGAGACTACGTACCCGGTCTGCTCATGGGGATGGCTGTGCTCGGGCAGCACATGACCCCTGGTGAGCCGAAATTCGGCCATCAAAGTCTTTTCACCCCAGCAAACGGCCTTGAGACGAACCCCCTCGGCAGGACTCTTGTATCCTTCATCGGTCTTCTTGCTGAACATGTCTCCTCCTTATCCGGTGCACGAATTTCCCGGCAACAACCACGAGACGGCTGATCTCTACCACACGCATCCCCGGGAAGGGGATAGGACCCGGGCCACCGGAAAATCCTCCCGATCCACACCCCGCCCTCGGCGTTCTCGCGTTCAGGCGGCCCCGAGGATCTACAGCCAGACGATCCGCGGGGCCTCCCTCGTGGGCTGCCTGCGATATGAAAAGCGGGGATAGCCCACCATCACCGCGCCATAGGCCCGATGCTCCTCCGGGATTCCCAGTGCGCGCGCCAGGGGCGGATATCCGTTGACCGCCGTGTAAAAATACCCGCCCCAGCAGCTCCCGAGACCCAGCATGGGGGCGTAGAGCTCCAGGTAAGCCAGGGCAAGGGCCCCGTCCTCGGACCCGTACCCCCAGTCCCGTTGGCCGTGGAGCACGATCAGGTGAGGTGCCCCCCGGCACACCCGCTCCTCTCCCTGGTCCCATGCAGCGGTTACACGGGCCAGGGTCGCCACGGCCGCCGGGTCGGGGCTTTGCCGAATCACATCACGCATCCAGTCAACAACCATCCCGGCCAGTTCCTTCACCCGGTCAGGATTTTTCACCACTATCCAGTGCCAGGGCTGCATGTTCTTGGCCGAAGGCGCATAGCACGCCACGCGCATCAGGGTCTCCAGTTTCTCTTTTTCCACCGGCTTTTTCTTGAAACTCCTGATGGACCGCCGCGACCGGAGAAACTGTTCGGCCTGGGCAGAGGTGATCATGAGATCCTTCTTGATCTCCGGGCAGTCAGAAGGCGGCATGCCCTCCAGGCTGAAAGCCCCGGCCGGGCAAACCGCAACGCAGTGGCCGCAGCGTATGCAATAGTCGGCAAAGTCCTCCGAGGCCGTAGGTGGATCCTGCGGAGTCTTCATTTCAATGACCCTGGCCGGGCATTCCGCCACGCAGATCGCGTCCCGTTTGCACTTGTCCGGGTCCACCTCAAAATAAGGCATTGCTACATCCTCCCTGACGAACGAAACGCACCAACAGGTCGGAGCAGGGGATATGCGCCTTCGGTCCCCTTTTCCATTATCGATAAAGATTTTTCAGGCGCCCCAGGAATTCCCTGTCCCGCCTCTTGATGGCCTCGTCCAGACCTTCTTTGGTAAAGTCCGTGCTGTAATCGTAAAAACCCCGCCCCGTCTTGATCCCATCGTACCCTTTGTCAACAAGCTCCTTCAAGGCCTTGGGGGATTCGGTGGAGCTGCTGATTTCCGGGAGGAGGTTCTCGCACACCCGCAGCCAAAGCCCGAGACCTGCCAGATCCATGGTGAGCAGGGGGCCGATGCTGGCCAACCGGAACCCTATACTTCCCTTGATGGCGTTGTCGATGTCCTCAGGGGTCGCAATGCCCGCATCGCAAAGGGCGAGGATCTCGCGAGCCATGGCGATCTGCACCCGATTGACCAGGAACCCGGGCAGCTCCCCGTGGATCTTGACCGGAACTTTCTTGATTCTGACCAGGAGATCATAGGCCGTATCAAGAGTCTCCTCCGTAGTCTCCTCCCCTTTGACCACCTCCACCGTGGGTACGATGTGCGGGGGATTGAACCAATGGGTGATCACGAGGCGCCCCTTGTTTTTCACTCTTTGCCCGATGCCTTTGAGAGTCAACGACGAGGTGTTGCTGGCAAGAATCGCCTCCGGCCTGCAAAGGGCTTCCATCCTCTCAAAGAGCTCCTGCTTGACCGTCAGGTCCTCGGGTGCCGCTTCCACGACAAAATCGCTCTCGGCCACAGCCTCTTTCAGATCAAGCGTGGTGGAAAGACGCTCAAGTGAGGGTGTGATTCGATCGTGATCCAGCAACCCCGAGTCCGCGAAAAGCCGCAGGCCTTCCTCGATATGATGGGATGCCACATCCAGGACACCTTGATTTACATCGTAAAGCGTGACCGGGAATCCTTCCATGACGAAGCTCATGGCGATCCCGTGTCCCATGATTCCCGCGCCCAACACGCCGACCTTTTGGATATCTCGAACTCCCATGCGATCCACCTCCTTTTATCACCGCCGATTCGCACCCCCCGCTCCTTCCCAAGAAATCGGGGGGGCATTCTCGGCAACAGGGAAAAAGGGCCGCCTTCCTCAACCAAGAGGCGGCGGCCCTCTCCGCGTTCTTTTCGTTCGATGAAGGGAAGGCCCGGGGTCCCTCGAAGGATCCCTTTGCGTTATCAGGTGTTCCTCCAGCAGGCCCACCCTTCTGCGGTCTACAAGCTTCCCATCAGTTGGCCAGGACCTTCGGGAGCCACAGGCACAGTTGTGGAAATACGATGATGAGAATAACCACCAGGACCTGCAGTCCCACAAAAGGCACGATGCCCTTGTACATCTCCGGCAGTTCCAGGCCCACGTTGATACCCTTCAGGTAAAAAATGGAATAGGCGAAAGGCGGTGTGAGGAACGAAATTTGCAGACTGGTACACACCACCAGGCCCACCCAAAGGGGATCGAATCCCAGGCTCATCAGCATGGGACTGAATATGGGAACGATGATCATCAGGATCCCGATCCAGTCGATGAACATGCCCAGGAAAAGGATGATCAGGAGCATGGTGATGAAGATCCCCCAGGGCCCCAGGCCCAGACCTTTGAGAAAATTCGTGATCACATCCCCGCACCCCGCGCCCAAGAACGCGCCGGTGAACATGGAGGCGGCCACCGCGATAAAAATAATCATCGAGGTCACCCGTATGGTCACGAAACAGTTCTCCCTGAATTCCTTCCACGTAAGCCGCCTGTAAATCAACCCCAGGAGAATGGCGCCGATGGACCCCACTGCCCCCGCCTCGGTGGGAGAGGCGAAACCCACGAAAATGGACCCCAAGACCAGGACGATCAAGGAAATGGGGGGCAGGAGGTATTTCAATCCCAGGATCAGAGACTCCTTCGTGAAAAAGTTGAGTTGTTCCTCCGTGGGAAGCTTGGGTCCCATTTCGGGTTTGAACCAGGTCACGACAAGGACGTAAATGATGTAGAAAGTTCCCAGGAGGATTCCGGGGATCACCGCACCGGAGAACATCTGGATCACCGATACGCCGGCCATGGGCGCATAGAGGATCAACATGATACTTGGAGGGATCAGGATCCCCAATGTACCTCCGGCGCACACACAGCCCGACGCCAGGGACTTGGAGTATTTCGCCTGGAGCATGGGCGGAACCACCAGAAGACCGATAGCCGTCTCAGAAGCCCCCACCACCCCGGTGGTGGCGGCAAAAAGCATGGCCAGAACGATCGTGGCCAGGGCCAGCCCGCCGTTGATACCGCTCATCCACCGGTTGAGAATATGGAAGGCCCGTTCGGCCACGCCCGATGTCTGCATCATGGTACCCATGAAGATAAAAAGCGGTACGGCGGCGATGATGTATTGCGACAGGATCCCGTTCACCACCCGCATCGGGATCATATAGAGATAGGCCTGGCCCGTGGTCAGGAGACCGAAGACCAGGCCTACGGTTCCCAGGTTGAACGCCAGCGGAAACCCCGCCAGGAGGATGAACAGGCTGGCAATCATCAATATGGTGGTCAGTTCAGGACTCATGGGAAGCCCCCTTCACCGCGACATGAAGTGATCGAATGAAATCCGCGATACCCTGCAGGAAGAACAGCACGACGCCCAAGGCGATGGCCAGTTTGAACGGCCCGAGGATGGGGCGCCACGAACTGGCAGAGGCCCGCTCCCCATAACTCACGGCCCAGAGGGCGTGCCCGCCGATCTTGTACACGAGGACAATGAACAGCGGGAAAAAGAGCAGCAAATAACAAACCACGTCCACAATGGCCTGGGTCCTGGGCCTCAGGCGGCCGTAAAGCAGGTCCATCCGCACGTGCCCTTTGGTGTAGTGGCAATAGGCTGCGCCCAGCATGGCGTGTGCACCATAGAGCATGTAGGTGGTATCGAAGACCCACGTCTGGGGCCTATCGAAAAAATAGCGCATCACCACCTCGTACATGATGCAAAGTACCATGGCCATCACAAGATAACTGGCTCCCTTGCCGGTCCACTCGCTCATTCGATCAATGATTCGGAGTACCTTTTCCATGGAGACTCCCCAGCAAACCGGGCTACTACCCGGCCCCGTGCACGGGTAATAGCCCGGTGGCTTATTGGATTGAACCCCGTCCGCCTTTCTCCGGCCGCAACGCCGACCGTCGGGAAGGAAAGACCGATCCTTCGTCTAGTGCGGTAGGTTGTGGGTGTTGAAGAAGGGATACCACTGCTTCCCATAGGCCTTCTGGGATTCCCACACCTTCTTGAAGAAGGCGTCCTTCTCAGAGAGTTCATCCAGGTATTCCCACGCCCACTTGACCAGGGTCTTGACGGTCTCGGGCTCCATGACCACCGTCTGGATCCCTTTTTCCTTGAAGAATTTCACTGCATCGATGTTCTTTTTCTCCATCCAGAGCCAGTCCAGGAAACGACTCGCCTGGATAGCGGATTCCATCTGGTCCCTAATATCGGCCGGCAGTTTCTTGTAGGCGTTCTTATTAACGAGCACTTCGATTTGCCCACAGGGCTGGTGCACACCGGGGAGCATGACGTACTTGCAGACCTCCCAGATTCCCAACGTCTTGTCGAAGGCAGGGATGCTGTACTCGGCCGCCGTGATCACACCCCGCTGGAGGTTGGGCATGATCTCGCCGCCGGGCATGAAGACCACGGACATGCCGTGCCTGGTCAGGACGTCGCCCATGAGCGGCATCATGCGCATCTTGAGGCCTTTGAAATCCTCGATGGTGCGGCAGGGCTTTTTGGACCACATGAAGTTCTCCATGCTGAGGGGGGGACCGTGAAGGACCTTCACGTTGAAGCCGTACCTGTCCATCATCTCCTGGTGAAGTTCCTTGCCGCCTCCGTGCTCCAGCCACATCTGCATGTCAATGGAATTGAATCCACCAGGAACCGAGCAGAAGAGGGGCGCCACCTGGATCTTGCCCACCCACTGGCCCGCATAGCCGAAATTGACCTGGTAGACCCCGTCGCTCACAGCCTTGATGCCCTCGAAGGGCGGCACCAGGGCACCTGCCGGGTAGACCTCCCAGATCATCCGGCCGCCCGTGGCCTTTTTCACCCGATCCGCCATGTGAAGGAGGATGTCATGGTAGAGCATGCCCGCAGGGACGAAGCCCTGCACTTTCCATTTTATGACCTTGCCTTTTGCGAAAGAGGTTACGCTAAAAGAAATTACCAGTCCGACAACCAACAGGGCGATCAAGAGCTTCCTTCCCATCTACTGCCTCCCTTTTCAAAAATTGTCAATAGTTCTCAATGGTTAACAGAAAAAACGCCTTCGAAAGATTCCTGTTACTTAAATTCATCTCTTAGTAGTTGTCAAGAAAAAACCATGCATCCCCGTCTACAGGGCGCGGAGAACATTTTTTTTGAAAAAAGAACTGATTGGTGGTATGAGTCATCCCAGAACTAATAGAGTCCGGGGAGAAATGTTTTTCGACTGAGCGGCCTCCATAGCGGGTGCAAGGATGGCCTCATTACGGCGGAAAAACAGTGGTTCCCCGGCGCGGGCATCTTTACACACCATAAATAAAGAGGGGGTGGACGCATGGCCAAGATCCTGTGGGAACCTTCCAGCGAAGCCGTAAAAAAGACAAATATGTATAAGTTCTTTGGTTTCGTAAACGAAAAATACGGTCTGAATATCTCGGATTACAACACGCTGTGGGAATGGTCGGTTGAAGACATCCCGAACTTCTGGGCTGCCGTATGGGACTTCGTCCAGATCAAGGCCTCGAAGCCTTATGACGAAGTGGTGGACGACCCGGCGAAACTTCCCGGAGCGCGCTGGTTTTCGGGGGCGGAACTAAACTTCGCCGAAAACCTTCTCAGGTACCGGGATGAACAAACGGCTCTGATCTTCAGGGGGGAGGACAGCGTCAGGCGCACAGTAACTTACAAGGAGCTTTACGACGAAGTGGCGCGCACGGCCAAGTCCCTTCGGGAGGCCGGGGTCAAATCAGGCGACCGGGTGGTGGGGTTTGTCCCCAACATGCCCGAGGCGATAATCGCCATGCTGGCGGCCACCAGTACCGGCGCCACCTGGTCTTCCTGCTCTCCCGATTTCGGGATCAAGGGCGTTCTGGACCGTTTCGGCCAAATCAAGCCGAAAGTTCTTTTCACGGCCGACGGGTACTGGTTCAAGGGCAAGCCCCTCGACTCCCTGGAGAGGATCGGCGCCATCCTCAAAGAACTCCCCAGCATCGAAAAGGTAGTGGTCATCCCGTATACCAATGAAAGGCCCGACATCTCCGCCGTGCCCAATGCGGTGCATTATGCGGATTTCAAATCGGCCGAAAGCGGCCTTGAAATCGACTTCGAGCAACTTCCCGCGGACCACCCCCTTTACATCATGTACTCTTCGGGCACCACGGGGCTTCCCAAGTGCATGGTCCAGAGTGCGGGAGGGGTCCTGATCAACCAGCTCAAGGAACTGGTCCTTCACACGGACCTCAAGCGGGAAGATACGATTTTCTATTTCACCACCTGCGGATGGATGATGTGGAATTGGCTCACCTGTTCCCTGGGCGTGGGCGCCACACTGGTGCTCTACGACGGCAACCCCTTTCACCCGGACCCCTGGGCTCTCTGGAAGATGGCCGAAGACGAAGGAATCACGGTATTTGGAACCAGCGCGGGATACATTGCGGCCATGATGAACGCAGAGGTGAAACCCCGCGAACGGTTCGCCCTCAAACCGCTCCGCGCAGTCCTTTCCACCGGCTCGCCCCTGTCCGTCGAGGGCTTTGAATACATCTACGAAACCGTGAAAAGCGACCTGCAACTTGCTTCCATGTCCGGCGGCTCGGACATCAACGGGTGTTTCGCCGCGGGCGATCCCACCTCACCGGTTTACGCGGGCGAACTCCAGTGCCGGTGTCTCGGGATGAAGGTGGAAGCCTTCGACGAGCAGGGCCGTCCCGTGCGCAACCAGCAAGGTGAGCTTGTCTGTACGGCGGCCTCCCCTTCCATGCCCATCTATTTCTGGGACGATCCGGACGGAGCCAAGTATCATGCAGCCTATTTCGACGTCTATCCCAACGTGTGGCGTCACGGGGATTTCATCGAAATCAACGACAGGGGCGGTGTGGTCATCTACGGCCGGTCCGATGCGACTTTGAATCCCGGGGGAGTGCGCATAGGAACGGCCGAGATCTACCGTCAGGTGGAAGCCCTACCGGAGATCGCCGACAGCCTCGTGGTGGGCCAGAACTGGAAAAACGATGTGCGGGTGATCCTCTTCGTAAAGATGGAAGAGGGCCGGGAGCTAACCGACGAGTTGAAAAACAAGATCCGTGTCACCCTGCGCACAAATGCATCGCCAAGGCACGTTCCCGCCAAGATCATCGAGGTGCCTGACATTCCATATACGCTGAACATGAAAAAGGTGGAACTGGCGGTCAAGAAGGTGATCGAAGGCAAAGCGGTGCTGAACAAGGACGCCCTGAGCAATCCGGAATCCCTGGATTACTTCGCGGACCTGAAGGAATTGCAGGAAGATTAGAGGGGGGGGCGGGCATGAGCGGAGAAAAGGACACCAGCGCCCTGCCCGTCACCCTGTTCCCTCACTCTTACGCGATCCCCGAGACCTTCCGGTGCCTCCGGGATATGTTCGGGCGGGTTAGGCTCTGCCTTCCCTGGTATATG
>Ga0180301_10004441_pt1 | contig 10833 bp, 11 predicted proteins | sample GuaBasSediGuay16_FD_121797 | JGI IMG/M metagenome (GOLD analysis project Ga0180301, IMG submission 121797) | Subseafloor sediment microbial communities from Guaymas Basin, Gulf of California, Mexico - Guay16, Core 4569-2, 12-15 cm | ecosystem: Environmental > Aquatic > Marine > Hydrothermal... | reverse complement strand
TTCTTCATAACTCTGCCATGAGAACGCCTATAATAATGTGCATATCCAGTTTCAACAGTCTTCTCTACCGCCTCCCTGTTAACATAGGCTAATGTTAACACCTTCCCGGAGCCATACTCTTGCACAACCACCGGAAGTAATCCGCCGCACTTTTTAAAGTCTAATTCATCTATGCCCACAGTTCTTAGCTTCTTCAAAGCCTAATAGGCACCCCCCTTTCATGTAGAAAACGCTTAATCACACCTATAGGATACTTACTGTAATGGAAGACTGAAGCTGCTAGAGCTGCGTCAGCCTTACCTTGACTGAACGCTTCAAGAAAGTGCTCAGGTTTTCCGGCTCCGCCGCTTGCTATAACAGGTATGCTAACGCGTTCAGCGATGCTTCTAGTTAATTCTATGTCATACCCATCCTCAGTTCCATCCTTATCCATTGATGTTAAAAGTATTTCACCTGCACCTAACTCTTCTCCCTTCACAGCCCATCTAAGTGCATCCATCCCCGTTGGTTTACGTCCACCATAAGTGTAAACTTCAAACCAGCATGATCCTCCAGAGGTTTCCACAAGGACTCTATCCTCCCTCTTCTCATATCTTCTTTTTGCATCTATCGCTAAAACAACACATTGGGAGCCGAAGGTTTCAGCAAGCTCCCTGATAAGCTCCGGTCTCTCAACAGCAGCCGTGTTAACAGATACCTTATCGGCGCCGCTACATAAAACTATGTGCGCGTCCTCAACGCTTCTTATTCCCCCTCCAACTGTAAACGGTATATTTATTTCGGTAGCAATCGACTTAACAACATCTTTAAGTATGCTTCTCTTTTCAGGGGAGGCTGTTATATCCAAAAATACAAGCTCATCAGCTCCCTCATCGCTATAGCGTCTTGCAAGCTCAACTGGGTCACCAGCATCCCGAAGATTGACAAAGTTTATTCCCTTAACAACTCTTCCATGATCAACATCTAAACAAGGAATTATTCTTTTAGCCAAAACCATATCCTCTACCCCTTCCACCTAACAATTCTTGTTTGAGGCAACTTTTAAGGCTTCTTTGAGGTTGAGCTTCCCCTCATATAATGCTCTCCCGACAATCACTCCGTAAACTCCAAGATCCCTCAAAGCCCTTATATCATCTAGGCTCTTCACTCCTCCCGAAGCCATCACGTTGACATCTAGCCTCATAATTTTAGAAAGCCTCTCAATATCAGGTCCGCTCATAGTTCCATCCCGCTGAATAGCTGTCACCAAAAAGAATTTGACCCCTAGGGCTGAGAATATTTCGGCAGCCTCCTCAAGAGTCATGCAGACTGATTTTCTCCAACCGTTAACCATAACTTTCCCTTTTAAATGATCCAGAGCCACAACTATTCTTTCTTGTCCAAAATTTTTTAGAAGAACCCTGAGAGTTTTAGGTTTCATAAATGCAAGTGAACCTAATATTATTTTTCCGGCGCCAGCATTAACTAGCTGGGTTGCCTTCTTTAAGCTTCTTATTCCCCCTCCGACTTGAACTGGAACCCTAATGGATTGAATTATCCGAATTATGGTCTCCAAGTTTCCGCCGGATCCAAGGGCTGCATCCAGATCGATTACATGGATCATTTGAGCCCCTTCAGCTTCCCATCTTCTTGCAAGAGTAACCGGATCCCCCAGCTGCTCATATGACTTCGCTAGTTTAGGGTCTCCCCTTAAAAGCCTAACAACCCTTCCATCCATCACATCAACAGCAGGTATTACATACATGAATCTAAACCTCACCGCCAAAGACTGAATCCAGCATTCACCCTCTAATCAACTTCACAAAGTTCCTGATTACTTTTTCACCCGGCTTCCCAGATTTTTCTGGGTGGAATTGAACGCCAAATACATTGTCCCATGTCACAACCGATGCGAATCTAACTCCATATTCGGTTTCAGCTGCGATAACGCTCTTATTTCTTGGAGCCGCATAATAGCTGTGAACGAAATAGAAGTAGTCTTTCTCGCTTACTCCATCAAGAAGAGCGGTTGATCTAACAATCTCCAAATTATTCCATCCCATATGAGGGATCTTAACATTTCTAGGTAGCTTGACAACCCTTCCCTCCAGCAAGCCTAGCCCCCTAACATCAGGGCTTTCATCACTTCCCTCGAAAAGTAGCTGCATACCTAAGCATATCCCTAGAATCGGCTTCCCCTCCCCAATTAAATCCATTAGATCAGCCCTAATCCCCTCCATGTTTTTCGCTCCCATCCTAAAGTTGCCGACGCCTGGAAGGATGACGGCGTCTGCGTTCCTTAAGCATTTGGCTTCGGAGCACATGTTCACTCTTAAACCGAATCTTTCAAATGAGCGTTTTATGCTGAAGAGGTTTCCAACCCCATAATCTATCACGGCGACTCTAGACATTTAGAGAACCCCCTTCGCACTTGGAACCCCCTTCCTAGCGGGATCTATCGAAACAGCCTGCCTCAGGGATAGGGCTAAAGCCTTAAAGGCCGCCTCAACCTTGTGATGATCGTTTAAGCCATAGAGAACCCAGAGATGTATGTTTGCGCGCAGAGAGTTCGCCAGAGTCTCAAGGAAATGATAAATATCCTCGCTTGCTGCATCCTCAACACGTTTATTCTCAAGTTTTAAATCAATTTTTGGATATGCCCTATTTGAAAGATCTATGGCTGCAAAAGCAAGTGAGCAATCCATTGGAACGATTGCGTAGCCGAACCTCCTAATGCCGGAGGCATCGCCGAGAGCCCTCCTTATTGCTTCACCCAGGCATATGGCTACATCTTCAATAACATGGTGGCTTAGGTCCCCCGACGCGTCCACATATATGTCGATTAAGCTGTGAGCTGCTAATGATCTAAGCATATGATCCATAAAAGATGTTCCAGTGTGAACCTCCGCTAATCCGGCTCCATCAAGTTCAACCCTAACCCTAATCTCAGTTTCAGCAGTTTTTCTATAAAATTCGGCTTCCCTCAAATCATTCCACCTCTAATCGCCTCAATCACATATGGGATCTCATTAACAGATGGTAAGATAAGGTCACATCCATACTTAAGGAATTCCTTTACAGCCTCCTCCCTTACGTTGGTGTACTCGTAAACCCCGGCGGACAGGAATCTCAAGTCGCTTTTTCTAGCTTCGCTGACCATTATTGCATCCTCCATAGAGTCCCCGACATAAAGTATGAATCTAAATGGCTCCAGAGCCCTAGCCGCCTCGAATAATGAAAACGGATTCGGCTTCTTAAGATTAACCTTAACCCTTCTCTCAGCTTCCTCAATCCTATCCAAGAAAATTAAAGCCTTAGGATTAAATGACGCCAATAGATCCTGTAAAATACGCTCCGCTGGTTTAAATCGGCTTCCCGAAGCTACACCTAGCTTTCCATCTCCCAAGATTGAAGATAGACGTTTTAGGGTTTCACGTTTAATTATTGGCTTCCCATTCTCTATCATCCCCTGCCCCCAATAAACCATTGGTTTAACACCGTAGATTTCCTCAAAAAGTTTAGGTCCGCAAAATATTTCCTCAGCGACTGTTTCAATTATGCTTCCGCCAACCTTCTTGGAGCCCTGAAGAAAATTTCTAACTGAAATATAGAAGTCCCTTGAGGCTACTCCGGAATCCAGCAGGGCTTTATCAACCGAAGCCACGCCGGTTACATCCAGCTGACTGGTGAAATCTCTGAGCCTAGCCGCTAGTTTCCCTAGGAAAGATAAGCTTAATCCATTAGCTTCTCCCCTGATTTTCTCTTTAGCCATCAACAGCCGCTTAGCCGCATTCTCCTCATGTAGAAGTGTTTCAGCGGCTTCTTTAAGTTTCCTCCGCATTTTCCCCGGAAGATGGCATAGCAGAAACATTAGGATTCCGTAAACTATGTCCCAATCATTATTGAAGCCTCCGCTTTTCCTGAACAAGAATATGATTTCATCTGTAACTAGGCTTCTAGGAATTCTGTAGCCGGTTAAGCACTCAAATATGTAGGCTGCAGCCTCAGATATGGCTTTATTGTAGCCTCTTACATCTATTAACACCCCGTCGCAATCAAATATGACTGCATCAATCATCCCTAGACTCCGCATGCTTCCCTCCTTAACATACGTCTTCTTGGAACAAATATCCAACACAACGTATCCTTCGGGATTAGGCTTCAATGCTCAAAACCTCTTTTAATTCTTCTAGAAATCGATCCATAAGAGGAGTGGGTGCAACCGTAACCCTCAAACAATTGTTAAATTTTAGGACGCGGCCTACGTTCCTCACTATAATTCCCCTGTTTAGCAAGCTTCTGTAGACCGATGAGGAATCTCTGTTAACTTGGAAAAGCACAAAGTTCGTTTCTGAAGGAAATGCCCTAACACCGCCTATCTCATTAAGTTTTTCAATAATCCTCCCTCTTTCAGCCTTAAGCTCCCCTATTATTTCCCTTATATACTCCAAGTTCTCCAGCATCTTTACAGCAGTCTTAAGAGCAACCAAAGATGCAGTGTAGGGCATCTGAACTCTCTCATTTATGACCTTCGCCAGCACCCTATTCGCCACAGCGTAGCCAACCCTCAACCCCGCCAAACCGAAAACCTTGGAAAATGTTTTAAAGACTATTAGGTTTTCAAGTTCGCTGACCTCGTCCACTAGGCTTGAACCCGCAAAGTCGGCGTAGGCTTCATCCACAACGACGATCCCCTCAAATTCCTCAGCTAAACGCAGGACATCTTCACGATTAAATTGGTTTGCAGTCGGATTGTTCGGTGAGCAGAGGAAAACAATCTTGGTTTTAGGAGTTATAGAAGACAACAACGCTTCTAAATCTAGGGAAAAGTCATCTCTTAAAGGAATCTTCCTGTAGGCTGCGCCTTGAGCTCTCACGCATCTTTCATAAATGACGAATGTTGGGGCGATTGCCAGCGCCTCATCACCCTCTCTAAGGGACATTCTGGAAACAAGATCTATGAGCTGATCGCTTCCGGCGCCAATCACTATTTCATCTGATGGAATATTGTAATGTAGGCTTATAGAGTCCCTCAGCTCTCCATACTCGTCTCTAGGGTATATTCTAGGGTCAACTTCCTCAGCAACCTGCCTCAAAATCTTCCTCACGAAATCCAGCGGTATGAATAGGTTCTCGTTTGAATTCAACTTCAAAATTTCAGATGGCTTTCTACCTATTTTTGAAGCTAACCCCTCAATTGTTTCGCCAACATCATACTTGTCCAGTTTCTCCACTCTTGAAACGATCTCTTTAACTATCCTCTTCTCCTTCCCATTCAATATTTAAACCTCTCCTTTATAGCTAACGCGTGATTAGGTAATCCTTCGCTTTCAGCCAAAACTCTCACCCCAGTCCAGAGCTCTTTTAAAGTTTCCCTTGAGGCTTCAGCGATGCTCACATGTTTAATGAAGCTGAGAACCGATAGAGAGGAGCAAACCCGCCCAAATCCCCCGGTTGGCAGAACATGGTTAGTTCCCAACAAGTAATCGCTTAGGGAGGCTGGGGTGTAGCAACCAACCAATATTAGACCAGCCGAATTTATGCGCTCAGCTATTTCATGAGCCCCCTCAGCAATTATCTCCAAGTGTTCAGGTGCAAGCTCATTCACAAATTCAATAGCCTCATCCATGCTGCCGGCAATTAATATTAATCCTTTCCCCTCGAAGGCGGCTCTAACCCTATCCCCATTCGATACAGTGTCCAGTAATTGCATTATTCTTTCAATCACCTGTCTGGCAACACGCATGGAAGTTGTCACCAAAATAGCTACGCTGTCAGCACCATGTTCAGCCTGCGCTATCATATCCCACGCAATGTAATCTGGATGAGCCCCTTCATCAGCCAATATCGCTATTTCGCTTGGTCCAGCGGGATGATCTATAGGCACATCACATGAAACAATGCTTTTAGCCGCCAAAACATACTTGTTTCCCGGACCAACTATCTTATCAACCGGATTTATTGTTTCGGTTCCATACGCTAGGGCTGCAATAGCTTGCACTCCTCCAACTCTATAGATTTCATCAGCTCCACACAGGTCTGCAGCCACGAGAGTTAGAGGATTTATTTCACCACTCCTCTTTGGAGGCGAGCAAACAACCACCCTAGGCACTCCAGCCACCTTCGCCGGCACAACCGTCATTATAACGGTGCTTGGATACGCTGCTTCCCCGCCGGGAATATAGCATCCGACGCTCCTAATTGGACAGTATTTCCAGCGTATTTTCACACCTAATTCATCCTTATACTCGAATCCTATCTGCGCTAAAATTTCTCTCTCAAATCTTTCAACTCTCTCCTTTGCAAGTTTTACGGCTGATAGCTGCTCTCCGCTTACCATATTATATGCGTTCTCAATCTCCTCCCGGCTTACTTTAAGCTGCTCCACCTTAAGGTTAACGCCGTCAAACCTTGCGGTTAAATCTATGAGGGCTTCATCTCCCCTCTTTCTAACGTCCTCAATTATCTCCTTGACATAGGTCAATAGTTTTTCATCTAGCCTTCTTTTCCTCGGCCACCTATCTTTCAGAGCCAGCTCCCTCGCCTTGCTTATCTTAAGCACTTTTATCAGCATTCTCCGCATCCCTCTCGCTGGAAGTTATCTCCTCCAGTGGAAGAACCTGTCTCGGCTCATAAACGACAAGTCCTTGAGCCAGCTTCCTTAATGCTGGAAGAATCTCCAGAAACTGATTTTTGTCTATTACGGTGTTAACTGAATACCAGTTTTTATCCGATAGAGGTGCAACTGTCGGCTTCTTTAGAGCTGGTAGGCTTCTTAAAAGATTAGAGAGGTTGTCCTTGTGAACATTCACAAATATATGGAGCTTTTTCCTTCCGTCAACAACGCCTCTGAGAAGCGTTAATATATCGTATATTTTCTCGCGTTTCTCCGGATCCCTAAGCGAGTTCTTATTCGCTATGAGTATAGCCGTTGACTCCATCAAAACTTCAATAGGCTTCAGATTATTCTGCTCTAGAGATTCACCGGTCTCCATAACGTCGATTATGGCGTCAGCGTTCTCCGGAGGCTTCGCTTCAGTCGCCCCAAAGGAAAGATATAAAATAACCCTGCTGTTTTTTCCCTTCTTCCACCATGGAGTAACCATCAAAGGCTCTTTCTCACCGTAAATCTGCCTATAAGTCGGGTTATTCATTAAATATTCAGCTGAAATATTAAGATACTCTGTTGATATTCTCAGAGTCCTTCCTTCACGATTAAACTTTCTCAGCAGATCAGAGAGACTTTCTATGCTGGTCCAAGCCTTAGGAACCGCTAAAACAAGCTTCACTCTCGCATATTCCAGATCTAATAGAACTTCAACATTGTCTGCACGTGTTTCACGCAGCCAGTCAAGCCCCGTTATACCTATATCATGAAGCCCCTCCCCGACGAATATGGGTATCTCCTGCGGTCTAAGAATCTTCAGTTCAATTTTAGGATCGTTGACTGACGGTCTATAGGTGCGCTCTCCACTCGATATTACGTATCCAGCTCTCTCCAGTATTCTAAAGGTTCCTTCAGCAAGATGCCCTTTAGGTATAACAAATCTGACTTTACTCATAGTTTCACCACCTTGAAATTTAGGCTAAGACGTGACTTTAACAGCTCAAAACGCCTAGAGATCAAATAGGAAAAAGGTTGATTCAAATATCTAATGAAAGAAAATACAAATTTCGAATCTAATAATAGAGTGATAAGCAGATCAGCGATGAACGCAATCTCCCCTTATGAACGCGATCCCCCAGCACTCTTCACACCACTCAAAATAGGCTACAGTTTCACCATATAAATCTTTTCATTATTTCACTTCATAATCGCCGCTTAAACTCCAAAACAATCCTAGATTTCTAACCGCCAGCGGATCAATTACGTTTATAAGACTGAAGAGAACAAAATCTTCCTTAGAACCATTAGTAATTAACGCTTCAAAAAGTTAGAGCGGCTTAAAAGTGAAGTTGAAAATCTGTGTTCCCATACCGGCTAGAAATCTTCTCGACACCATCACCATGATGGAGAGGGCTGAAAGAAGCGGGGCAGACTTAATTGAAATACGCCTAGACTACATGACTCCGGAAAACCCAAATGTTCTAGATGGCCTAGAGGAAATAGTTAGGCGCTCCACCGTTCCCCTTATAGCAACCAACAGACATAGAAGTCAAGGAGGAAAATGGAGGCTAAGCGAGGAAGAAAGGCTGAAAACCCTAATTAAAGCCGCTGAAGCAGGCTTCACGTACATAGATGTTGAATTAACCACCCGAAAACTAAACGATTTCATCCGTATAGCTAAAAGAAAGGATGCAAAAATCATAGTCTCCTTCCACGATTTCAATCTAACACCGCCACCCAACGAAATGAACAAAATATTCATGGCGGAAATTGAGGCTGGAGCCGACCTATGCAAAATCGTCACCACGGCTAACAGCCTAACAGACAGCATCAACTGCCTAATATTCACCCATGAAGCCAGCAAAAACAATGATGTAGTCTGCTTCGCTATGGGAAGAAACGGCTTGCTCTCAAGAATCCTCTCTCCTCTCTTCGGTGCAGCATTCACCTTCGCATCGCTTGAAACCGGCCTAGAAACAGCCCCCGGACAAATAACCATAGAGAACCTAAAGGAGATATATGCGAGGCTGGGTGTTTAGGGTGAACGTATCCGGCAAAACCAAGGTTTGCGCCTTAATCGGTGATCCAGTAGAGCATTCGTTAAGCCCGACAATCCAGAATGCTGCATTCCATCATCTAAACTTAGATTATATTTATGTAGCATTCAATGTTCAGGCAGATCAGCTTAAGAATGCGATTTTGGGCGTTAAGGGACTAGGCATCCACGGATTAAATGTTACGATGCCTCATAAAATCAACATAATAAAATATCTCGATGAACTGGATGAGACGGCTGAGAAAGTAGGCTCCGTGAACACAGTTCTAAATAGAAGCGGCAGGCTGATCGGTTATACAACCGACGGTATAGGAGCGTTAAACGCCCTAAAGTATGCGGGATCTAACCCTTCAGGCAAAAAAATTGTGGTTTTAGGGGCTGGGGGAGCCTCCAGATCCATATGCTTCACGCTCGCCGAGTATGCATGTGAACTCATAATACTCAATAGAACCCTGAAGAAGGCTGTGGACCTAGCAAATAATATACGTAAAGTTCTAGGTGAAAGAACAAGCGTTAGGGCAGCCGTTCTCACCAATGAAAATCTAGAGAGGGAGCTTAAGAATGCGGATATACTTATCAACGCAACTTCCGTAGGTATGAAGCCTAACGATGCCTATACGCCTGTTAACCGCAGTTTTCTGCATCGAAACCTAACAGTCTTTGATATAGTTTATGAGCCGCTTGAAACCAGATTGCTTAGAGAGGCTCGTCTAGTAGGCGCCAAAACCATTGACGGATTATCCATGCTCATCCATCAGGGAGCAGTCTCCTTTGAAATATGGACCAACGTAAAAGCGCCCATAAAAGTTATGCGGGAAGCCGCTCTAAGAAAAATAAGGGAAGCAGAAAAACAGTAGGAAAGCTTTGAGGATGTGATAACTTGCCTCAAATTGGACGGGCTATAGCCTACGGCGCCGTCACAATAATCAACGCGATCTCATGCGGTTTGGGAGCAGCCTTAGGTATAAATCTAAGAACCGAAGCTACGGTTAAACTTACCGATGAACCTGGAAGAGTAGAGGGGAAAATTCTTTCCGACCCCTCAGAAAGCACGATATTAATCGAAAAGGTTGTTAAACGAGTTTTGAGACACTTTAAACTTGAAGACCAGTATGGTGCATATGTTGAAACTCAATCCAACATACCGATTGCACGTGGACTAAAAAGTAGTAGTGCAGCGGCGAACGCGCTCACGCTGGCAACGATTTCAGCATTAAATGAGAAAGTTGATGATTTAACAGCCGTCAACATTGGGGTTGACGCATCTATTGAGGCCGGTGTAACTGTTACCGGGGCTTTCGATGACGCATGCGCCTCCTATTTTGGAAATGTAGTGATAACCGACAACTACAAAAGAAAGCTTCTAAAGCAATTTCAACCCAAGGAAAACTATAGGGTTCTAATCCACGTTCCATCCCGGAAATCCTACACTTCAAAATCTAATGTCAACCGGATGAAAATAATAGCGAATGAAATAAAAACCGTACATAAAATAGCTCTGCTGGGAGACTATTGGCAAGCTATGACTCTTAATGGGCTTCTATACTCAGCTGTTCTAGGTTATAACCTGAACATTGCAATAGACGCGTTAGCCGCAGGCGCCGTAGCAGCCGGTTTATCCGGTAAGGGTCCAGCAGTAGCTGCGGTCGCCCCGAAAGATAGGGTTAGCGATATACGTGACGCTTGGGCGGTTTACCGGGGAGAAATAATTGAAGCTGAAATCAATCGGGAGAAAGCCCATGCATTATAATTTATAATAACCTAACGGTCATGAAGTATGTGTGAATGAAAATTGCCTGATTTAATCATTAGAGGTAAAGTCAGTCTCTCCGGGTCAGTTAAGGCGCCTCCCTCAAAGTCTCATACGCATCGAGCCATAATAGCATCAGCCCTCTCAGAGGGAATATCTGAAATACGTAACCCATTAATCTGCGATGACACCCTAGCAACAATCAGAGCATGCCGCATGCTTGGAGCGGAAATAACAAGTTTTCCGAATGAAACGCTGAAAGTTTCAGGTTTTCCTAAACCCAAAACCCCGGAAAATGTAATAGATTGCGGAAATTCCGGTTCAACATTAAGATTCATCACTCCCATATGCGCATTGGCTGAGGGAATATCCGTTTTAACAGGGGGAGAAAGCCTCAGAAAAAGACCTATGGGTCCCCTTCTTGAGGCTTTAAATCAGCTG
>Ga0180301_10004440_pt1 | contig 10833 bp, 9 predicted proteins | sample GuaBasSediGuay16_FD_121797 | JGI IMG/M metagenome (GOLD analysis project Ga0180301, IMG submission 121797) | Subseafloor sediment microbial communities from Guaymas Basin, Gulf of California, Mexico - Guay16, Core 4569-2, 12-15 cm | ecosystem: Environmental > Aquatic > Marine > Hydrothermal... | reverse complement strand
TGTTGTGGATGAATGCCATACTCCGATGCTATTTGAGTTATTGTCTTGTCTCCTTTTGCAGCTTCAAATGCTACTTTTGCCTTGAATTGAGCCGTGTATTTCCTTTTCCTTCCCATCCTTCTATGCCCCCTTCATTTATTGAATTTTATAACCTGTCCAATTTCCGGGGGGCATTTCAATTTTTGAAACAACGCCTTCTAATTTAATTTTGATTATTTGGTTTTTCTTTCCTTCTGAATTTTTCTACTGGCAATACTATCGAATTTTCTTTTCTTCTGCGCATTTTTGAGAATCATCTCAGCTGTTTCCATATCAGTGATCAGAACATTAATTAATCTTCCCCTCAATGCTCCTATGATCGATTGGACTTTTTGTAATCCCCCAGCTATTCCAATTCTTAAATCAATTTTCAAAAAATCATCCAAAGAGATATTCACGAGATACTTATAGATTTCTAAGTTTATTACTACCCCTTCCTCATCGAAAAAGTGTGTTAAAACATCACCAACCACGTTGCTTTCGAGTAGTAATTTGAGATATTTTTCATCAAAGATCTTATTTTGGAAAAGAGGAGATTTTTGTATGTAGCATCCTATACCAACTATTGCAATATCTAGTTTTTTCCATATTTCGATAATTTCCTTTAAATCATCTGAAGCAAGTAAGTATTCCTTCTGAAGAGGATCTTCCACATAAAAAGGAGCAAAAAGATATTTTGCATTTGCTTCATAACTTTCGGAGAAGTTTCTAACGAAGTCATTTGTTCTGAAATAATGGGGTAATTGATTTGTTCCTCCTGTCATAGGTACAAAAGTAGTCTTTTTTAATTTCTTGGTCGGAACCAAATTTTTCGAAATTATTTCCATTGTACTTCCCCAGCCTATTCCAACATTCACTCCATCTAATAACAACTCATCTAATATCTGTCCTACAAGAGACGCTCCTATGTGATAATTCTTTCCTCCTTCATAGAAAGGAAATGGAGTGATAAAAACATCTTTCAATTCGAATCTTTCGATTAATTTCTCCTTTATAATTTCTGTTTCCAAAAATGGATCCCTCAATTTTATCTCAACCAAACCCAACTCTCGTGCTTGTTTCAAATACCTGCTTATGAGAACTCTATTCGTTCCTAGTTGATCAGCTATTTCTTGCTGAGTTTTCCTATTTATATAATACTCATATGCTATTAAGTAAAGTTTTTTTAAAAAAATCAGTTTTATTTCTGCCCTTTCCCATAGTTTTTAATTCCTTTCTCATTCTGTGAGATTATGAAACTTCTTTCTTAGCATAAAACAATAATAGTTTTGAGCAAATATGCAATCACAGACCCCTCTCAATTATGGAAAAATCCTTATTCTTCAGAGATTTTAAAGACCATAATTTTCTGAAATTTCTATTTTAAAGTACTTCATAATTGAAATGAGTGACATAAATGTTCCTGGATATGCATGACACAAATTTTATAGCAGTGATATATGTTAAACTGCCTTCAATTTAGGAAATTGTTCTAAAAATTCTCAGATTTCATCAATAAAACGCATCTCCCTTTATTCGCACCGCTAGAATTCTTTTAGTTTTTACCCTCAAGGTCTCCTATTTTTAAGAGAACTTTTAGCACTTTTGATTTGTTATTAAGAGCGTATTCAAAAGCCTTGGGCAAATCTTCAAAAGCAAAAACATTTGTGATTATTGAATCATAATCAACATCATTTTTTTTCAGAAGATCCATCGCTATCAAAAAATCATCGCGTGTATACATAAGAGAACCTTTCAAATTCAATTCCCCATCTTGAACAAATATAAGTTCAGCTCTTGTGACCGAACGAGGTACCCCTAACAGTATAATATCCGTCCCCTTTCGAGCATTTTTTATAGCAAAGTTTATTGAATCATCACTTCCCACACACTCGAAGACAACATCTGGCCCTTCCTGAGAGAAAGATTTCAAATCCAAAGAATCCGGTTTTACAGTTATCACTCCTGGGCAGAGCTTTTTAATTTTAATCAATCTCTCCTCTATAGGATCAACAGCTATTATTTTTCGAGCACCTGAAAGGTAAAGAAATATTGTTACAAAGGCTCCAATAGGACCACAACCAATCACCAATGCCTCATCACCGGGTTTGAAGCTCGAGCGTCTAACACCATGGATACCAACTGCAAAAGGTTCTGTCAATACAGCTCTTTTAGGAGGTAATCCTTCAATTTTGTAAACTTTATTAGCAGGTACTACCACATATTTTTGGAATCCTCCATTCGTTTTTGTACAACCTATAACATCCAACTCACGACAAATATTATAACGTCCGTGGACACAGTTATAGCATTTCCCGCAAGTGAGGCTTGGCTCCACAACCACCCAATCACCTTCTTGTAACTCTTCTACATTTCTTCCTTTCTTGAAAATTTTGCCTACAAACTCATGTCCCAAAATTTTTCCTGGCTTTACCAAAGGATGTTCCCCTGTATATGCGTGTAAATCTGATCCACAGATACCCGCATACATTACTTCTATTACTACCTCATCTTCTCCAGGTGAGGGAATTTCTCCTTCAACCAATTCGAATTTGCGAATATCCTTAAAGTACCATCCCATATTTTTTACAGCCATATTTTTAAACCCCCTTTATCTCAAGTTATTCGTTTTGAATAAATAAGGAACATAAAAGGATAAGGAGAAGTACGGAAACCAGTTTCAATCAATTTCGCAGCAGGACAAAAATAATAGTTCAGCCTGAGTTCCTCGAGAAAATCCCTCAATCCTATTGAGCAATTTGACGAACTATTTTGTTAGATTCTCGATGATGTATTTGTCAAAGTATTCTTCGCCATTTGATAATATCTCTTCACTAATCACCCTATCCTTTCCAGACCTAGCGTTTCGGGGGTATGTGAAGTTTGCGACAGGCAAGTTTAAGTGTAGTCAAAGGCAAAATCACCCATCCATCTGTTAAGTGCCCCTGTTAGAGGCAAGACGCGAAGTACCGCAGAGTACCCAAGCCCAATTTTTACATTCTTTATCCTGAGCTTGAAGAAAACGAGAAAGCAGAAAATTTTATTCTCTCCCTTTTTCTGAAAACCAGCCTTCATTTCTCATCGCTTCCATTGAAACTCTGTTACTCGGACCATCTCCTCTGGCTACAAAAACCCCGACATTTTCACCAACCGCCTTTGATATCTCCGCAACATCTTCATGTGTGAATCCTGGACAAAGAAGAATTGATTGAACGCCTTCCTCTTTGACAGCCTTTTTGCATACTTCAATTGCTTGCTTCTGATTCTTGACCACTACTACAAAGAGTTTATAGTACTTGGATGTTTTGACAACACATTTATGTTTCTCCGGCTCTGCATCAGGGGCATGGGCTAAGAACAGTACTTTAAATGCCATACTTATCACCTCCTAAAAATTTTTCTCTACCTTCAACTGCTTTATCTTTTTGTATGTTTTGTCTGATGATTTTCTAGCTCCTCTGACAGGCCTTTTTTCTCAAAAACAAACACATGTTTTCAAGAGATTTTTTCTTCCAAACTTTAATCTGCTGTGGATGAATGTCATACCTGGATGTTATCAGATATGCCTTGAATTGCTGTATGTACTTCTCACTCACACTTATCTTCCCGCGTTCTCTTCCTGTTGAGCATCATCTGTCCTTTTTCGAGGATATCTCAATTGTTTATTTTATAAAATGCTCAATGCTTTATGGGTTCTCAAGGATTATTTAAATCTTTTCACAACAGGTTTGGCTGTTTTGCTATTCACAACTTTTTACAGAGATCATGAATGTGGCGATAAAACAACAAACTGGTTCCTTGATTGGACTGGTTCAAATAGTTGAAACAAGTTAGATAAACTTTGACGGCCAGGGTTCAGATCTCACCGCCAGCTTTAGAAGTGGTGGAATACCCAAGCGGTCAAAGGGATTGGTAATGAGAGAACAATCTTGAAGGTATAAGAAACCACAGAAATAGCCCTCACTGGGAAGGGAAGGAATCTATTTCAAGAAATACTGAACAACTTCGATCATTTGTTGAAACATGTACTGGAAAAGTTTCTCGAGTAAGAAGTGAGAAGGTACATCTTCACGATTCTCTATGTTACGTTGGCAACATTACCGATTGTGATACTCCTCAGTTTTGGAAAGATAAACACAGGACCGGAGGTTCTCTTTCAATAATGGACTTACTTTGGTCATGGTTGCCATAAAATCTCTAACAATGCTTGTACTTTATGCACCTCTTGGAAAATTTTTACTTGGTGTAAATGCGACTCCTATACCTGGTAGACAATAATATTTTCGGTAACGATCTATGTAGCTTTACCATTGGTTGCTGGATACTTTTCACAAAAGTGGGTTATCAAGTCCAAAGGAATGGACTGGTTTAATACAAAGTTTTTGCATCATCTCACACCGATTAGCATATCTGCTCTTCTTGCCACATTGGTACTTTTGTTCTCTTTTAAGGAAGAGGTCATAATGAACTATCCTTTTTAATTTTGTTTTGGCAAGGTTGCTCAAACTCTCCCGTCATGATGCTGCCCCTTTTGCAATGATTGGTGCATCAAATAATTTTGAGGTAGCAATTGCAACAGCAACTATGCTTTTCGGATTGGAATCTAGAGCAGTGTTAGCGACAGTAGTCGGTTATTGATTGAGGTTCCAGCAATGCTCTTGCTTGTTTCGATTTGTAAAAGTATTACTTATTTAAAGAATGCTGTTTAGATTTACCACAGTATGGAATGAGAATTGGTACAAGGGGAGTGGTTGTTAAATGAAGAAGAAAGTCCTGTTTATCTGTACACACAACTCTGCTCGATCTCAAATGGCAGAGGGTATTCTTCGAACATTATATGGTGATCGCTATGAAGCATATAGCGCCGGAACTCAACCAACGAAAGTTAATCCTTATGCTATAAAAGTAATGTCTGAGATCGGCATAGATATTTCCAATCACCGCTCAAAAAGTGCTGAAGAATTTCGTGGAAAAGAATTTGATTATGTAGTTACGGTATGCGATAATGCCAAAGAAGCTTGCCCATTTTTTCCTGGCGGTAAAGCATACCTTCATAAGGGCTTCAAAGACCCTTCTGAATTTAAAGGAAATGAAAATGAAATAGTAGCTGAATTCCAAAGGGTAAGAGATGAAATCAAAAGATGGATCGAAGAAACATTTGGTGAAAAGTGTGATTGAGCCAACGGCGTATAACAAGTATATATATCTTCGCCTTTGGCTACGCCCAAATTTGCTATGGCAAACTTCACGTATTCCCAATTCATTTCTATAAATAAAAGAGACCGCATTTTCATAAATATCCAAAATTTACCAGCCCTCAAACTGGTAATGTACAATAAATGCTGTAAAAATGAAAAAAGCCCTGTATCCCGGTGAAATAAAAGAAACACATCACTTGAAAAGGGGATACAGAACCATGAAAAAACATCTCCCTTTCCCTGGAGAAATTATACTTCAGTTTCCCCAGAATAATAGGGTATCTTGATATGAAGAAATGTAACTTATGATGAGACATGGGGCCTTTTTACAGCAATTTCTTGACACAGCCCCAAGAGTTATGGAAGAAAGCAAAGAAGCATTTGAAAGAGCTAGAACAAAAAGAGATTGAGGAACTCAAAATAAGGTAAAGAGGGGGAAATTAAAGTAGAAAACTTGGGAGAGTTTAAAGAACTATAAGAAGGAATCTTCAAATGATATCTTCCCTTACCTCTTCTTCCCTATGGGAGAAATCGGTGGGCTGGGGGTTAAACGTACTTTTCAAGTTCTTCCAGAGTGATACCGGCTTGTTTCAGAATAGCGTGTAACGTTCCTTTGGCTAATTCTTTTCTATGGGGTATTATCACCAGGCGATTGCCAGAAGGTGTTTCTTTATACAAAGCAATATGACTTCCTTTTCCTCTTTTTGGAGCGTACTGAAATCCCATGCGAAGAAGTGCTTTGATAACTTCATCACTACTGTACAACCTTGTCACACCTCACACCTCAATTGTAGTGGTGAAGGTGATACCCTCTTCTCTTTCTTTCCAGATTCCCAATTCTTTTGCGTTTTCTATATAAAGTTCCACAGCTTCTTTCAGCATTTCAATAGCATGTTCTGGAGAGTCTCCTTGGCTTGCGACACCGAGTTCTGGGCATAAAGAAACCCACTGATTTCCTTCTTTCCAAACAACAGCAGCAAATTTCAACTTAATCACCTCTCATAGGAAGTTTATCACAAAAATGGGTAATGCCAGGCTATTTCATGAAGTAATTATGGAGAAAGTTGGGCATGTAAGGAAGGGGATGAAGATAGAAAATACAGGTGTGAAAGGATACAGAAAACGAGAGTTACCCCTTGAGCAAATTTATGAATTCCTCGACTGACAATTCCATATCGTGTATGATGCTTTTCAGAACTTTAGGATGAAGAATTTTCTTCGAGTGGTAAGGAACTGTTACTCTTTTTCCCGCTTCATTTCGAAATATTTTGTGACTACCACTTTGACGAACCAGTTTGAATCCTCTCTTTTTAAGAACTTTTATAACTTCTTCAGCTGTAACTCGGGGTAATTTAGGCATTTAAATTAAACCTCCACTATCGTTAAAGACACAGATTCTGCTTGAGATATTTCCTCACCACAAGCGAGTCTATCTTCCACATGAAGTTTTATAGCGTCTTTTATATTTTCCAAAGCTTCTTCATATGTTTCTCCCTGAGTGTAACAACCTTGAAGTTCTGGGCAATATGCAAAGTAGCCATGTTCATCTTTTTCTATAACCACTGTGAATTTGTACTTCACAGCAACCACCTCTCACAGGAAGTTTATCATAAAAGTTTAGTGGTGAGTTGATATTTTTATTTAAGAACTATTTTTGACAAAATTCTCATTAGATCGCATTTTTCTTAGGTAAAAAGAAAAGCTCGAAAAGAGGGTTTAAAGAACCAAAGCAAAAAAAGCTTTCCTAGGAGAACTCTTTATCATCACCTTGAAGAAGATATTTAAAGCCCCTTTGTTTCAAGTTTGAGGTTTACACAGTTTAAACTTGAAGGACAGGTTGGGACATTATGATCGAAAGGTTTTGAAATAAAGAATTTGTAAGCTCACAACTCCTGCTAAAAGATCCTATTATGACTTTACAGTACTGAAAAGTTAAACAGAGAACGTTATGACGGAGATCGTCCAAGATCACGGTGAAGGTGAAACAAGAGGCAAAGGCATTTGTCAGCACGGTTTCAACACCACTACCATCGGTTTCTTCATCGCAAGACCTAGAGATTTGAAAATGTGGATATGTTTTGGTAATCCATGTAAAAATGAATATATCGAATTCAACTTGTAGTGCTGAACAGTGCATAACAAGTGTTCGATCCGATTCGTTGGTAGTGTACAATAAATGCTGTAAAAATGAAAAAGGCTCTGTATCCCGGTGGAATAAAAGAAACTCTCACTCTAATTGGAAAAGGTGAACAACTTTTTACGGCAGATCTTTGACACAGCCTTGCACCAGGGAACACTCTCTCTAAGAGAGAAGGAATGTCCATTGTTTCTTTTTGAATTTCAAATATCTTCTGCAACCTTTGAATCTGATGCATGGTTTCACTCTCTTGTTTTGATTTTTGAAATCCACCACGCGTCATTTCCCTTAAAAGCTGTTATCTGCATGGAATTTCTGGCACCTGGTAACCTGCCGGACCGAGAATGTCAATTGCTACCCAGGAAAACTTTTTCTTTCTGTTGCCCTGTCAACAATGGTGAGGTATTGCTCCAAAGAGAACGAAGGCTTAGCCTCGAAACGACTGTTAGAGAATGGAGAGTCAGGTACGACGGGTATAAACTATGCTGCGGCATATATAGTTTCCATATAGGAAAGCATTTCATTAGCAACCGCATCAATCTGCTTGTATGACATTTTAGTGTTAACCATTTTTATTAATGACTTTTTCACTATCATTTTTATTTTAGCTCTTATGCTCTCTTTCTTATGCCAGTCTGCAACTTTTACATAAGGTCCAAGTTCAACAAGTATCTTTTTGACAATTTCTCTTATTTTCTCCGATGTTTCTATTGAGCCTATTTTAGAATAAAGAAGGTCATAAAATGCCAATTCTTCCTCTGATAATTCAAGAGTTTTCCCCTCTTCAACAGATTTCTTTAATTTCTTTGCTATCTCTATAAGTTCTTCTATTACATCAGAGGTATCAATTAATCTCACGTTGTATCTTTCAATGGTTTTAAGAAGCATTTCATATAGTGATCTATATCTTATTGGATTTTTCCTCAATCTCACCCTAATTTCATCATTTAGTACTTTCATCAATATCTCCGCTGCAAAGTTTTTGTATTGCATTTTCTCAAATTGTGCAAGAAAACTATCGTCCAGCATTGATATGTCTGGTTTGTCCTTCTTCAATATTGAAAACACATCCACTGGCTCTTCCGCTGATATGCTTTTTGAGATCAACCTGTTTATCTCATATTCTAAGTCCCTTGAGATTTCACTTTGTCTTCTTATAGAATATTTCACAATCATCTTTTTTATCATTTCAAAAAATCTGAGGTCATTTTTTATCTTGATCGTCTCGGGATGCGGGCTGGCAAGAGCATATAATTTTTTTAGTGCAAGATAGTTTTTTATAAATCTTTTCTTTGCATCTTCAGTGTTTAATCTGGTATATGCTTTCGTAGTCAATTCTGCCAATCCTTCCGAGGGTAAACTCTGCCAGCTGGAATAATTCAAACCATAGAACATTGAGGATACTATGTCGTATTTTTCCTTCATAAGTTCAATGATTTTGTTTATGTCACTTAAAATATAGTCCACCGTATCCATGGTATAGATACGGAGAGATTTCTTTAAGTCATCTGCGATACCTATGTAATCTACTATCAAACCGCCCGGTTTATCTTTAAACACCCTGTTAACTCTTGCTATTGCTTGAGCAAGGGAGTAACCCTTCATGGGTTTGTCAAAATACATAGTGTGAAGACAGGGAACATCAAACCCTGTAAGAAGCATATCAACAACAATTACCATTTTCGGGTCTTTTTCGAGATTCTTGAAGTCGTTAAGCAGATTGTCCAGCTCTTTTTTATTTCTTATGTGTGGTCTGAACTCTTCAGGGTCTTTTTGCTTATTTCCAGACATAACAACGGCCAGTGAGGGAGCATCAGGGAGTTTTATCATTTCTTCATAGAGTTTTACCGCTGCTTTCCGTGATATTGTGACCACCATTGCTTTTCCATCGATTTCCTTAACTCTTTTATTGAAGTGCTCTACAATGTCCTTAGCAATGTTTTTAATTCTTTCAGGTGCCATAATCAAATTTTCAAGCCTTGCAAATTTACGTTTCAATCTCTCTTTTTCTTCTTTATCCATAAACTCCGAGATCTCTTCAAACTCTTCATCTATGAACTCATTTGTCAGATGCAGGTTAGAAAGTCTTGCTTCGTAATAGATCGGCACAACAACCCTGTGCCTTCTTGCCTTATCTATTGAGTAAATACTTATAGGTTCACCGAAGACAAGATATGTATCTCTATCTTTGAGTTCTATGGGTGTTGCAGTAAAACCCATGAATGACGCGTTAGGAATGGCTCTTCTCAAATTCTGAGCAAGTTCTCTGTACTGACTTCTGTGCGCCTCATCAGCTATGACAATTACATTTCTTCTATCTGTAAGGAAAGGATATTCCTCTGCTTTTTTCTTTCCAAATTTCTGTATGGTGGCAAGGACAATACCACCCGCAAATGTCTTTATCGTTTCCTGCAGATCTTTAATAGACTCTGCTTTTTTAGCAACATTTAGTTGAGAAAACAGCCCATAAAGTTGCTCATCAAGGTTTTTTCTGTCTGTTATAAAAAGAAGTAACGGATTTTCCAGTTCTTTTTCTTTGAGAGCCTTTCTTGCGTAAAGAAGCATTGTGAATGATTTTCCAGAACCCTGAGTGTGCCACACAACACCAATTCTTCTGTCTTCCGGTTTGTTGCCTTTTAATACACACTCTTTGGTTCTCTCTATCGCCTTTTTGACTGTATAAAACTGATGGTACATTGCAATCATTTTGGTATATGTTTCCCCTGACTTAAGGAAGAAAATAAAGTCCTCTAGGTACTCAATAAAATGCTCTTTTCTGAAAAGACCATTTAAAAGAAGTTCGAGAGAAGTGATTTCTTTACCATTGTAAACATATTTGTAGTGTTCATCATCTATCTGTTCAATCTCCACATCATCATCACTGAAGATACCCTCCCACACAAAGAATCTTTCCCAGTCGCTTGTGGTAGAACCATACTTTGTCTCCAGCCCATCGCTTGCAACCAACACTTGAGCATATACGTAGAGTTGAGGAATATCCTTCATTTTTGTCTTATGGTCATTAAAAGCGTCTTTTGCAGTTTCGTTGGCATTAAAACTCTTGAGTTCAAATACTGCAAGAGGAATGCCATTGATAAAAATTACAATATCAGGCCTTCTATAAAGACCTCTTTCAAATTGATACTCAACAGTGAATTGATTTGTAACTAAAAACTCGTTATTTTCTACGTTCTCAAAATCAACGATCTTGACCAACCTTGCTCTATCATCCTCTTTTTCCCTGGAGGTAACCTTGACACCTTGTGTCAGGTAGTCATAAAAAATCTTGCTTTTGAGCACAAAATCAGGGTGTGGAATATCTGAAATCTCTTTATAAACTTCTTCTGCAATATGATCATCAATCCATGGATTGATCCTCTTTATAGCGTTGATAAACCTCTTTTTGAGAATAACATCTCTGTAAGACGCTCTTTCTCCGTTATCAGGAGATAGATTAGAGCCATGGATATATGAATATCC
>Ga0180301_10004439_pt1 | contig 10833 bp, 10 predicted proteins | sample GuaBasSediGuay16_FD_121797 | JGI IMG/M metagenome (GOLD analysis project Ga0180301, IMG submission 121797) | Subseafloor sediment microbial communities from Guaymas Basin, Gulf of California, Mexico - Guay16, Core 4569-2, 12-15 cm | ecosystem: Environmental > Aquatic > Marine > Hydrothermal... | reverse complement strand
TGTGCGATTTCCTTTTTCAAAGAGACGACATCATTCAGCTCCGGCAAAGAGTGTGCGGTTGGTTGGGAGTCTATCTCGGCCTCAAGTTGTGTGAAAGTATTGTTGATTTGTATGAGCTGTTCCTTAAGCGAATAATTTTCTTCTACGAATCTGCGATACCTGTGTGGTTCGTACCGGTTGGAAAGGACCTGCTCGCAAAACTCTTCGGCTATGTTAAATAAAAACTCTGATGAGAATATCCGGTCCGCTCCCGGAAAATTGTGAATAACCGGCTTTAGACCACAGGCCATACCTTCCAGCAGGCCCATGCCCTGACTTTCTCCAATACTGGCCGAGACGATGTAGTGTTTGTCTTTAAGCCAGCAGCTTACATCTGACTGCCAATCTTCAAAAAACACCACATTCTCAAGCTCAAGCGCCTTTACAATATGTCTGGTATATTGTTCGAGCATGGGGTCCTGGAAAGAGCCTGCAAAAAACAGCTTGTATTCAGGGTCGATATAATGCGGTTTTTGCATACACTGCAGGAGCAACATCGGATTCTTTCGCATATTCAGATACCCCACACACGCTATATTTTTGCCCCGCTGTTTATCGACGAAGCTGAATTTATCCAGGTTGACCCCGTTTGGGATTTCAATAAGCCGCGTTCGGCTCTCAATATCGGGCACCTGTTTTAGCAAAGCATCTTTGACAAATGCGTTGCCTACCATGATAAGAACGTCGATATTCTCCCATTGCACCCGGCTGGGCCAACTGTTGTACGCCTCGAACCGGTGAAGTCTGACAATGTTCCTGGATACTTTCGGCAGTTTCGATGCTTCAACTACCATGTCCGTACACCACTCGAACCAACAGATGGCACTTGTCTTCATCAATTCATACATTTGTTCAACACTTTGCCCTTCGAAAAATTGCACCGGAAATCTGGAGCCGGTGAATTCATAAATGTCCGCCAGAAACTTCACATCTCCTTTTAATCCGCAGAAAAAGCTGATTGGCGGCCTTTTGCTTCGAATCACCTCTATCATGGGCTCCAGAATCTCCTGGTCGGACCAGAGGCGAAGTGAACGCAGAAGCATTTCTATAGCCTCGGATTTTTCGTTGAGGTCAAGAAACACCTTGGCCGTCCTGTTAAGCACGTCGGCATTTAATATGCCCATTCGTTCCATATCGTCGAAAAGCTGCGATGCCTTATCCGGTTTGCACGCTGCAAGATACGCTTCGGCCAGATTCCAGGTTACCTCGGGACTGTCGGTATGTGTTTTTGCCCTTACAAAGTAGTCGATAGCTTCTTCGGACCGGCCGAGACAGTGAAGAACCGCTCCGGTGTCGTTTAACGCCTGTGCGTTGTCGCCGGATATACGAAGATATTCCTGCAATAAGACAAGTGCTTCGCTGTATCTGCCCTTTTGGGCCAACTCCAGACCTTTGGAATAATTATCCGAATTTATGTCTCCTGCCATTTGTTATGTTCCTTTGCCAACTTAAAATTTCTTATGCAATTGGACCGGTTATTTTGTAATTCTCTCATTTTAGTTTCGCGACCGTCATATAAAGTCCAGCAACGACATTGACATGATCTTTCCAACCGCTGCCAAAGACATCTGATACAAAAGTTCACGCTTAGACAGGTCGATGGCAATTTGGGCAATATCGGCATCCTCAAGGCGGGCTATCTGGTCTTCGGCGCTGTGGCTTTGCTCTGCCAGGCTGTCTTTCAGATCGCTTAGAAACCCGATTTTTGCTCCGATGGTAACGGATGTTTGTACCAAAAGATTCTGTAACTCATCCAGCGCAACCTGCGCCTCGCCCCGTACTTCATTTAATTGCTCATCAGAAAGGCCTCTTTCATTGGCGAGGATGTTCCGAAGGCTGATAAGGGTGTTGAAAATATCATAAGTGCCCGGTACGCGTACAAGCTCCACGCCGGTGCTGTTTATCTGTGTAGTATCTACATAAAGGATTCGCCTCGTTATCGAATCGGTTACAGCTTGGTTGGCATCTCCGCCTGCCAGGACGGTCGTATAGGTGAGTCCGTCATCAATTGAGATTTTGTAGTTGCTGCCGTCATGAATCACAGTTAGCCACACGTCGCCTCGGACATTCGATGTGCCTGTGCCGGGCGCGGCGCCGGTGAGACCGGAGAAAATTGGTTCGGCTCGTCCATCCGACCGGAAGATACTATCACCTGCATAAAAAGCAGGAGCTTGAACACCGGGAGCCACCTCTATATTTCGTCCTTGGCTATTTCCCTGATAATTTACACTGGTTATTTTTCCATCTGTCCGCTCGACGGTATAGGGTGCGGATGTGCTATCACCTCCACCAAAAAGGTACTCGTTCATGTGTTCGGTATTTGCTAACAAGACCATATGCTCTAATATATCATTAATCTGTCCCGAAGTTCTTTCCCTTGCCTGTTCATCATATACTCCACTGGCAACCTGGGTTAAGAGCACTTTAACTTGAGTCAAAGATGACTGCATATTCGAAATGGTGCTGCTTGAAATTCCCAGGGTGTCAACAACCTGGGAAAGATTGTCCATATAATTTGCCAATAAGTTTCCCTGAGAACTCAGGCCCAATATCTGATATGCGGCGGAGGGGTCATCGGATGGTCGATTTACCCTTGAGCCGGTTGAAGCCTGCTCTTGCAGTCGCGCTAATGCATCGGTATGCAGGCTCAGGGCGAAACCTGCGTTATTGTAAACATTGCTCAATGTTCCACTCATCAAAATCTCCCGGACAATTCAGTCCGTTTATACTATTTCCATAACAGACGATATCGAAGACTGAACGGTAGCTAAGTATTTGGCCATGGCCTGAAACATCTGCTGAAAAACAAGCAACTGCGCCGCTTCTTCATTGACGTTAACACCGCTTATGTCGCCCTGTTGATTTTTAAGGTCCTGGAGCAAGACTTCGGTGCTGCTGCGAGTCATCTGTTTGATGGAGAGGGTTTGCCCTATATCCGCAACTAATTGGCGATAAAACTCTTCGACTGTCATATTGTTCAAACTACTCAAAGCCTGCTCTCTGAGTTCGGCCAGCCGCACGCTGTTTGTATTGTCGGTTAGTTCGGAACCAAGTGCGGTAGCTATCCGTCCGGGTGAATCTGTTATATCCGAACAAACCGCTATATCCGAAGCGCTGCTTCCCGAAAAAAAGGTGTTTATTCCTGTTGCTGCCAGTACTCCCGGGGTATCGGTATTCGAGAAAACATCAACCTCAAAAGTATTGCCGTCAACAAGGTCCCCGGCGGTGAGAGATATCCTGATTCCGCTATCGCCTACTTCAAGCATATCTTGCGCCGCATAGCCGGAACCGATATTCAGCGTTGCCACGTCAGCTCCGTCACCATCGGTAACCTCCAGTCGCAGTGTGCCATTGCCCACATCGCCGCTGCCCACTACCGTGAACGTAAATGTATCGTTGTCCTGGCCGATGTAAATGCCGGATACGGACATGGTTGGCGGTGATGAAGTGCCGGTCAAATCACTGTTGGTAGGGCTTGGCAGAACCGCAGGCAAAAAATCAAACTCATAACCGGCATCTGCTGTAATACTCAACGCCGAAGAGTTCACAGAAGCATCCAGGCCTGTAACGGCTGCAATTTTTGCCGCAATGGTGGTTAGAGTATCTGACGAAACGTCAATGTCTATTTCGTTGCGCGTTACCTGACTGGTGCTGGTATCGGTAACCCTTATGTAAATCTTACCATCGGTTACAGGTGGCTGGAAGTCAGCTAATGCTTCGCCGGCCATAACCCAGCCGGTCAGTTCGGTAAAGGAGCCTTCTGAACCTGCGCCTTGCACATGGATTTGATTGACTTGAAGTATTATGGCGGCAGCCAAATCATCTAATTGGTTATGAAATCCGGTTAGAAGTTGATTTTTTAACGACAGTAATCCACCCAATCGTCCCCCCTGAATATCTGAGTTGTAATTATATGAACCTGCAATACCGATTCCGTATTTGCCGTCTCCCTGTAAGCCGGTCTCCAGTTCAGTAGCGGATTCCCCTGCTACAACAGCAATTCCGGCAACGCTGACATCGACTACCCCGTATTCTCTGTTTTGTGTCTGGAGGCCGACTAATTGAGATAATTCTGATATACATTGGTCGCGATGGTCCCGCAAATTATTCGCCTTGGTGCCGCTTATTTCGATTCTTTGTATATCGTCATTGAGTTCGGCTATTCTGTTTGCGAGAGAGTTGACCTGCTCGATGGTGTTTTGGGCTTCTAATATGACCTGGTTTTCCAGGGTTATCAGATATTGGCCCAAAGTTCTGAACCTCGCAGCCATAGTCTCAGCAGTGCTGACAGCCTGGTTCTGCCAAATCGGCTCGGCAGGGTGAGCGGAAAGGTCGCCCATGGCGTTAAAGAATTCATTTATTGCCGTGTTCAGACCGCTGCTGCTGGAAAGCTCACCGAATGCGCTCTCTACCATTTGCAGTGTAGTATGTTCTTGTGCTACATACTCCAGTGAAGATGCTTGTCTCAAAATCTCCTGTTCCAAAAGGCCGTCCATTATCCTTGTAACACCTTCAAAATCAACTCCCCCCCCCAAAAGAATCCCGCCGGTGTCCGTAGAATAGGCGGGACTAAGCTCTACTCTTTGTCGATGGTAGCCCTCCGTGGCGGCGTTGGCAATGTTATTGCCGATTACGTCAAGCGCCCTTTGGGCTGCGTTAAGACCGCTCAATCCTATGGAGAAATTCGACATATTTTAACTCCGTCTATTTATCCTGCGGTTTTACCGCAGGTTTCGGTCTTGACAAATCACTACAACTCCAAATTTACAAAAGCCCTGTCGGAGCGAAGAGCGGAAGAACCTTTGGAATCGTATGTAACGACTCCGGTAATATCATTGTTAAAAATACTTTTTAAAAGCGAGCGATTGAATCTGACACACTCGGACAGAAGTCGCGTTGTAGCCAAATGCTCCGTCTTCAGCTTTCTCGTCAAAGACCTTAATTCCTTTTTTCTTTCAGCTATCGCTCCTTTTTTCCGGCCCGACAGAACGGATTCAAGTTTGGAAAGCGTAAGTTCCGCGAAGTTGCAATCCAGAACGGCTGATAGTTCTTTTATTAACAGCCGCCTTTTCGATGCCTGGCTTTTGTATGCCTGCGACTCCTGCCGGACACTCTCGAGCAGTTTAGCCAACAATGAGTCGTTTCGCTTGATAACCGCCGTGCGCATCTCATTTAAGCGTAACAGACTTTGCTTTAATTGCTCGGCATCTTTTTCAAGTACTGTTAGCAGTTCATCCACTTTGTCCTGTATTACAATTTCTGTTGTCTCCATAATTTTCTGTCCGGCAGACTCTAAATATTTAGCCTGCGGTTTTACCGCAGGTTTTAATCAGCCCTCGGATGCGAACATAGATTCGTATATCTCCGGCCATAGACCCAGGCCGCCATTTTTTGCTATATGCTCGCTAAGGTATAAAGAAAACAGCCCACTAACCTGCCTGGAGGCTCCATCTTTTTCAAAACCCCACTGGCCGATAGTGTTTTCCATCGCGTCCAACAGTTTATTGACCAAAATCGACTCGAAATCCCCGGCAAGTTGTTTTTTTCTTTTTTCCGAGACGTTTTCCAAATTGCCCAAACGCTCCAACGCAGAGGCTTCTAAGACGGGCTGGTTTAATATTAGTTTGGCGCCATCCATCGAAGAACCCCTACATTATTTCCAGCTTAGCCTGGAGGGCACCGGCCTTTTTCAAGGCATTAAATATCGCTATAAGGTCTCTTGGTGTTGCGCCTATTGCATTTAAGGTTCTGGCCAACTCTGAAATGGTTACCGTCCGGGGCACCGGAATCAGGTAGCCATCTTTTTCTTCAATACTTATCGATGTGTCCTGAACGACTTTGGTTTCGCCTGCGTCGGAAAAAGGTGCGACCGGCTGGGAAACAATTGGGGTTTCCTTGATCTTGACTACAAGACTGCCTTGAGAAATTGCAACCGCTGATATGCCCACATTTTCCCCGACCACAATGGTTCCTGTACGTTCGTTAATAACCACCACAGCCGGGGTGTCCACCTTGACTATGGGGCTGGTAATATCATCAATAAAACTCGCTAAACCTTCTTCGCCCACCTCATCCGGTACGATTACCTTGATGGTGCCGGCATCAGTTACCGACGAGCTGCCCGGGTAAATTTGATTGATGCCGCTGCTGATGCGTGCTGCGGTTGAAAAATCGCTGTTCCTTAGATTAAGGGTGATTATCCTTTCACCTGCGATTAGCTCTACATACGTGGCTACTTCGGCCTTTTCGACTATGGCGCCGTCAGGTATCCTTCCTACTGTCTGATGGTTTTTTGTGACCGAGGCCTTGTCTCCAGATACTGTCCATCCGCCAATAGAGACACCAGCCGCCTGGGTAACAGCGTAAACCTGACCATCAAGACCTTCCAACGGTGTCGGCAGCAGCATTCCGCCCTGGAGGCTTTTGGCATCTCCTATACAAGAAACGTCAACGTCTATACGCGAACCTTCTCGACTGAAAGGCCCAAGCTCTGCGGTTACCATAACTATGGCGATGTTGCCGCCGGTTAAGCTGCTTGGAGAAAAAACGAGCCCGGAACGTCTCAAAATATTCGTTAGTACTTGTTGTGAAGGAAGGGTCTTGTCCCCGTTTCCATCAAGTCCTATGACTAATCCCACACCGGTCAGCGGATTGCTTCGGACGCCCTGGATTTCGACAATGTCCTTTATTCTTTCACACTTTGCAACTGTGGCAAAGCTTAATAGTACTGCGAGAAGGATAACTAAACGAAATTTCATAAGCACACAAACCTAAAAATGTTCAAATTTATATTCGTTAAAAAACTAAAAAGGCCAAATAATATCCAGGATTCGCCCAAGCCAGCCTGGTCTGTTAAAAGGCGCTGCGATTCCTGAATTTTTGGTTACAAGGTGAAAATCGGCAACTTGTTCACTTTTAACAATGTTGCCAAACGTAATGTCGCTCGGTCTGACTATACCACTTACCTCAATAGTCTGCTCGTCGCCTGCGATGTCGCGTTTCCGCGAGCCCATAACAACAAGGTTGTCATTCGGCAACACATCAACCACGACAACCGTGATTTTGTCTACAAAACTTCTTTCGTCCTTGTAGTCGGCTTTCCCCTTCAACTCATTACCGGATTCGGCCGATATGCCAAACTCACCAAGGTCGGTAAACCCGCCGATATCTCCATTAAAGGTAACTGATCGCTTAGTGTCCTTTTTGAGGTCTCTTTTTGCTTTGTTGTCCACCTTGCTGGCTTCGGTAATCTCAATAGTAAGGATGTCACCTATATTGCGAGCAACATCATCGGCATATAAATCCTTCATATTCTTGTCCCTCTTGGCCCAGATAGAGCCCGCCTGTGATACGGGCGTTGGAACAAGTAAAAAAATGACTGAAATAAGAATCCAAATTTTTCTGTTATTCATTGTTTTTCCCTTCACAAAGCCGGTCTTACGGTTCCATCGGCGTTCACTTTTGCCAGGATTACTCTCCGGGAATCAACGTTTCTTACTTTGATGTATTCACCGACATGACCTTTTTGCATTGCCTGTCCGGTTGCTGTTATCAAAAGTCCCGGCGTTTCAATCAGGATGACCACATTTTGGTTACGTTTCACAACAGCTTGGGCCGGCGGTGTTACAACTTTATCGAGGCCGACTACGGTGTTTGGAGCAAGTTTTCCTCTGGTGACAAGGCCGTAAGGCGGCTTCCAGCCGGCTTGTTCCGGACGGTCTGAAAGCACTTTGACTATTTTTACATTTTCAGGGCAGATGACCGAACCGGCATCCAGTTCTGTCAGCGTTACCGCGCTACGGCAGTCGTATTTCAATCGAAAGCTTACCTGTCGCATCCCTGCTTCTTTTCCATCGGTGACTACGGTAATTTTCACTCTGGCCCGATTTGATGTATTATTCCCGATAAAACCCAGCCCGAATTTGATGTCTTTGTACTCGTGAGGGATAATCAAATCGGGCGGCATTTGTACCGGTTCAAACTGAACGACCGATGCATACACAGGTATTTTCCTCAGAAACGAAGTTGCCTGTTTAACTAAATCCGCACCGCTGATGGTTCGTTGCTGCCGTCTGACCGTAACCTTTTCGGCGCCTGTCAATGACACCTGCGACGTGGGCATTTGGCTGCCGGCCAATCTGCTAAGAATAGTCTGCCTGTCAACTATAAGCTCCTGTCCCGGCAGCGAAAATCTTCCCAGGGTAATTTCGTCTGCTTTGGCTACAAGAGATTCGGCACCTCTTATGATGCCCACCCGGCCGAGTTTGACGACCTCGTCCTCGACGGAGGCTTCTCTTGGCAGATAAATCTGCAGGGTGGAATTCCTTTCTGTGGCATCAGCTTTGGCGCCAAACGGCACAAGTAAAAAACTTATTACAATAACAATAATTGTTCTTCCGCTCATACCGTTTCCTATCTTACTAAGCCGTTTGCGGTTCGGAGCATGTCGTCGCCTGCCTTGATTGCCCTGGAGTTTATCTCATAGGCGCGCTGTGCGGTTATAAGATTGACCAGTTCGGTCACCATCTGGACGTTGGATTTTTCCAGGAATCCGGATTGGATGGTCCCAAAACCACTTTCGCCGGGAGTACCTGTCGTGGGTGTGCCGCTTGCTTCGGTTTCTGCCAGCAAATTATCACCCTCGCTCGAGAGGCCGGAGGGATTGGGGAATCGGGCAAGCTGAATATTGCCTGCCACAGACATGGTTCCCGCCGAGTCGGTAACGTTAATCCCTCCATCTTTTGCTATACTTACAGATATCGCATCTATTGGAATGGAAATAGCCGGCTCTATAGCGTACCCGGTGGGTGTAACTAATTCACCGTTGGCATTTGTTTGTAGCGCGCCGTCACGGGTGTATCTCAAGTCACCGTTTGGCATAGTAACCTGCAGAAAGCCCTCCCCGGTGATGGCTATATCGAGATTTCGTCCGGTGTTCTGAAGTTCACCGAGTGTATAGACTTTTATCGTAGAGGCGGCACGAACCCCACTGCCTATTTCCAGCCCGCCGGGTGAATTTATACCCGAAGCCACTTCGGTACCCTGATCTATGATTTTTTCATACAGCAAGTCCTGAAAATCAATCTGGCTGCGCTTAAAGCCCGAGGTATTGATGTTGGCAAGATTATTGGAAATCACATCAACCATCATCTGCTGCGCCGTCATGCCTGTGGCTGCGGTGGAAAATGCCCTTAACATAATAAAATTCTCCTTGTCTTCATTCTGTCATCCCATGGCTACGCTCATAAGGCTACTGGTAGTTTCGCTACCTTCTGAAATAAGCTTCATATTCGCCTCGTACAGTCGGGTTACCATTATCATGTCCACTAATTCATCTATCATCTTAACATTGGAAGCTTCCTGATAGCCTTGCTTCACGACTATATGCTCGGCAGCAACCGGCACAATATCGGCATCCGGCATCCGGAAGCAGTTTGCACCGGCGGGTATAAGTTTGTTTTCATTGTCTTGAAAATCGACCAGCCTGAATTTACCGATAGCCGCGCCTTTGGCGAAGATGCTGCCGTCGCTTGAGATGTTCAGCTCAGAGTGGCCCACACCGCTTGGTATTGAAATCGGTCCTGCTTCGCCGGCTACAAGTTTACCGTCGGAGTTTACTATCTGACCGTTTGCGTTGGTGCGGAAAATCCCGTTGCGTGTATAAAGCGGCCCCTCGGGTGTTTCTATTACGAAGAATCCGTTACCATATAAAGCTAAATCCAGCGGCCGACCTGTCTCGACAATACCGCCCTGTGAAAAATCAAAAGCCGAATTCAAATCAATACTGCCGGGAGAATACGTTTCTTCGAACTGCTGGCTTGATTCAAGGGTCTTTGAAAATGCATTACACATACGCTTGTATCCGGCCGTACTTATATTGGCCAGATTGTGCGTTATGATGCGAAACTCATCCGTCAACGCATCAATGCTTGTACTAACCAGCTCCGTAATTTCCGACATTTTTTATACTCTCAGGGCGATATTGGATTTTGAAAGCCTAATTTTTTGCGCAGGAAATTAATCCTGGACTTTAGTCGTTCGACCTGGGCGGGAGCCGCTCGGCTGGTAAATGATTTTAAGAGCCTGTTCACTCCTTGTTCAAAAGCGTCTTCCATCGTAAAGACCGCCGCTTTGTAGTTGAGTCCGGAACTGTTTGCAATATCTAAGAGCGTTTTGAACTCACCTATGCTTAGACCTCTTTTTTCAGCATTCTTAGCCAACAATATGTTGGCAGCTTTCTTTTCCTGTACGCTTCGATATAAAAGCAATATAAGAAGCAGCAGGGTTAAGAAGGTCATAACGACAAGTGCGGTTGTAATAAACCAGCTCTGGGTCATCCAGTTGTCGTCAAAACGCCCTGCGGACTGCCATCGCTGCACGGGACTAAGCGCCAGAAGAATACCGTTCGATACTGATGCAATTACAGATGTTATCATCATCTTAAGGCCCCGATTATCTGATGAGATTGCTTAGTTCTCTTAGAATCTCGTTTGCCACCCTGATAGTCCTGGCGTTCGCCTGATAGCCGTTTTGCGCCTGGATTAAGTTAACAAACTCAGTAGCAACGTCGGCATTTGATTTTTCCAGCGACCCTCCGTGAAGAGCCCCTGCCCCGCCCGTCAGGGCCTGCGTTGCAATAGCCTCACCTGAGTTGGCAGAAGGAATGTAATAACTACCGCCAACGCTTTCCAGGCCTGATGTATTCTGGAACAGGGCTATTTGCAGAGTGGCGATGTTTTTCTTAATGCCGTTCGAAAAGGCACCAATTAATATACCCTCATTATTAACGGAGAC
>Ga0180301_10004438_pt1 | contig 10835 bp, 5 predicted proteins | sample GuaBasSediGuay16_FD_121797 | JGI IMG/M metagenome (GOLD analysis project Ga0180301, IMG submission 121797) | Subseafloor sediment microbial communities from Guaymas Basin, Gulf of California, Mexico - Guay16, Core 4569-2, 12-15 cm | ecosystem: Environmental > Aquatic > Marine > Hydrothermal... | reverse complement strand
GGTACCATCTCCCTGACATAATCAACAGGTTCGGGAAGGTGCTGGCCTTTAGCAAAAGGAACTGCCCACCCTCCTCCAAGGTCAATATGTTTTAAAAATATATTTTGTTCCGACAATTTACAAAATATTTGTTTTAATTTCAAAAGCCCCTCGACAAAAGGACTGACCGATTCAATCTGTGAGCCAAGGTGCATTGAAATGCCAACCGCTTTCAAATATTTTCTATTCGATATCTCTTTGTATATATCTACAGCTTGCCCTATCGGAATCCCGAACTTTTCCTTTTTCAAACCAGTGGCGATATACTTATGAGTCCCAGGGTCTATATCAGGGTTTATACGCAGAGAAATCGGGGCCGGTTTATTTAACCTAATGGCAACTTCCTCAATAACGTTCAGCTCATTTTCAGACTCAACACCGAAAAAATCCAGTCCATTCTTTAAAACCATCTCTATCTCTTGCCTTTTTTTACCCACACCAGAAAAAATTATCCTTTTTACGCCGGCTTTCCTAGCAGTTAAATATTCACCTAAAGATACAATATCACATCCACCGCCAAGTTCGGCGATGACCCCAAGTAGCGTCAAATTCGAATTAGCCTTGACAGAATAAAATATAGAATGCCTTATTTTGCCAAAAGCTCTCGAAGCCACTTTAAAATGGCGAACAAGGGTCTTTAAACTGTAAACATATAATGGAGTGCCATATTTGTCTGCTAATTCTCCAAGATATATCGATTCACAATAAAGCTTTCCTCTTTTCCTTAAAAAATAATCCATCTTAAAAATTATCTATAAGAGTTACAGGATATAACATAGTTCTCATATCTAAATATAAAAAGCCCACCCGCCTTCGTGACGGGCAGGCTTTTACTTTCAACAAGCAGAAATACTATTCACCAAACTCTGTTAGAATAGCGATAAATGTCTGACGTATCTCGGGTAAAGGCATTGCATAAGTATCAAAGTTCAACATGGCTGTTTTCTGACCGGTAGTAAATGTCGATATATGACCGACAGGCCAGCCATAAGGATGTGGATAGTCAGGATCATAAATGGGGGGTTCTCCGTCAACCCATACACCCCAGGTGAATATCACTTCACTAGTCACAGTTGCATCATCACGAAAATGGATTATCTCGGATGCATAGTCATCCTGATCGCCGTTCTTGGCCACGTCGATTTTCATCGAATCGGGCAGGTCAAGGGTTGTGCCGGTATCTTTAACTGCCCAGGTAAACCACCACCAGATATCCCAGGCTAATCCCTCATCACCTCCGGTTGAATCGATACCAAACCAATCATACTCAAAATCTCCCTCAGATGGGGGATTGGTATTATATATCCAATTCAAAACTAGCGGACCGGTGACGAGCAAGTTACCACCACATTCCAAGTAATAGCGAAGAGCTCCACCGTCGTTAGCGGCGATATCATACCACCATGTACCATCAGAACTGCCGACATCGGAATCTGAACACCAGACAATTGTCGAATAAACCGGATTACCACCAACGACCAAATCAGATGAGTCGGGCATACCCTGAATGTAAAAATCCCATTCCGCAAAGGCATATCCCTCAAGAGCATCACGGTAGAACTGTTTCTGGTCGCGCTCCTTGGGCATATCCGGATTCCCATCATTATCCAACCACAGGAAATCATCCACATATAGTATAGTTGCTGGTTGGATTATGAAAGCAACTGAATCCCAATCGGAAGTGTTACTGTCCTGGTCACGACCACGAACATAAAATATTGCGGGGTCATTATCATTGACATCAGCGAAAGAGACTGTAGTTACATTTAACCATTCCGATACACTATCTATTGTCGGGAAGGCATATTGGTATTCAATAATATCATTATTGCCTTTACCATCATCACCCTCCCAGGCAAATTCAATTGAAGAACCAGAAGCAACATAAGAACCCTCTGTCGGACTCTGGGTAATGCTGACTGTAGGAGCGGTAGTATCCGGTTCTGGAGGAACAGCCTCAGCAACAATAAAAGACCTTGTTACAGTTGCTGTATTACTGGCATCATCAGTAACGCGAATATGGAAAGTGTATGTCAATCCCCCAACATCGCCGTGAAGTGTATCATAAGTTACACTTGTTACATTAGCAATATCACCCCAATCACTCTCCAGTGGTTCCAGATACCATTCGTAACCCAATATTTTCTCACTTCCTCCTGTGGCACTCCAGCTAAAGCTGACACTGGAATTATCAGGAATTGCGGTAGATGTATCAGGTGCAGATACTACAACCAGTTCCAATGCTCTGGTTGGATTAGGTTCCCATGGCTCTTCAGTGCTACAGCCAACAATGATGGCACCAACCATCAAACCGGCCGCAAGTAAAAATACTATCTTTTTCATTGTCTCACTCCTTTCTCCGGTTGATGGTTAATTCTCGATTCCAAAATAAGTTTCGAGAATGACATCCACATTCGCCTTAAAGTCTGCATTATCCCAACGATAGCTTCTACCGGCGATATAACAGAACGCACCGCCACCGCCCTCACCGTTGGGCAAAACAACAAACCCTGCATGTCCACCTGGCGCTTGATTAACAGCCTCATATATCCAGACGTTATTAGGGCCATCGGTATCAGGAATTTCCCACAGACTTTGACCGGTTTCTTGGTGAACGTTGGTGAGAATACCAACCTTAGCCACAAGAGAATCCGCTCCAAGATCAGTTCGCCAGGAACCATCAACGATGCCACAATATGCGCTTAGCTCATCAAAGAACCAGGTTGAACCATAACGAGCAGGCAATAATATATTGCCGCCCATTTCAAGATATGCCATGATGGCATCTTCACGCTCAGTCCAGTAGGCCTGATCGCCCGAATAATTGTTCCCAAACCAGCTGATGGCATCGAAGAATAAAGTATCGAACATCCATTCAGGTATGGAGCCGGTACCGAGCAAGCTGTCAGCGAAATCAGGCATGCTTCCCAGAGGGGCACCATCAAATAGATCCCAGCACTTAAAGTGAGTTCTGTTGCCCCAAGGAACACCATCATTCCACATCGGTGGCGCCTGGCCATAAGTTGCCCAGTCAACGCCGTTGACGCAGAGCACGCCATTACCAGCCGCCAGTTCAACAATTGAGAAATTGACCTGGCCAGTTGCTGTAAAATTACCACCAATATCATAAGCGGTAACATCTACCCAGTAACTACCCGCTGCCAGGTTCTCAAAAGTCGTTTCTGTCTCGGATGTGTTAATTGTATCTCCCTCGCTGGTTATGATGATAAAGCTGTCAATTGCACTGTAGTAAAAATCTACTGTGGCCGTGAAACTGACCGTTAACTCTGCTATTATAGGGTCAGTATACGGAACTATGAAAGATTGATTATTCTTGATAGACAAGGTCAATTCCGGTGCAAAACCCGCCTCAACCACAACACTTACAGAAACAGGAGTAGGGTCCTCTTTATTAAAATTGTCAATGGCCCTGAATGATATGGTTCGAGCACCCAACTCAAGATCGCGAATATCAATTGTTAGAGTGCTGGTGGTAACATCAGCAGCCACACGTGTCCAATCACCATTATCAATCCTATAATCCACCGAATCAATCGCACCATCAATATCCTCACCTTGGATTACAAAATGAATTCCTCGGCCAGTAGCTGCACCGTTTGGTGGACCGGTTAGTATCCTGGTATCAGGTGCATAATTGAAATCCCTGATACGGTTGATAGCAATAGTTTCAATAGCAGGTGTAGGATCCTCGCCTTTATCATTGTCCATAGTCTTTACCTCGAAAATGTAAGACTTGTCAAAAGACGGGAAATCCAATTTGAGAGTAACGAAAAGATTAGGAGTGACTTGCCATGTGGAAATGTTAGTCGTATCTACCCCAATACTATCCCCGTTTTCGTCTGTTTCTATTTCATACAGGTATAAACTGTCACCGGTGTCACTTATTATTTTCCAGTAATACCAATAAATAGCACCATCGGGGTCACTTCCCCGCCAGAAGATCGTAGTATTGTAACAAGTAGCCGAATCTGGCGCCAGCTCAATCTGAAACCCATCGATGAAAGTATTGGGTGGAATATTTGTGTTTGGTTCCGTTCCTTTCTCAGCGCAATTAACCGCCAAAAGGAGCGACAGAACCACCAGACCAAATATCTTTACACCCAGTTTGTTTTTTATTTTCACTTTATTCCCTCCATTAATTCTTGGCGATTATCTAAAATTTTAAACTGGTTGAAACCCTATGAACACTATTCAGCCGGCCCAGATCATTAAAAGCATAATCGACAGAAAATATTCCACTAGATGAAAATGGCCATTTAAACCCAACTCCAGCGGTAAAGCCACCTTCATCCATATTGATCTTGTATCCGGCACGAAGTGCCAACATATCCTGGAACCAGTACTCCCCTCCCAGCTGATAACGCTCATCGTTATCAGGGGGATGAGCAAGCTCGGCTACCAAAGTTGCTTTAGACACTTCATTTTCTAAAACATCCATGGCGATACCAGCTCTGAAGGTTAAGGGAAGCGGTACTGCTTTCTGCTCGATGTCTTCACCGTCTAAATCAAGACCATCGATAACGCCATCTCCGTTATCATCATCCTGGCTGATACCGTCTAACGAGACCTCATCAAATCTGCCATCACCATCCTCATCAACTTTGAAAGTAACATCGGGCCCAAAATTCATTACTGAGAAACCGATTCGGATCGTTTTAAAACCGGTCTCATAATAAGTGCCAATATCAACTGCCCAACTGTTAACATCCCAATCAGCGATTTTTTCATGGACATACTTAATCGTTGCTCCGAAAGCAAACCTATCCGTGAAATACTTTCCAAGACTCAATCCAAAGGCATAATCCTCGTAAGGAAAACTGCCCGAATAATCGCCGTCCGGGTCATATTCAGTGGTTCGGTTAAGCAAACCGGTGTTCAAGAGTGTACCAGAAAAAGCCAAAGCACTTGACCCCACCATTGGCACATCCATCCTTTTTGCTAAGGCCACTGAATAAAGATTAATATCTGCCGGCCAGCTGGTGTAACCTGCAAAAAGGTCAGCATCTTCAATGTTGCTTATCCCTGCCGGGTTCCAGAAAACCGATGAGGCATCATCTGCCAAACCAGTGTACGCCTCTCCCATCGCTAAAGCCCGTCCGCCCACTCCTATATCGAGAAACTTAAGGCCGACAGTGCCCACCTTTGAGAACTGGCCATAAGATGGAACCGCAGAAAAAACCATAGCAACTATTACCAACACAAAGATTAATTTCTTCATATTTTTATATCCTCCAATCATCTCAGACCAAACTAGCGCACCACTGCAAACTTACCAATGAAATCATCCATACCAGGAGCCTCAACAACATACAGGTATAAACCAGAAACTATCGTTTGCATATTGTCGGTAATTAAGTCCCAGCTTGCCGTTTTCTGCCAACCATAGGTAGCGTCTTCGGTATTGCGTAATGTAAATACCAGATCACCGGTTAAAGTATAAATCCTGATCGTAGCATCATCAGGCAGGTTGACAATACGATTCTTTCCGTGGCTGGATTGTTCTGATCAGGCACAAAACCAAAATCGGGAGCGGACTGAGCTACAAATGGATTAGGAACTACGTGGATACCGGTGGTCGCCACTCCCCTCGTTTCGTTATAAGTTCCCGGCTCGACCGTTTTGCCAGATCCTACTCCAGATTCTAATGATTCAATATCGTTATCAGGGTCGCCTCTATCATAAGCGGTTACTGAATAAGTGTACTGGAAGTAATTATGTACATCGTAATCGACATAGGAATGAACAAGCCCAGTATTGAAACCTATCTCATTAATAACGTCGCATTCCATCAATAACGACCAGCCTGTTTCTGTTTTTCTCCATAGACGATAACCCTCGAAATCCTCCTCACCGCTAAAAGGATCGATGGATGATTCGGCAGCATCATCCCATTCAATCGTTACCTCACCATCCCCCGGTTCCAAAGTATATGTGGGAGGATTCGGTGCTGAAGGACCAATCCAATCATGTTCAAAGAGATATTTAGCCCACTCTAAATTTTCACGTAACCCGGATAATCCCTCGCCAATACCAAAAGCAACCATCACCCGGATCGAATCGTTAGCCGGTATAGAGAAAGGACCAAATTTCTGATAATAGCGAAAGTCATGTGGCGATGGTGGAGGCTCAAGCCATAAACCATCGGAAAGCCTATCAAACCATTCGGCCGCAGCATCATCATCTGACGGGTCGGAGTTCCAATCCCACCAACCGTGGCCTTTCTGCACCGATGGTTCCGTATCGCCTATAGCAGGTGGACAATACAACAAGCGACTGCCTATATATCCAGATGACTCTTTGGGCGATTGACGACCACCTATATCGTCTCCAGGAACAGTCGGGTTGTCACCATCGTACATGTAAGAGATATATTCACCATTTAGCGAATCTCTTACATAACCGGGTAAATCGTCACGAGACCAGGCTTGTGCTCCAGAGCCACCCTCGGCAGTGGAGATATCGCAATCGGCGTGAACCCCAACAAAAAACGAATCCAATACATCTTCTGTTAAATTGTAGATCCACCAGTCGTAAATGATAAAGTCATCGCGATACCCCTCTGACCAAGCATAGGTTTTCTGGCGAACGCCTACCCCGACTTTGTATTGAGCCGGCACAAGTGGCGATTGGTCATCAATGTAAAACTCGGTATCAAACAAGCTTATAGCATCAGCGTCAACCCCATATCTCTTAACTGTTATGCCGGTAGCTTTGTCTTGTGAAAGTCGGATTATATGACAGTTATAACCGAGACGCAAACTGGCAAAGTACAAGTAATGGTTAATGTCAGCGTAGACACTTGGAGTTTTCCAAATCATCGAGGGAAGCTCAGCCGAGTCATCGCCGATTATAATAGTCCAGTCATTGGTTCCGGTAGCTTTTTCGGAAGTGGTGTTAGATATGAGATTATCCACCATACCCACATTACACACAACTTCCTCAATTGCGGTTACTTTCCCCAAACCTTGATAATCCAGCATCGGGTTTTCAGCCACCTGCTTATCCAATGCCATCACATTAGACCCTGTCAGGCCTAATATTAAAAGAGCATAAAGAATCAGCAGACCGGCTTTATTCCCTGGGTTTAAGGTTCTTTTCATTTTACAAAATTCCTCCATATTTCAGTATTTCAGTTATTGCCAATTAGAATCGAACTCAACTGTTAAAAAGTAACTTCCATGCCAAGCAGTATCCTACGTGGAGATGCATAGACTTCCGGATTGGCAAACTGCCCACCTGGTTCACCGGTTAGCTCATAACGTTCAACATCAGTTGTGGATTCTATATTAGCCCGGTTTGTGAGATTCCTGACCTCAACAAAGAAGTCAGCCTTATAGGTCTTATATATGCTGAAGCCCTTGTCGAACCTCACATCTATTCTCCAGGATTCAGGGAAGGTCTTGTCATTAATCGGTGGAATCTCAGGCTGAGGAACATTGGAAACGCCGGTATATGGAGTCCCCGAACCGTAAGTCCAGAAGAAATTGAAGCCCCAATCACCTAATAAATGGTAATCGCCTACAACCGGTCCCCAATCAGTAGGTACACGATAATTTATATCGACCCTGGCAGTGTGTCTTTGATCCCAATCAAGTGGGAAATCCTCTGTTCTGGGTTTACGATTGTAGTAATCATCAAGGAAGGTCTGGTAACCATCAGAAGCTCTACCACGAGCAATCTGATATGTATAAGTAACCATTCCAGAAAGACCACGCCATGTCCTTTGAGTAAGTGTAAACTCAAATCCTTTGACCCTGGCATAGTCCGAATTCTTAAACAGCCAGTAAAATGCATTGCTGAAATATGTTTTATTGTATGTGACCAGATTAGCTATATCCTTGAAAAATCCGACAACGGACAGTTTCAAATAGTCATTAAAACCGTGCTCAAGACCGGCCTCGTAGGCAACCGTTTTTTCCTCTTCAAGATTGGGATTACCCATGTATTTGTGGGCTCCCCTAAGGTCATAACCGTGATTCCCATAAAAGTAAGAAAACATGGGAAGCTGGAAGTAATGTCCATAAGTCACGTGCAAAACATCTCTTTCAGTGATGGGGAAACTTACGCCAATCCTTGGAGAAAGCTGTTGTTTATACTTGGCATCAACCGCACCCTTAAGCCTCTTCTTAAGGTCAAACATCGTTTCAACATTCTGGGGGTCATCCAGGTACTCCTGTAGTAAAGGATCATTAACATTAGCCGGAACCACAGTGTTCGGATCAAAATAATCATAGCGAAGACCTATATTGAGAATCATACCCTCACTTTCCAACTTGTCCTGTGCATAAACACCTACCTGGAAAGGTTTGACATGAAACTGGTCGTTGTAATCATTACCTCCAGAGGCGATAGAAGTATGATCCTTGAAGAGGTCGAATTTCTTATACTCAAACCCTGTTTTCACTAAGTTATTGGAATTAACCTGGCTGGTAATGTCACCTTTAAGAGTATAGATAACTTGGTTATCGTCACCGGTCCTACGTCGTCCCAAATACATCGGGTTAACAAAAAAGCCCTGATACTGGGTGGTACCCATGGATAAAAACCTCATCTCCTGCATTTCATCATAAGAAAGAGGATGCCCATCCCAGGGGTCATGGCACCTGAATCTCTGAGAGGTCTGGAAGCGGGAGAAGGTTAGATTGTAGAAACTTTTCGGGCTCAAGTTATTCGTGAAATTAACGGAAAATTCGTTAGACCATGAGTCGATTTTCCAGACATTATTGGACATGTCGTAATTAGAATAAGTACGAGCAATTCCCCGTGCCTCAATACTGTCTGCCGCCCATTGGACAGCATCCAACAACGAAATCCCGTTAACGGTCACATCCTCAAATTCACCAGAAGGAAACTCCTCAAAATAATACTCATCACCTTCACTTGTTCCAAGTATGCTATTAAGAGTATGGAAAAATGCAGTATCGGCATCGGTACTTACATAACCCGGAGCAACAATCCAGCTATAAGGTGTATAGCTGTAAACGGTGTCAAGTCCATCCGGCGTTACAACGTAATAAGGTTTTAAATCCTCAGTTAAATCCTCCTCTTGTGGCCTATACCAACCCTCTGCACCAAGCCAGTAAATCGGCCCAGAGAAATTCAGAGGTTCTCCCCAGGTTATTGTCATTTCTCTGGTGAAATATCTGGGGAGACGGTCTGAATACGAGGTAATCCCGGATATTGTCAGTTTCTTCGAGGAGCTTATATGGTAAGTCAGTTTTCCCTGAAGCGATTGATTCTTACGCCAGTAATGGGGATTCAATGTGCTTCGATATGATTGATAAGTTCCCGAGGTGAAAAAGCTCATTTCCCCAGGTATATCAAACTTTTCTAATGGAACCGGTCCACCAAACGACCAATCATGTTGGCGCATATCGTAAGCTTTGGACCGCCTTTTATCATCATAAATCGGGTCATCGGTCCATTCCCAACTAGCAACCTGCCCCAAGGTATCATATACCGGTTTAATCCTTATAGGCGTACCTGCGGAATTATAAGTACGATCTCCGAATATATCAATACCAAATATTGCATCCGGCGATGATCTGGTTTTGAATTTACCGCTATAGGTTTTACCGCCCTCTTTAGCCACAACATTTATCACCGCTGATTGCACATTTGGATACTCGGCTCCAAATCCACCGGTGAGGACCTCGGCCTCGGCAACGGACTCATCAGGGATGTAAGTAGCCAAAGCAGATGACGGCCCGGAACCAGGGGTGATTCCCGTTAATGCCGACAATGGATTGGCCAGGTTAACACCATCCAGAAGATAAACAACCTCTCCGGTTGCATCTCGACTGCCACGGAATGAACCCAGTACATTACCCGCATTAACACTAACACGGCCTATCAACCCGCCAGCCGCAGAGTTCGTAATTTCGGCCGGTGATATCCGCATGCGGCTACTGGTAACATCCTTTTCAATCAAAGGGCGCTCAGCTTCAACCGTGATGGTACCCATATCAATTGTCTCGGTTTCCAATTCCAGGTCCATCCTGGTGGTCAGATCAATAGTAACATCAACATTTTTCACCTCTACAGGCCTATAACCTATGAGGTTTATTTTCAATGTATACTTTCCCGGGGGAACATTGATAATGAAGAATTCGCCCTGAATGTTGGTAGCAGCACCGATATTTGTCCCGGCGATAACAACATTTACACCGGGCAATGGCTCACCGGTTTGTTTGTCGGTGATTACCCCTGCTATTTTACCGGTCGTTCCCGCAAAGGCTGCACCAGTAACAAAAATCACCAACAAAACCACCGGTAGCACTTTTAATGGTTTCAACAACAAATCTACTCCCTCCTTCGATTACAACGTTAACAAACTGTTGATTACCTATCTCTTTTATAAACCCTTAATTTTTTGCAATAAGTACCTCCATTTTTTAAATGCCCGTTCCTTAATTTAATCGAGAAACAAAATTTTTTTAATCTCTATTTCTACAAAACTCCACTTACTTTTCAGGGGTTACTATATGAGTAGTCAGAAATCCTGTCAAGGGAAAAACAACATTTTTATCGACCTGCCAATACATAGGTTTTAAAAACCACCACTAAGGCTATTTTACCGTTCGGTAGATTCATTAAAATCTTGACCAAATATATGACATTTAAATAACGGAAATCACCCGTATACCACAGTTTTTTCAGTGACGATGCTCAAAAATCATCTCATCATATATTGTATATTCCTTGACCAAGGCCAATCAATTCAACCCATAAGACATTTGTAAAATATATCAAAAAAATTTAGCTTGATATCTGTC
>Ga0180301_10004437_pt1 | contig 10835 bp, 15 predicted proteins | sample GuaBasSediGuay16_FD_121797 | JGI IMG/M metagenome (GOLD analysis project Ga0180301, IMG submission 121797) | Subseafloor sediment microbial communities from Guaymas Basin, Gulf of California, Mexico - Guay16, Core 4569-2, 12-15 cm | ecosystem: Environmental > Aquatic > Marine > Hydrothermal... | reverse complement strand
GGGAAAGCCCCATAGACACCATCTATGTTTTAAGTTACCTGTTTAACGGGTATGATGAGCGAAGGACGGGCTGAGTGGTGAAGAATTCAGCCTTGTCTGACCCTTAAACACATAAATATTAGGGTTATAACTAGATTTTTTGGGATGATAAACAGGACCCTCTAAGACTGTTTCTTTTTGGACCCCCCTGCTGACCGGTGTTTAACTTGAATAGGAATAAAAAAGAACAATGTAAACATAGGGGTTCCATGAGAATAGGGGATAAAGTGTGGTCGTGGTGTTACCTGTTTAATGCTTGGTTGGAAGACTTAAACTGTAAAGAATGTGAATGTAAAAATTTAGATTTTCCCTACGGTTTACATGTTACTTCTGTTAAACGTTTAACTTTAAACGAAAAGCTGTTAAAAAAAGGGGATAATCATTCTTAAGGCTATTATCAGGATAATAAAGCCAAAAATTTTCCTTAATTTTCCAGCTTTAATCTTTCTTGAAGTTCTTGCACCTAAATGTCCACCGACAAAAACACCTATACAAAGAAAAACAACAGTGGGATAAGATATATTTCCAAGTATAAAGTGTACAATTGAACCTGCTGATGAACAAAAAATTCCCATAAAAACTGTTGTTGCAATGCTAACGTGGATAGGGATGCCTGCAACTAAAGTTAGAAATGGAACTTCTAAGGAACCGCCACGTATACCTATTAACCCGGCTAGTAGGCCAATAGCAAAACTTGCAATAAAAACGACTATTAAATCTACGGAATACTCAAACCTTTCTCTTTTATTGTCAATAAGAGTTCTTTTATAAACAAACGTTTCTAAGAGAAAAAAATTTTTGCTAAAATCCTTAGTTTTAGTTTTTCTACCCTTAAAAACCATGTTAAAACCTGCATATAAAGCTACAACTCCAAAAATTATCCTTAGGATATTCGAACTTAAAAACTGAGTAAGGTAAGCTCCAAGGAAAGCCCCAAACGCAGCTGCCAAACCTATAATTATCCCAACAACATAATCTATCCTTCTCTGGTAAGCGTAGGTTAGAGTTGCGGAAAGAGAAGTAAAAAAAGTTGTAAAAAGTGATGTTCCCGCGGCTTTTTGCATAGGGAAACCTAGAAATAAAGATAAGTATGGAACTATAAGAAAACCTCCGCCCAAACCAAGCATACCTCCGATTACACCAGCTCCTAAAGCAACAACCAATGTTATAATAGACTCTACTGTAGGATACATTTAAACCACAATCAAATCTACTTACCGGATAAATAGGTTAACGAGATTTTTTTACCTAACCTTTAACGCGTATCTTCCAGGCTTGGTTATACCTGCCTTTTTAGCTATTTCTGAGACTTCGGGATTAAGAACAATAACAACTCCTGTAAAGTCTTCTGAAAGACTTGTACTCTTACAGTTTGGACAAACATTCCCGTAAACTATCATATGACAGTTTGTACATGCTTTCTCTCTCATTTCTTCTTAGCCACCTCCTTAACAGGCTTTACAGCTTCACCTTTAGCCTTTTTCACATCCTCCTTAATCCATTCAAGTTTTCCTAGGAAAGGTTGACGCATAGTAATACCTATTTTACCTGCAGGTCCACCTTTAGCTATGCTTACAGCTGTTACTCTTGCTCTAACCTTATCTCCACTCATTAGTTTACGTTGAGTTTCCTTACCTAAAAGAATTCCTTGTTTTCCATCAAAAACTATATAGTCATCAAGAATCTGGGAAACATGGAGTAAAGCATCAACAGGACCTATTCTAACAAAGGATCCAAAATCACCTATTTCAACAACTTCACCTTCAACAATTTCTTGGACTTCTGGTTTATAGGTTAAAAGAGTGAATTTTGCTTGATGGTAGGTTGCACCGTCACCTGGAAGAATTTTTCCTGCAGGTGAAACATCAACTGAAACAACAGCTATAACATAACCTAAATCTTTACTTAGCATCCCATCATATTTTTTGCTTAATTCTTCTAAGGCTACAGTTTTAAGATCTAAATCAAACTTTTCAGGCGGAATTCTAACTACATCTTCACATTCAACTAGCTCAAACATTTAGTCCACATAACCCTCCAAAACCAAATATTTCCCGTCTTTTCTCGGATAAATAACAGATACACCAAGACTTCTAAGCTTTTTCCTAAGCTTCATATCACCAGTAGCAACAATAAAACCATATTTTAAGGCAGCTTCAACTAAACAGTCATCGACTGTTTTCCCGTAACCTTTAAAATCCATTTTTGGAAGTTTTTCTGAAAGATTTAAAGCAAACATAGCATTCTTTTTTAGCTTTGTCTTTCTTGTTTTAAAAGCAATTTTCTTTATTTCATCAAGAACAGGAGTTAAAACTATAAATTCAACCTTTGAGTTTAACAAGCGTTCAACCTCACTAAAAATATCTATTCCCCTGTTAACAGGAAGGAAAAGAAAATTTGAGTCAACAAGAACTTTTCTCACCAACTCTTTTCACAACAATTTTCCGGTAAGGGGAAACAGAAAATCGTAGGTAAACTACATTTTTAAAGGTTTCTCCACCTAAATAAAGCTAAAATGGAAACACTTATCATTAGCTAAATGATTTTATGCTAAATGATAGATACGTCTTTTCTAGAACTTTGTTAGAGGGTTTTTTAATTTTCCGCCTAATTTTAACCAAATTTTTACAAGTTTATGTTTCAGCTTTTAGAAGAAAACTAGAAAACCAGTTTAAAATTAATCTTAACCAATCATAAGTTTACAGCTTAAAATTTTATGTTGTTCTAAGCCTATTCGGAATTTACTGAGGGTTACCTATGGCTTTTGCAGGTAATTTAAGAAAAATTATTCGAGGTAAAAAGAGTTTAAAAACAGTTGAACATATTGAAGTTAAGTCTAAAATTGAGAACTGGTTTTTTATTATTCCTTTGGGGATGATTTTTGTTTGTTGGGAAATAGTCTTAAAACTAAACTTGATTTCAACTGAAACCATTCCCGCACCCTCAGAAATACTTGAAGTTCTTTTTGTAAATCTTCTAACAAATCCAGGTTTTACTATTAGTGTTTTGAGAAGTTTAGCCAACATTGGTGTGGGAATTTTTGTGGCTGCATTAATAGCTATTCCTTTTGCTATTTTTACAGGTTTAAAAAGTAGAGTTGATGCTTCTTTTACTCCGCTTATAATGATTGTTGGAGCCTTACCTGATATAGCTTTACTTCCTTTTCTTGTTTACTGGTTTGGACGTGGAGCTTCAGCAGCAATTCTTATGGCTACTATTGTTGCATTTTTTCCAATATTTTTCACTGTTAGAGAGGGTGTAAAAAATATTCCTAAAGACTATTTTCATGTTGCATATATTTATAAGGCTAGAAAGATTGATGTTTATACCAAACTTATTTTACCTGCTGTTTTCCCACAACTTGTTACAGGAATTAGGCTTGCTTACGAATTTTTATGGGAAATTGTTTTAGCTATTGAGATAATAGCAAGAATCCATGGGATAGGGTTTATAATTAATTTTGCTGTTGAGAATGGTTCACTTACCTATGCTTTTGCAGGATTTTTTATGATAGGTATTATAGCCATTCTGCTTGATAGGCTTGTTTTTCATCGTTTAGAGGAAAGTGTAAGGCGGTGGCATGAATGACCATATCAAGATGTCTTGAAGTAGAAAAGGTTGTAAAACATTATTCACATAATGGAAGACATGTTCCAGCATTAGATGAAGTTACCTTTCATGTTCATAGAAAGGAGTTTATCTGTATAATCGGACCTAGTGGCTGCGGAAAATCAACCCTCCTAAAAATAATTGCTGGGTTGGATAAGCCTACCTCTGGAGAGGTCAGGTTTCAAGGAGAAACCGTTAAAGAACCTCACCCAAAAATTAGTATGGTTTTTCAGTCTTTTGCCTTATTTCCGTGGAGAACAGTTCTTCAAAATATAGAGTTTGGCTTAGAGATGCGTGGAGTGCCAAAAGCTGAGAGAAGAAGAATTGCTTTAGAGCTTGTTGAGCTTGTTGGTTTAAAGGGATATGAGAATGCCTATCCAAGGGAACTTTCAGGTGGAATGAAACAAAGAGTTGGTATTGCGAGAGCTTTAGCCGTTGACCCTGAGATTGTTTTGATGGATGAAGCTTTTAGTGCTATAGATGAGTTTACAGCTCAAGTTTTAAGAAGTGAAGTTTTAGAGCTTTGGGAAGAGACAGAAAAAACCTTTATTCTTGTTACCCATAACTTGACAGAAGCTTTAGAGATGGCTGACAGAATTATAGTTTTAAGTACAAGGCCAGCAAAAGTTAAGCATGAATATCATGTAAGTCTTAAAAGACCTAGAAACCGTTCAGACTCAAAATTTTTGAAATGTCAGAAAGAGCTTTTTAACATATTAAAGAGTGAGCTTGAGCATACCATTGTTAGACATAAGCTTAAAGCTATTCATGAACATTTCAAAATAGAAGACATGGAATCCTTTCAACGTTAAAAATCTTATTTTTACCTAAAGTGTTATCTAGAGATTGGTGGAAGATTTATGATTAATGAAAACTGGTATTATCTGCTTCACCCCAAAGTTGTAACCCTTATAACAACCCTAAGTAAAGAGGGAAAAGTTAACGCTGCACCTTTTGCATGGGTAACACCTCTCTCCGATTCACCTCCACTATTGCTTGTTGCTGCATGGTATGAGTCTCATACCTTCCAAAACATTACCAAAACAAAAGAATTTGTAATAAACATTGTTCCAGCTAATCTTAAAAAGGAAGTTGAAGTTTGTGCAAAACCTTTTCCAGCTGGAGTTAACGAATTAGAGAAAGCAAAACTTAGTTCTGTACCAGCTAAAACTGTTAAGCCTCCAAGGATTAGTGAGTGTATGGCTTGGATTGAGTGTGTCGCAAAGGAGATTGTAAAAAAGAAGGATGAATACAGCTTTATTATAGCTGAAGTAAAACATATTGAAGTAAAAAGGGAATGCTACGAAAATCTTTTACCAAAAAAGGATGTTTTACTTCATATGGGCGGAAAAAACTATTCAACAATAAAGTTTAAGTGAAAACATATGAGAAAAATGTTAAAGATTAAATCAAAAAACATCGGTGAAGTTTTAATTCAACTACTGGAAGATAAAAATCCTAAAACAGCTTCAGCTGTTTATAATGCTTTACCTTTTAAGTCAAAAGCTAATGTTTGGGGTGAAGAAATATATTTTCCGATTCCGGTAAAGGTTGACCTTGAAAATTCTCAGGTTGTAGTTAATGTTGGTGATGTTGCTTACTGGCCTCCTGAAAACTGTATGTGTATATTTTTTGGTAAAACACCTGCAAGTATTGGAGATGAAATTAGAGCCTATAGTCCTGTCAACGTTTTTGGTCAGGTTTTAGGAAATCCAAAAGTTTTTAGTAAAGTAAAACCTGGAGAAGAAATTTTTGTTGAAAAAGCTTAATAAAGCTTAGTGTGTAATGTTATTTCCTTGATTCTTTTTTCCTTAATTCTTTAAGCCATTCCTTTAACATGTTTATGTTCTCCTGATGTTTTGAGCTTCTTCTCTCATCAACATACAAACCTATTTTTCTTGCTTCTTTAACGGTTAAACCCACCTCTCTTAACTCCTCAATAGAAAAACCTCTTCCAATCCTAATTCTATAGGTTGGACCTGTTTTTTTAACAACTAATGCTTTTGGAGGAGTTCCTCCTTCCACCATTCTCTATTTACACCTTGACTTCTCTTATTTTAAGCTCAAATTCTTTCAGGTTTTTAACAGTAAATCTATGAATTGTTTTTCCAGACCTATCCAGATGGAAGGCACGGATACCAATTTTTCTTGGAACAACAAAGTCATCCTCCCATCTGTCCCCAATATGAGCTACAAATTCTGGTTTAACATTTAAAATATTGCATATCTTCTGGTAGAAGCCATTATCCTTTTTTAAGCATTTAAAGTCTGAAGTGGCAGAAAAAGTCTGACTAAAATACTTTCTTATCTTACCTGTTAAAAAATCTAGGAATTCTCTTGCGGAATTTGTGGTTAAAACCAGAGTATAATCCATACTTAAACTTTTTAAAACATCTTCAACCTCCGGGTAATATGACACCTTATGACTATATTTTTTAAAAAGCTCTTGATAGTCCCCCAAACCAAAACGATTAAACCAATATTTTATATCATACCACTCAATTTTTTCCTCCCCAACTTTTGCATACTCACTAAGAACAAACTTTTTTGCTTCTGAAAGATCTAAACCCCTTTTTTTAGCATAAAGCTCTGGGATTCCCTCGTTCCAAACAAAATCGCTAAAATCATGGTTTACAAGTGTTCCTTCCAAGTCAAAAGACACAACTTTAACAATATTATTTTCCATAGACTTCACCGTTAACCTTCCTTAATCTATGAAAACAAACTGTTTATTAGTAGAAATACTTTTAGAAGGCTAAGCTCTATTTATTTGCCTTTTCTCTTTTAAAGCTGGAACAGAAATCTCTACTTCCTCTATTTTGTCTTCAAATTCTTCATCAACTTCCTTATAGACTTTTAATGTTTCCTCAGCTGCCTTCTTCCAGCTGAAAAGTTTTGCTCTTTCCATTCCTCTAATTGAGAGACTTTTTCTTAACCCATCATCTGTTAAAATTTCAACCATAGCCTGACACCACCCCTCCACATCATATGGATCCACATAAACAGCCGCACTACCCAGTATTTCAGGCATTGCTGTTACATTAGATGAGACTACTGGACAGCCACAAGCCATAGCCTCTAATGGAGGCCATCCAAAACCTTCATACACTGAGGGAAAAGCAAAAAGCTCAGCCTGAGTGTAAAGACTTGCAAGTTCTTTTGCGGATGAAATCCAACTAATAAAAATAACTTCTTTTTCAAGTCCAAGAGTCTCTATAAGCCTTAAAGTTTTTTCTCTAAAGTTTTCCTCTTTTCCTCCAATTCTACCAACTTTAACAAGTTTTAAATGCTTAAATTTTGGATCCTTTTTAAGCATGTGAAAAGCTTTAAGAAGAGTTTCAAGGTTTTTTCTCGGATGTTCCGAACCCACATATAGAATGTATGGTTCAGGACACGGTCTTCTACCATAGGTTGGCTTAAAATCTTCATCCACACCATGATAAATAACCCTAATCTTTTCTTCGGGGACAGATAAATGTTTAATTAAATCCATTTTTGTATGGTTTGATGGAACTATGATTTTTTCAGCTTTTGTTGAACCTTTAAAGTCTAAATTAAGCCAAAAAGAATCGTTTAAGCTTGGCTTATGGATTAGGGGTGTAGAATTTTTGTTTTTAATATCAAGATATCTGATAACATCATGAACTGTAATAATAAATGGTTTTTTAAGGAAATAACCAAACCTACCTAAATGATGATTTGGAAGATGAGGTATTCCCTCCATACCATTAAGTTTTCCAAGAAAGTTTATGACTAACAGTGTATTTCTGAACATAGAGGAGCTGACTACAGACCTACCAAACTGTTCTGAGACTTTCTGGTAGATATCCGTATGAAGAGTTGGTACCCTAAGGTAACGTGAAAGTCTAAGACTATAAAGGTCCATTGAACCTTTACCATGAGTGACAACTAGGAATACTGTCATAATTTCATCCCCAAACGATTAGGTCAAACTATATTAATAATTCAGGTAAAAGTGAAGTCTAAACGGTTCAAACTTTAACTCTATTAAGGGTTAAAGACGTCTTCACTTCAACAAGCAATTAATTAATATCTAATTTAATGAAGTTTTAGAGAGGTATAAAAGGTTTCTTGAGAAGAGAATTTTGCCGCTAGAATATACTTTATTGGCAAAATTTGGAGCCCCGGGCGGGGTTTGAACCCGCGACCTCGGCCTTACCAAGGCCACGCTCTAACCAGGCTGAGCCTTCCCGCCTTCCAGTAGACTGGAAGGAACCGGGGCGAACCGGGGCTTAAGTTTTAATTCAACCCTAAACATGTTACAATACTCTTTCTAGAAATAATTTTTGGAGAAAGTTATTTAAGGGTTTAAGTTTCTCTTATACCTACTTTTGTTTGTAGGTGGGAATTGTTGACTAGTTGTTCTAAGGAAGTTACAAGATTTAAGGTTAAGCTTATGTGTTTAGGTGTTAGAGGCGGTTTGGGTGTTACTAGTCTAGGCAGGGTTGGGGGGGCAGGTCCTGCTGGTGGAAGATATGTTCTTTTACCTGGCACGGTTACACCAGCAACAAATGTTCCGTTTCAAGGAAAATTTGTTCTTTCTTCACCTTACCACGTAGAAAAGTTAAGAGATGATGAGATTATAGGTGAGTATATGCTTTATGAAGATGGAAAACCTTTAATGAGTGTTGGAATAGTTGAAAAGCCTAGGTTTCTTGAAGAAAAAACTTCTGATGGTATCCCGTTTTGGAAGTTAGCTGCATTACATGGAACAGAAGTCATAGGGATAACGGTGAACAAGAATTGTGTTTACTGGGATGAAGGAATGGAGTGTAAGTTTTGCGCAATCCAACAAAACATAAAAGTTCATGAAGGAAAAAGTTTAGCCTTAAAAAATCCTGAACATCTGGTAGAGGTTATTCTTGCAGCTGAAAAGCATGGGTTTTGTAAGCATATTACTTTAACCGCTGGCACAGCCAAAACTGAAGATAGAGGATTAGGTCAATTTATACCCTATATTAGAAGAATTAGGGAAGTGACCTCTACCCCTATTCATGTTCAGATTGAGCCTCCAAAAAACCCTTCAGACATTACCAAGCTTTATGATGTTGGAGCGGATACTGTTGGTATACATATTGAGAGTTTAGATGAAAAAATTAGAGAAACTGTCTGTCCTGGTAAAGCACAAGTTGGAATAGAAAACTACTATAAGGCTTGGAAAGAGGCTGTAAAGGTTTTTGGTGAAAACCAAGTTAATACCGTTATATTGGCTGGGTTAGGTGAAGATAAAAAAATAACAATTAGAAAACTGGAAGAAGTTTGTTTAATAGGAGTAATACCCTTAATATTTCCCTTTAGACCTTTACCAGGAACAAAAATGGAGACTCATCCCCCACCTAATCCAAACTACATGTTTGAAATACTTTCAGCTGCAGCTTTAAACGTTAGACGTTATGGTTTAAGATTGGAGTCTAATAGGGCTGGATGTGTTCGTTGTGGAGCATGCTCCCCTCTTATGGAAACAGTAAAGTATGGAGTTTAGGAAACTTCATATGCTTGTTAAGGCTTATATGCTTTTGTAGGTGAAATTTTTTGAGGGCATACGTCTTAGTAAACACTAAACCCGGCACCTCCGAGAAGGTTGTTAAGGATCTTAGGTCTGCCAAGAAAATTAAGGGGATAGTTATGGCTGACTCTGTATACGGCCAGTATGATGCTATTGTTGTTATGGAGGTTAAAGACTTAAAGGAGCTTATGGAAACTGTGTATAAAGTTTTAGAGAAAAACCCGAATATCATAAAAACAGAAACTTTAATTAGCCTATTCTAAGAAACCAAAATTTTTTCTTAACGTAACCTAAAGTTAGATAAACATTATTTTTCTAGCTCTGGTGGATAGAAAAGTGAAATTAAAGTTTCTGTTTTAACAACATTAGGTGTTTTTTCAATCATTTCATAAATTATTTCTGAAAGCTCTTTGAGATCTTTTGCCTCAACTACAACAACAGCATCAAACCTACCAAATACAGAATTAGCAATTTTTACTCCTCGAATATGTCTTGCTCTAACTATATCCTCAGAGGTGCCAGGTTTAGTGTTTACTAAAACAAATGCTCTAACAGGCATTCTAACCACTCCTTATCAAGCTACTAAGGGATAACCTCATGTTTTAATATTTTTCCTTCACGATCAAACACAGCTACATTTTGGGGGGTGTAAGGATAACCTACAATAACCATTATTTTTCCATAAAAATTGTTTAGATCCTCTGTAGACGGTTTTAAAACACCGGATGGATGAGAATGGGCGGCACCTATAATCGTTGGGTCCATAGGAAGCATAAACATAGGGAAAGCTGAAAAATTTTTACCGTGAACTGCTTGAGGTGGGATAACAACCTCCTCAACAAGAATAAAGTTCTTCTTTACTTTCCCCCTAAGAAGTAGTATTCCTTCTCTGGGGTGAAGATATTGTGCATAAACCAGTATGCTTTCTAGGACTGCTTTTGTTAAATGCACTGTTTTTTTCTTTATACTGTTTTTATCTTTATCCTTTTTCATAAACTTCATCGTTATTTTTTATTCATCTTTAAGTCTATATGAATGCTATGGTTTACAAATAAAGAATGTTTTAAGAATATGGTATAAGGTATTCTGGCTGAATAGAAAAATTTATATATTAGTCTTTCCCAAGAGAAAATACCCAAGGTAGGAGAAGAGGGGTTGGGTCTAGTTCTACCGTAATAGGGGTAGTTGTATCCTGTTACCTCTAGATTCAAGGTTTATGATTATCTCCTATTTTGGAGGTGGTTTATTTGAAAGGTAATTTAAATTCAGAAAAAAGCGTTATGAAGTGTCCTGAATGTGGTTGTGATTTGCTAGTTGAAAGTAGTGAGACAGGAGAGATTGTTTGTAGTTGTTGTGGACTTGTTATTAGTGAAGAATCCTATGACAGAGGTCCTGAATGGAGGGCTTTTACACCTGAAGAAAAAGCTGGAAAAAGCAGGGTTGGAGGACCTGTTTCAATTCTTCATGCCGATAAAGGGCTGCCTACAGTTATTGATAAGGTTGGAAAAGATGCTTTTGGTAGAAAAGTTGATCTTCAAACCAGAATTCAGATGCTACGTCTAAGAAAATGGCAGACAAGAACACAGTATCAGTCTCCTATAGAAAGAAATCTTCTTCAGGCTTTAGCTGAACTTGACAGAATTGCTGACAAACTTCATAT
>Ga0180301_10004435_pt1 | contig 10839 bp, 9 predicted proteins | sample GuaBasSediGuay16_FD_121797 | JGI IMG/M metagenome (GOLD analysis project Ga0180301, IMG submission 121797) | Subseafloor sediment microbial communities from Guaymas Basin, Gulf of California, Mexico - Guay16, Core 4569-2, 12-15 cm | ecosystem: Environmental > Aquatic > Marine > Hydrothermal... | reverse complement strand
TCCTTATTCAGAACAGTAAAATTTTATGTTGATAAACCAGTTTTAATAACAGAATACGGGGTAGATAGCTTTGACCAGAATAAAAATAAAGAAGACCAGGAGTATCAGGTTTTTTATCATCGGAATGCCTGGCGGGATATTGTAAGAAACTCTAAAGAACCGCCGGGAAACTCCATAGGAGGGATAATTCATACCTGGCTTGATGCCTGGTGGTATTGCGGAAGCCCATTTGAACATGATACAAAAGAAGGAGCATGGAATGGCCCTACCAAGGACGCATGGTTTAATGACGAATGGCTGGGAATTGCATCACAAGGCGATGGTAAGAACAGCCCCTTTATGAGACAATTGCGGAAAGTTTATTATTTTTACAAAAAGGAGTGGCAATGACAAGAAATGACAAAAGAAGGCCTGATCAGTTGCGCAAAATGCGTATTGAAAGAGATTTCATTAAGTATGCGGAAGGATCCTGTCTTATTGAGATGGGAAACACCCGCATTATTACTACTGCTACAGTGGAAGAAAAGGTACCGGTATTTTTAAGAGGAAAAGGAGAAGGATGGGTTACTTCTGAATACGGAATGCTTCCTCGTGCTACGCAGTCACGAATAGTAAGAGATAGGGTTTCTGGAAGAAATATGGAAATTCAGCGGCTTATTGGCAGGTCTTTAAGAGGCGTAGTTGATTTAAAAACATTGGGGGAGCGCACCATCTGGATTGATTGCGATGTTATTCAGGCAGACGGAGGTACACGAACGGCTTCTATTATAGGAGGATTTATTGCTCTTGTAGATTGCCTAAACAAAATGTATCACAGTGCAATAATAACCTCCATACCAATAAAGGACTTACTGGGGGCTGTTAGCGTAGGCATTGTAAGAGGAGAGTACCTTCTTGATTTAACCTATGATGAGGATTTTTCTGCTACAGTTGATATGAATGTGGTAATGAAAGCGAATGGCGAATTTGTAGAGATTCAGGGAACCGCTGAAGGAGGAGCTTTTTCAAAGAAAGACCTGGATGAAATGTTAAACTTAGCCCGCAAGGGAATAGAGGACATAATAGATACGGAAAGAAACATCCTTAAAGACATAATCACCAATATGTAAATAGCGAATAATTAGGGTATAGGGTTTTGGGTGTAGGGTGTAGGGATATCAAGTATCTAGAATCAAGAATCAAATGATACTGGATACTCGATACTAGATACTGGATACTAGATCCTAGATACTAGCTTATAGATACTAGATAAAAAACAGGAGCTAAGAACTAGGAACTAAAAGTGTGAGCTGCTCTCTTTGAAAATACGTCTTTCGTCCTTACGTCCTCACGTCCTTACGTGTGTCGTGTGACGGGTGACTTTGTGACCGTGTGACTTTATAACGTATGAGCCATAAACTATTGACGTGTGACCTGGTGTCTTGGTGACTTTGTGACTTTTTATACTATGCGCTTAATCATTGCTACCAAAAACAGAAATAAATTTAGAGAGATAAGGAAAATGCTTAAAGGCCTAAACATTGAGCTTCTCTGCTTAGCAGACTTAAGGCCCAATTTAAGAATAAAAGAAGACGGAAAGACTTTTTTTGATAATGCTTTAAAAAAGGCAAAAGCTGTATCCAAAATATATAAAGACACGCTTGTTTTAGGAGAAGACTCAGGAATAGAGGTAGAATATTTAGGTGGAAAACCCGGTGTCTTAAGCAAACGTTTCAGCGGTAAAAACAGTAACGATCATAAAAACAACTTTAAGCTGTTAAAGCTCCTTAAGAATGTACCTTTTAAAAAGAGAAAAGCCCAATTTCGTTGTACAATAGCCTTAACAAAGAATAAAAAGCTTATAGCAAAATTTGAAGGAAAACTGTGTGGTTATATAAATGACAAAGCAGTGGGGAAAAATGGTTTTGGTTACGACCCTGTATTTTATCTTCCCCGCTACAAAAAGACCGTTGCCCAGCTACCCCTTAGAGAAAAAAACAAGATAAGCCATCGTGCAAAAGCCTTTTATAAGCTTAAGAAATTCCTTGCCAAATATATAAAAAATAAGTAAAATCTTTTAGTTCTTTGAAATAAAGAGTATAGCGATTAGCGGATAGCGTATAATTAGGGTGTAGGGTGTAGGAACGAGTAACGCGTAACGAGGGCAGCGTTGACTATCTACGTGTGACGTGGTGACCTTGTGACGTGGTGACTTTTCTTGCTTGGTGACCTTATGCATCTGTGATCATCTGTGTTCTTAGTCTGTGTTAATCTGCGTATAACGTGTAACCTGGTGACTTGGTGACGTGGTGACTTTGTATATCTGCGCTCATCTGTATACAACGTGTGACTTTGTATCCTCTCTTCCGGGGCGTAGCTCAGTTTGGTTTAGAGCGCTTGGTTTGGGACCAAGAGGCCGGTGGTTCAAGTCCACTCGCCCCGATCAGTTGCTTGTTTGATAATGTTGCTAGGGGAAGAGTCAAGGTTATCTTTTAGAGAAAGCCTAATACATTCTTGGATGTGCTAAAAATGCCCTACAGGCACAAGCACATACAAGTCCACTCGCCCCGACCAGATAGCGTATAGCGGTTAGCGGATAGTGGATAGTCCGTATCTCGTTGTGCGTACTGCGTATCGTGTAAAAGAACCAGATGCATCGTGTGACGTGGTGACATTGTGACCTTGTGACTTTTATATTAGGATGTAGGGTATAGGGTGTAGTAAATAGCGGATAGCGTTTAGCGAATAGAAAAAAGTGGATAGTTGACAGTATGTTTAGGTTTGAAAAACTGGATATATGGCAGTTAGCAATTGAATATGCTGATGAAATATACGATTTAACGAAAAGATTGCCCAAAGAGGAAAGGAATAATCTTATTGACCAGTTAAAACGGGCAGCGGTATCAATATCTAACAATATCGCTGAGGGCTCAGGAACAGTAACAAAGAAAAATTTTTGTTCTTTTCTGGATATAAGTGTAGCATCTACTCTGGAAACGGTAAATCTTTTACACTTTGCAAAGAAGAGAGATTATATTACAGAAGAAGAAAGGGCAAAATTCTATAACAAAGCAGAATTGTTGGTTAAAAAGATTACTTCTTTCAAAGGTTCATTGAAATAGCCATATACTATACGCCATAAGCTATAAGCTATAAGCCATTTAGCGCCCGTAGCTCAATAGGATAGAGCATCTGCCTTCTAAGCAGAGGGTTGCAGGTTCGATTCCTGCCGGGCGCGCTTGGTTGACACAGATTGACGCAGATAGAGAATATTGGCAATAGATGTATAATACATTCACAGATTATCACAGATAATCCGGCAGGATGAGAACCTTCTGGCGAAGCCAGAAACAGTGAGCTTGTCCTGAGTGAGCGAAGCGAGTCGAAGGAATTCCTGCCGGGCGCGCTTAATGGCATATAGCATATAGCGTATAGCGGTTAGCGAATAGTGGATAGTCCGTATCTCGTTGTGCGTACTGCGTATCGCGTATAGAGTGGAGTAAGTAATCAAATGATACTGGATACGCGATACTAGATACGAGATACGGGATAAAAAGACTAAGAGCTATAGACTATTGATTATCGACTATCTACGTGTGACCTTGTGACTTTGTGACTTTATAATCATTATGCTTAGAACAACAAAACAATTTTTAAGAATTTTTTTTAGTATTCTGGTTCTCATTGTGGGGCCGTATATTTTAATATACTTCCTCGTTAATGAGAGGGGGAAGGATTTTCTTGTCAATGCCCTCCGCAAGAGAAACATACAAGCACAAATAGGAGAAGTAACTTTCTCTTTTCCTTTTAGAGTTACCCTTGTTGATTTTGAAACAGAAAATATAAGTTTTCTTCAGGCAAAAGCTGATATTGCCGGCTATAATCCTTTTACAAAATCCTTAGATATTGACAATCTTTTTATTAAAGGCTTACAAATAAAAATAAAAGAGGATACAATAAAATCTTTAAAAGAGAAAAATCTCTCCTTGAATCCTGCTCATCTGGATATTCAAAGGATGGGCCCGGGTTTTTCTGTTACTATAAACAATACAATTATTGATTTTTCTTCTATTATCCTTGAGATCGCTAATCTTAATCCTTCTCTTAAAGTAGCAGTAGAAAATATAAGAGGGACTATAAAGAATTTTAGTTATCCTCAACGAAAAAAAATACTTATAAACCTGGAGGGTTCTTTAAGGGTAAATGACAAGGTAATAGAAGATGCTTTAATAGTTTCTGGATGGGTTAACTGGGCAAAGAAAGACATGGATTTAAGGTTTAAAGCAAAGGAAATTGATTATTTCATGTTTAAAGATTATTACCCCCCTTTCTGGAAGCCGGAAAATCTGGAGATAAAAGAGGCGTATTTATCTCTAAATTCTCATCTTGTCTCTAAAAAAGATAATCTTCTTATAGACTATTATATTATCCTAAACCGCATTGTTTTTAATGAGAATCCTGAAGATGAATCAAAAGTTAAGTCTCTTAAGACTATTATTGCTCTTTTTACACAAGATGAACAGCCAAGAGTCCACCTTCGCTACCACACAAAGATGAGTAAGCCTGAATTTAAAATGTCCTCTATAGGGGAAGGTATGCTCGCTCAGCTTAAAGAACTTAATACTACAACTATAATTGACTCAGTAAACCAATTATTGGGAAAGACTCAAGAAGCAGTAGGAAGCGGTGTTAAAAGCATAAAAGGGATAACCATAGACCCTGTTATAAAAGGAATTCAACAGGCAGGAGAAGAATTGCTTAAAAATATAAAAGGCATCTTTGGGATTGAGAAAGATAATAAATAACGACTAGTATTAGGGTGTAGGGTTTTGGGTGTAGGGTGTAGTAAATAGCGTATAGCGGATAGCGAATAGAAAATAGCTCATAGTTGTTAGCTGATAGTAAATATTAGATAAGAACTAGGGTCTAGGAGCTAAGAGCTATTTAATCTGTGTTCTTTGTCTCTGTTAATCTGTTTTTTATCTGCGGTCATCTGTGTATAACGTGTGACCTGGTGACTTGGTGATTTCATCTGCGTAAGCATTATCGGCTTATGGTGGGTGTAGCCTCAATGAGACTTAAACTTTTGAAGTTACCAGCGGGAACGCACAAAAGTTTTTAGCCGAATTAGTCCTGAGGAACAAAGTGACGAAGGATCTTAATATGAATAATATGAATAAATGGTGGATGTACATTATTGAATGCAGAGATGGAAAGTTGTATACGGGTATTACCAATGATCTGAGGCGACGGTTAAGACAACATAATCACGGGCAAGGATGCCGGTTTACTAAATATAGACGGCCTGTTAAACTTATATTTAAGGAGCAACATAGTTCTAAAGAATCGGCCCTGAAGCGAGAATCAGAAGTTAAAGGGTTTTCCAGAAAGAAAAAGCTCGCGTTAATCGATAGTGGTTAATTGGTACAAGGCACTTCGGGCTTGCGCCCTCAGTGCCACCAATTTTTTCTTCGAAAAAATTGGTGGGTGTAGCTCAGCCTGGATAGAGCACTTGACTGTGGCTCAAGTTGTCGGGGGTTCGAATCCCCTCACCCACCCGTTTTCCTTAACTATTTAGCCTTTATTTCCTGAACAAACCCCATTGTAGTACTTATGTCCTAATACATTTTCGGATGTAATAGGCCTTCGGCACACCCGTATGGCTGGTGATTACATACGAACCCCCTCATTCCACCCTTCTACTTCGCTCAAAGCTTTACAGTTTTGAGCTTTGTAGAAATGGTGAAGTAGAAAAGCTCAAATAGCGAAGCAGAAAGAAAAACTAGCTATAAAATTTGAAAGGTATTTAAAGACTGGTTTTGGTTTTACTTTCTTAAAGAGAAGATTATTACCAAAATAGTCAATATATTTATGCTCTCTGGCCTTGTTTAATTATATCCACCATTTGTCATCTTTTCCTGTTATATCGTCTAAATAATCATAATCCTCAAGCTCTTCGTCTGTTTCTTCGTATTTTCTAAGTTCTTCGTCATCTTCTGTAGATAACAAGCCTGCTATAAAAGGAATTGCAATAATAAACACAATCACAAGCGCTATTATTATCCCCATATACTTTAGTATATCCCCTGAGGGCATTTTTTCAAAAACTTTATAAATAGACCCTAAAGATGTTTTAATAAGGTATAGCCGTTCTAACTTGACATTTAATTTTGAAAATTATGTGTCAAAAATTATGTGTCAAGTTAGGATATCCGCCCACCTCAACTGATATCTCCTGGTACGGCGAAAAGGACACCGCATCCTTAGAGAAAAAAGTTATGGTGGTAGTAAGCGCCACTTTTTCAATAGGGAGTGGGTTGCTTACAACATTTATTCTCAAATTCTTAAGAATATTGGAATAAAAGAGGCTAACCAGGCGTATTTACTGTCAAAAACAGTCCAGTATAAGCCCCATTGTAAACAATCAATTTTAAAGATATAATAAAATCACCTCTTTACTTTTTGTATATGAAAAAAACGCCCGGACTAAAACTTCCTACCAACATAAAAAATCAACCGCAAAAAACTATTCTGGGTTTGTCGAGGATAACTACCTCTTATAGGGGCATAAACTTCTTGACATACTATATATAGGGGTTATAATGGGAAATAGTTGTTCTATGTAATTACTGACTTTTAAGCTGATATAGTTCCTTCTGGCGCTCATAAATGAGCTTAATAGGGAATCCGGTGTAAATCCGGAACACTCCCGGTGCTGTGATGGGGGACGAAAAGCACACGTTCTTACAAAACCTCGTAGGAACGGGAAACCACTGTCCCGATTATGGATGGGAAGGCGTGCTGAGTAGGTAGATCCCAGAGTCAGAAGACCTACCAGGAGGAAAGTAGATGGGAGTTATCGAGGAGTAACTCTATCTATTTAGAAGTGGGATTAAGAAAAACAGGGTGCAGTCCCGCCTTTCTTATAACTTATAACAGGAAGGCGGGATTTTTATTTTCTGGGAGGAGGTGGTAAGATGCAAAGAAAAGACAGGATTTTTTCACAAATAGTGAAAAGAGATGGGCGAATAGAGAAATTCAATCCTGAGAAAATTACGAATGCCCTTGCGAAGGCGGGGCAGGTAACAGGAGAGTTTAGTCGAGAAGTTGCTGATAAACTTACTGTTAGAGTCTTAAATTTAGCGCTAAATGTAATTACCAATCGTTTGCCTAGCGTAGAGAATATTCAGGATATAGTTGAAGAAGTGCTTTTATCTTCGCCGTATAAAAAGACAGCAAAGGCTTACATTCTTTATAGAGACCAACATAGGATGCTAAGAGAATTAGTTTCTAAAGCAAATGTAGATTTAATTGATGCATATTTAAATAAGACGGATTGGCAAGTAAAAGAAAACAGTAATATGAGTTTTTCGCTTCAGGGATTGAACAACTATATTTCCTCTGAAATAAGTAAGATATATTGGTTGAATAAAATATATCCCGCTGAAGTCAGAGAGGCCCATTTAAAAGGGGATTTTCATATTCATGATTTAGGGGTTTTGAGCGTTTACTGTGTAGGGTGGGATTTATGGGATTTACTCATGCAAGGATTTAGGGGTGTTGAAGGCAAGATAGAATCTAGACCAGCAAGACATTTTCGTGTGGCATTAGGACAAGTTGTGAATTTCTTTTATACTCTCCAGGGAGAAGCCGCAGGTGCTCAGGCTTTCTCGAATTTTGATACACTTCTGGCTCCTTTTATTTACTATGACCGTTTAAACTATAAAGAAGTCAAGCAGGCTTTACAGGAATTTCTTTTCAACTTAAATGTACCTACACGTGTGGGATTCCAGACCCCTTTTACTAATTTAACTTTGGATTTGACGGTTCCTTCTTATTTTGCTAACCAGCCAGTGATAATAGGAGGGAAAATACAAGATAGAAGATACAAAGAGTTCCAGAAAGAGCAGGATATGTTTAATAAAGCATTTTTAGAAGTGCTCCTTGAAGGAGATGCTCAAGGGAGAGCATTTACATTCCCTATACCTACATATAATATAACCGCTGATTTTGATTGGGATAACCCCAATTTGCACTTATTGTGGGAGGTAACGGCAAAGTATGGATTACCGTATTTTGCTAACTTTATAAATTCTCAGATGAATCCCGAAGATGCGAGAAGTATGTGTTGTCGGCTACGTATCGATAATCGCAAGTTAGAGAAAAGAGGAGGAGGGTTATTTGGAGCGTCTCCACTTACAGGGTCTATTGGAGTAGTTACAATAAACATGCCCCGTTTAGGGTTCCTCAGTAACGACAAAAGAGATTTTTTTGCACGTTTAGATGAGATTTTGATTCTGGCGAAGGAAAGCCTAGAGATAAAACGAAGAGTTCTGGACCGTTTTACGGAGAGGGGGTTATATCCTTACATGAAATTTTATTTAAGGAACGTCAAGAAAAGGTTTGGCCAATACTGGAAGAACCATTTTTCAACCATTGGTGTTTTAGGAATGAACGAAGCTTCTATTAACCTGATAGGGAAGAATATTGTAAGCCAGGAAGGACGAGAGTTTACCTTAGAAGTGTTGGATTTTATCCGTAACCGTTTAGTAGATTTCCAGTTAGAAACAGGTAACAATTATAATTTAGAGGCTACACCAGCCGAGGGAGCAACTTTTCGTTTAGCTCAAATAGATAAAAGTATGTATCCTACGATGGTTTGTGCTAACGAGGATGAATTTAAAAACGGTGCGCCTCCTTTTTATACTAATTCCACGCAGGTACCTGTAAATTATAGTGACGACATTTTTGAAATCTTAGACCACCAGGATGAGATTCAAGTGAAATATACAGGAGGGACAGTATTACATGTTTATTTGGGGGAACGGCCCGGCGATGTTAACAGTCTAAAAAAATTGATAAGAGTTATTTGTAATAATTATAAACTCCCATATTTTACAATTACACCAACATTTAGTATTTGCCATAGGTGTGGGTACCTGCCGTTTGAGGCAGATGTGTGCCCTCGGTGTGGGCAAGAATGTGAGGTATACTCAAGAGTAGTAGGTTATTTACGGCCTACCCGTCAGTGGAACGATGGGAAAATAGAGGAATTTAAAATGAGGCGATATATAAGATATGCAAACATATAAAGCGAAATTAGCTCCTTAAAAGGAGCTTCTTGCCTGATAAGAGATGTGAATATGAAAATAGGAGGATTACAGAAGGTTTCGTTAATAGATTGTCCAGGTAAAATTTCCTCTTGTATATTCACACAGGGATGCAATTTTCGGTGCCCCTTTTGTCACAATCCTGAATTAGTATGGCCGCACTTGTTTGAACCGCCCCTGGACAACAAAGATGTTCTTTTTTTTCTGTGGAAACGGCGGAATCAGATTGAAAGTGTGGTTATTACCGGCGGAGAACCAACGATTCAAAATGGGTTGGTAGATTTTATAATAAAAGTAAAAGAGATGGGATATTACGTTAAGTTAGACACAAACGGAAGTAATCCTACCGTTCTGGAGAAACTAATAGAAGACAATTTGATTGATTATATCGCGATGGATATAAAAGCTCCTTTTGAGAAATATAATTCTTTGTGTGGAATTGAGGTAAATTTGGCATCTATCAGAGAGAGTATAGAAATAATAAAGAGTTCATCTGTCTCTTATGAATTTAGAACTACATATGTGACTTCTCTTTTAAATGAAGAAGATATTTCAAAGATTCGAATATTCTTAGGGGAAAAATGTTCTTACAAAATACAGCCTTTCATTGAACGGAAAGAAAAAAGTACCACACCAACAGTAGTATAAGCCACTTAATTTTTCTGCAATTTTTTCTTCTGCTCATTTACCTTGCCATTAAAGCAACGTAATTATTGATATAAATTTTTGATAAATTTTATGTTAGGGGTGATTATGTTAGAAAGTCGATGTTTCATTGATTGTTAGTGATGTTTTGGGTATATCTAAGAAGCATTAGAAAGCCTGATAGTTGTAAGTTAAAGATAGAACAGAGGAAGCAGGTGCTTTTAGCGGCTTAATTTGCTTCTTTACGGTTTGATGAAAACCTATTGTAACCAACAAATTTTAAAGATATAATAAAACTGCATCTTTATTTTTGTATATGAAAAGAACGCCCAGATTAAAACTTCCTACCAGCATAAAAAATTGGCCAAAAGATTATAATGTCACATTTGTTATTAGAATTAGTTAAAAAAGAAAAAACTACATGTGAGCCTGAGCCTTTTCTGAAATGGGCAGGAGGCAAATCTCAACTTTTAAAACAGTTTCAGGCTCTTTTCCCCCCAAGATTTAATAACTATCTAGAACCTTTTGTGGGGGCAGGTTCTGTATTTTTCTATCTTTATAATACTGAACGCCTAAAGGGCAAAAAAACAATACTAATTGATTCCAATGAGGAACTTATAAATTGTTTCTTAGTAATTAAAGAAAATGTAGAAAGGTTGATAAGTATTTTAAAGGGGCCTAAATATGTAAACAAAAAAGAAGTGTATTATAGAATTAGAGCAGAGGAGCCCCAGGATAGATTTGAGAGAGCAGCCAGAACAATTTATTTAAATAAAACATGCTTTAACGGTTTGTATAGAGTCAATAGTAAAGGGAAATTTAACGTACCTTTTGGGAGATACAAAAATCCATTAATTTGTGATTCGAAAAATTTAAGAGCGGTAAGCATTGCTCTAAAAAATGTAAAAATTTTATGTGATGATTTTGAAAAATGTTTAGAATATGCAGGAAAAGGCGACTTTATTTATTTTGACCCTCCTTATCAACCTTTAAGTAAAACTTCCAATTTTACCAGTTATACTAAGAATGCTTTTTCAGAAGAAGATCAAAAAAGACTTTGTGAAGTTTTTAAAAGGTTAGATAAAATGGGGTGCAAAATTATGTT
>Ga0180301_10004434_pt1 | contig 10844 bp, 15 predicted proteins | sample GuaBasSediGuay16_FD_121797 | JGI IMG/M metagenome (GOLD analysis project Ga0180301, IMG submission 121797) | Subseafloor sediment microbial communities from Guaymas Basin, Gulf of California, Mexico - Guay16, Core 4569-2, 12-15 cm | ecosystem: Environmental > Aquatic > Marine > Hydrothermal... | reverse complement strand
TCTACCTCTTCTCACCAATGCTATCACCCACGTCAATACTATGCAGTAACGATTTATATTGTTGTCAAAATTGATAACAGTTATCTATTTCTATCACTGGTCTAGCGATAGAGTGTACCGTTACAATTGCACCCTAAGAAACATAAGAACTCGAGACTATTAGAGATACAAGATAATGATATCGTCGCTGAATATAGCACAAGAGGTATCGATAAGGTAAAGAGTAACACTACTAGTTTTTAATTGCGCTTCTAGTTCTTGTTAAGACAGTACTCTGTCTAATTAGTTCTAGTATCTCTGCTCCGAATTGATTAACAATCTCTGAAGTTTTCTTAACTGCTTTATTAAGTTTATCGATCTCTCTATTACCCCATACTCCTCCATAAGTCATACAGAACCATGTAGTGAATATACCGCGCTATGTTTCAGTATCCACGCTTTTTGGAGGCACTAACAGGCTTCATCTTAGCAGGCTTTCTCGAAGGTTCAGAGCAGTATAATACGAAGAGCCTGCCCTTGATGACTTTTAGAATACGACACCAGTCCTACTTCCAGTCGAGGATTAGTGCATAAGCGCTTAATGCCTTGATACAGCGACTTACGAAGACTAATGCTGCATTGCTCTTTCCAGAGCGTGTTATCCTAAAGAATCCAGCATGCAGCACTCCCTCCTTATTAATACCAAACCTAATATTCGTTACATCTCCTAGCTCATGGCTTACGACATTGCCGAACTCAATATCATAATACTTTAGCAACGGTACTATAAACTCTAGAATATTCTCCATTACCGCTTCTAGCTCAGGAGCCTCTAATCGAGGCGGGCGGGTTAATGCAGCCAACTCTGTAGCGGTATAAAGGTTCATGTATTTGTATGAGCATATGAGGTGCTTCGATAGCCTTAAGTCAAAGCTTAGTGTCTTAACGCTTAACAAGAACCTCCCTCACCTCCAATCATACGAAGAGACTCTGGGTAAAGCCTTGTAGGCGTATAGGCTTCTATGATTAATGCCTTAGCCACGACTATCGCTTCTCAGAGCCTAGTACAGCGCATAGGACGTGATAACCACCTTGCGAAATCATCTGCGCAATCCATTCCCTTTCAGATCTTAACAATTCGCAAGGCTCTTAACCGAGTAGCTGAAGTTTAATTCTAGAATGATGCTTAGACTGTAAATTTTACCCTCGCTAGCACTATAGCTCCTAGTTTCGCTTACGACTCTACTTTCACTGATGGATTCATCAAAGCTTCAAGCTTTACCTTGCATCCTGCTGAAGCTCTCAGCAATGCCTCTAGACTCTTTTCGAGTTTTTAACATGGCTCCTAGTGATACTTCTTCCCATTGTCTCAGCTTCAGTAATGGACTCACTTCTAGACTTGCTATAGCTTACGGTGTATGCCTCACTCCTACCCTTAGTCCATGAAGAGCCGGAGGCTTTAGTCTCGCTGTAGGTGTATAGTCTAGGATTCCTCTTAGTGCCATAATCAACCACAGTCCTACCCTTAATAAATATGGGAGCTTTACCATCAAGCCTCTGAACACTTTCGTTTCCGCTTCAGCTCTCAGCCTCAATAACTCCTTTACTCCTACCTCAAGTATCGCCCTTACCATAAGAGCCGTTGATATGGGATATGCTCTTGAAGCCCACTACACCTCCTAGAGTGAACATAACTCTCACTCCGGCTAAGCGCTTTAGAGCCCTCAATGCTTTCGCTCTCAGTTTTAACCTGATAACCGTACTTCTTGATTGCTTTTATCATAGTCCATGAGGCTTAAGCCCTTGCTTATACTCTCAATCTGGCCACAGGTGAAGCCCCTTACTCTAGCATGACTTGAGAAGCCACCTCTAGACTCAAAGATTCTTTCAGTATGTGCTCTAGTACGGCCTCACTTCAGGATTCGCCATGTGTTATCGTATGAGCTCGGCTTCTAGTATGAACCTTGCTTTATACATGTCGATGTACAGGATAATGCCCTTTCACACTCACTTTATCATTGTCGTAATCATGTACTCTGCATCATCATTGGACAATCTATATTAACTTCATATTGTTCGAGACATAGTCTTCTTTTTATTATCTTCATAAACCCCTTAGCTATCATAACTTTCCTAAATTCGTTTAGTCTGTTTAGGAGTGAACTAGGGCTTATTTGTATTCTTCTTGGGTAACGATCATCGAGGAAGGTTAGTCTCGATTAAAACTTTCGATATTTCGCTACTTAATTATTCATGTGACATCTAAAGGGTATTCATCATTCTTATTGGTTAAAGGTAGATAAATCGCTATTCTTATAGGTCTCCAAAGCCGTTAAAGTGCATAGAGTGAACAAGTATGACACTTGATAAATACCTATTCGGTACAGAAGATATATGTAGTAGTCGATACGTTAAGGTAATGTTTAGGAATATGGTAAAAGAGATATCATCAACAACCTATGCTACTCATGGTCTTTATGGTTATCCTGCAAAGTTCATTCCACATGTAGTAAGGTACGTCCTAAAGAAATATACGAACGAAGGAGATTGGGTTTTTGACCCTTTTGCAGGTTATGGTACTGTTGCCATTGAATGTTCCCTCATGGGTAGGAACTACATAGTCTGGGACCTTAATCCTATGCTAGAAATATTTGTCAAGGCTGCCACATCAACCTATATACCTGCCCCTGAAGAGATAATGGTAGATTGGAATTATAAGGGATCCTCTAGACCACGTTGGTCACATCTTGAGTATTGGCATCCTAGAGAGTTCCTAGAAGTACTCTGCAAGGGATGGGGTTATTATCGCCAGCGAATTCCTGATAGGTTGAAACCTATTGCAGCAATACCTTTGTTGAAGGTTACAAAGTATTTTTCATATGCAGATCTTCAAATAGCAAAACTCTATAAATCAAAGAAGGCTAAGGAGAGAGTAAGGAAGTTGCTTAAGGGTGACTGGAGATTCGAGTTAGGATGTTTATATAATGAAGAAGTCAAAGAAACCATAAGGAAGATACGTGAATACAATAGACTGAAGCCAAAGCCTGTTGAAAGCATTATAAAGTCGGGTATTGATTCTTTAAAAGAGGAATTAAATGAAGAAGTAGACATAATACTAACATCACCTCCTTATCTACAAGCCCAGGAATATATAAGATCATTCAAGTTGGAGTTATTCTGGCTTGGATTTACTGAACATGACGTTAGGAAATTACAGAAAGCTGAAATCCCCTATAACTGTCTTCCTCATGTGGAGATAAGGAGTGAAACCTATGAACAGTATAAAAGGAAGGTTAAACAATTAAGACACAAGAAGTTACTTGAAATATATGAAGCTTATTTCAATTCCTTAGCATATTTTCTCAAGAAAGTACATGACAAGGTCAGAAAACATATCTGCATATTCGTCGGTCCTGTAAAGATGAGAAACATTAAAATACCTATTGATGAAATATTAAAAGAAATGTTAGAGCACATGGGATGGATACATGAGAAAACCTATATTGACACGGTAGTATCTAGGAGACTATTTAAGTCAAGAACAAATCCTGCCACAGGATTACCTGATGAGAGAATGCAGACTGAACACTTACTTATTATGAGAAGAGGACGCTAATTTTGACAAATGCCTACCTTCATTAATGGGCCAGTTCCATTACAATTTTGTAATGAGTAAAAAAAGATGCACTTTTTACGACCTTATGTTATCTCAGGTAGTATCTTGAGGAATGATCGTGATTTATACTTCATCTCTCAATAATGTAATATGAATAGCAGAATCAAATCAGGTGATAGTAAATGGTTATATATAGGGTGGTGTACTTCTTGCCCAAAGAGAAGGTATTAAGATTTAATCCAATGTTCAGAATATTCTACTATACATTTGAAACTCTTCTTAATAAATTAATGAATTATAAAGATGAAGCAAGAGGAGTTATCGATCCTATAAAGGAGGTTGTATTGGCATTAAGGAGGACCTTAACATTATGGAGACGAGAAAAAGACTTTATAGCTGGATGGTACAGCGAAATATATCCGATTATTCAATTCACGATATCCTCAATTAATGCTAGATACGGTAATTTCATCGAACATTTCCTTATCTCCCCTTTCGAAAATGCTGAGGTTAAAGTTAAACTAGGAAAAATAATGGAAATACTCAATTTAGGAAAATATTCTTTTGAGAAAACCAAAGGGAAAACAGATCCTAATAGAAAAGAAATAGATATGACACTAGTTAGAGACGATAAGGTATTTTTCGTTGAACACAGAACTAGCACAGAAGGAGGAGGTAAAACAGGTCAGGAATCAATCTTTGATAAGTTCGTCATATTTCTTGAAGACACTCAAAGAAAATTACATAACAAGCCTTGTTTCTTTGATTATTTATCAAAGAAGTTCAAGGAAGTATTTTTTGTAATTACGATATTCTTTGATAAATATGGAAATATAGCAAAACTTAACAATCCCTCCGTAAAAGGGAGGATAGATTCGTTAATAAGATATGGAAACGATATCCTTGGAAAAATAGTTCCGATGCTTGTTGAAAAGAAAATGCTTCAAGTTCAAGGTTCGTTGAATGAGGGAACTATTTTCTCAGATTGGATATCCGGAAGAATAAAGTTAATTTATAAAAGAAGTGATCAAATTGAAAAAGAACTTTCATTAAACTTCATGCTATTGATAGGCCCAGAGGCTCTTCAATTCTATGGAATAGATCCAGAAATTGTGGATAATGAAGAGAAATTTAGTAATTATCTATTGGACGTCCTCTCCGAAGCAATTGCTGACGATTTCTGGATTTTATTCTCCGTATTACTGAATGAAATTAAACTACAAAAGGAATTCAATATCAAGAAATTGCCCGTAGAGTATATTGTCGAATATGTAGAAAATCATTCAACGTTCAGGGAGAAAATTTACAATATCGTCTCGTCTCATGACAACTTAGAGGATATTTGGAGAGAATTGAATTCAGAAATATCTAGGGAATTATATTCTATCGTGGAATATCTAAAGGAAAGAATGAAGGTAGTCAGACTCATAGAGAGTAATGATGTTTCGCAAACGCTTGAATACATCAAAAAGGAGGTCTACGTTGGTTTGATGTTCTATAAATTTGCCTATGGTGATATAAGGTAAAAATTTGTAAACATTCTTGCCACCTTTTTCCCCATTATCTAGACTTAGCCATCGACATATAAGTGTCTTTCTTACTTCTAATCTTTTTATAAGTTTGTAAGAATAAATTCTAGTATGAACCATAGGGTGTGGACTTGCCCTTATTGTGGTAGTAAGACAAAACCTATAGCTTTCAAGGAACAAGATGTTAAGGATAGAGTTAAGAGATTTATAGTCATTGTACAATGCGAAAAATGTAGCAGAAGATGGGTTGACGAATTATGATATAACTAGCAAAATAAGATGGTTGTGATGTTAGATATCTCTGATGAACGTGATCTACTGGAGAAGCTTAAAGGAGCTATAAATGAGGCTCTTCGAAATAGAACATTAGAGGTTTTATATCTACATGTTAGGGGGGATTTTACCTGAAAGTAAAGATACCATTAATTTAGCGTCAATAAGATTTTCTAATTCTTGGAAGAGTTGATGGAGTGAGGGTTGTGTCCATCAGATAGAAATAGATTTCGCTCTTTTCTTTAAGGAGAAAGTTCCAAATTTAGGTAAGCCCTGTGTTCTAGGCGTTGAAGTCGAGTATTATAGACCTAGTACGAGGATGAATTTCCATGAGGGACTTAATCAAGCCTTAGCCTATCTTAGAATTGACTTAGATAAAGTATCATTACTTTATATATTTCATCCAGAAGTTCCAGGAAAACAAGCATGCCGACACTATGGAGGTCCTAGTAACTAAGCTAAGATTCATCATAATGCTCTATTAAAGATTGAGGATGAGTTAATTGCTGAATTATGAATTGAGATTAGGCAGGGATTATTAAGAGCATTACTCTTAGACTATGATAGAATCGCCTTGTTGAAATTATGGGATAAAATCAATAAAATCTTATAAGGGGATTATAATAACTTCACTAGTATCAAGATAGAAGTACCTAATCTCAACGTATTCAACGAAATAGTTAAACTCATAGAGGATAAGAGTAAAACATTTAATTAAGGTGTTAGTTCCCTCTCAAAAGTGCACGTTACTTAATTATCTCATACTAAGAGGTTTGTTCGTCTCTAACCTCGAAACAAGCTATTCTAGAGATTGAGAGGAGATATAAGCTCCAAGTCAGGATTCTTGATAGAAGCTTCTTAGAAGCCTGAAAGTATATTAAAAAGAAGATTTTCACTTCCAGATAGGGACAAGCCTCCACTTAGCTAATTCTGAGAGTAGTTCTGGATTGCTTCTAAGTACTTTCATCACATACCCTCATCCAACTACTAGCTTACCATTGATATAAGTCTACTCAATATTTGACTTGCGCTCCTTTGGAGACTCATATAAACCTTGACTTCACTTGAACTGCTAATACCCTATCGATGACTAGACCTATTTCACAATCAGATTTCGTAGTACACTTCTATAGTGATCTTTTCCCTCAGTCCCACCTTCGCATACTTGGGTTCTAAGCATTGAGTCTTCTAAGCCGAGTAGCTTCAATACTCCCCCTAACGTAGACTCTTCTATGCCTGAAGCATAGGCTATTCTTCACAATGAGAATTCTAAGCCTAGCTATTTGCAAGTTAAGTATATGGCTACTGCTGTTAGTGTTTGAGACTTTAGTGAATTCTTAGATCTACCTAGCTTTGAGAGCCTGAGCAAAGAATCTAGCTAATAGCAGGAACCTTCACTCTGAATTAGGTTGGCTCTGTGCTGAGTCACAACATGAACCAAACATAGAAGGTGCTATAGCCCAGATACTAGAAGAAGCTCAGAGGGTGATAGGATTGCAAGTCCATGAAGCGAAGCTACAACATGCTCTAAAACTAGCTAACGATGTTGTTAAGACAAGGGGCATGGCCTACATCGATGGAATATGGATTCTCACTGGCGAGAAGGTAAGCTTGGCTAAACTCTTCAATAGGATATTGGATGAGGTGGCTAATGAGAATGTTCCAGCCTATAGGGTAGCCATTCCCGTAAAGCGTAGAAATAATAGAATTGTGCTGTTAGTAGATACTTGTAACTTTCTAGACGTAAAGGATGTAGTAAAGGTAACTAAATGGTTGAAGTCTGTTATGGTAACTATAGGACTAGGGTTGAGGTATAGGCCTGAAATGTTTGATATGTTTGGCATAAGGGATTACATTTACATTCATCCTCTCAGGGGCACTTTGAATGCATGTATAGCCCTAATGCATGTCGTAGCCTACATTAAGAAGCCTTGTTATAAGCTTTAGCAGTTTACTCATGCTAGTTCTAAACCTTCTATCGAGCTTTACTTCCCTTCCATTTAATATTATTGCATGAAGCCTAAGACCGCTATCAAGCCTATAGATAACCGCTACCTTCCCCTTATCAAATATGCATACTTCAAGTTCCAAACAGCTCCCTTTAGCTTAGTGAACGATGACCTCATTAAATGAGGAGCGTTTAGGCCTTAAGCCTTTAGAAAGTGTCTATATCTTCTCCAGTTCCTTAAGAAGGCTTGACATGATTCTAAGAGTTTCTTCAAACTTTTGGAGCATTAGATCCCATAGGTTGCGATAATTACTTGGCGGATAGTCTTCACCAAATATTCTTAGAGCCTTTACAACCTCTTCTAAGGATCTACCCTCAAGAGTATGTGCTTTGGGATGCCTCAGGTCTCGTATAGCACTCCACACTTGATATATCTGCTCATACCGAGAGTCATTTGTAATGATAGCTATGAGCTTGAGCAACATTATGGTACCTAACGAGTCTAAGGGATTACCGCTAAAAGTGTTCTTAGCAAGCCTCTCAGGGTCTAAGCCTCTCCTCTTCGCTTCTTGCCGGACTAATTCCCTTAGCCTCTCCGCGGATATGTTAAATAGCTTGGCTAGGCTTGCAACCCGACTCCAGAATTCATCCTCACTGGCTGGAGGCATTGCGATTTCACTAGCTATTTCGAAATCCTCTCTTAGAAGAACTCCTTCCTTAATGCCTCGATTCTTACAAAGTAATTGGAACTGTTGATTACATGTTCTGATGAGCTTGAATATCCTGCGTACAAGCTCCTGGTAGGAGACCTCGGGGGTAGGTTCAGGACAATGTTTTGCGAATTTCTCTAGCTCAGAAAGGTTGAGAAATACCTTATCATGCTTCAGACAGTAGTGGTACTGCACTACAGTATGCTTATCATCATATGCCACAAATCTGTAGTATCTGCATCTATCTAAACATTTGCTCATGAATTTCTACTCTCCTCAAGCTTTTCGAGGATTCTTACTAGGATATCATCAATAGTTAGGTGTGAAGGGAGTTCCATACGTTTAGCAAGCTCTTTAAGCTTTTGATATGTGTTATTGGAGATTAATACTGCTCGATAACCTTCTATAGCAGTTAAGGGAGCTAGCCAATCAACTAATCTCACTTGGATCTTGAGACTAGCTCTCTTGATAATGAATCCCTCTTGTGGGTGAGGTTGGGGTCTAAAATAGCGAACTGCTATGGAAAGATTATCAAAGGTCATTCCTATGTTCCCTTCTTCTTCAACTTTCTTATCAAGCTTTACTAAAGTGATGGTATCTAAGTAGCTCTGCCTATTAATTATCATTTTGAAGGGCATCTGTAGTTGCTGCCGAGGACCAGCTACCTGGAGAGGCTTTTGCTCAATATAACCCTCCAAAGTACCTACATGAAGTCTTTTATCTAGGATGATGACATATACCAAGCCTCTTAATTCCATGTCAAGGATTGTGAAAGGGTACCCAGGAGGATTATAATTCGGTACTCCTGAGGGAAAGGCTTTTATTATCTCTCCAGCATCGATCATCATCAGTCCTTCAAAGATTGGTGTCCATAGCTCTCTGATATCCTCCACTGGTGTGAGACCTACTACCTTCATGTTAACCCACACCTCTTAAGTGCTCTTTTAACGGCTTCACGGTCAACTAGCTTGTAGTGAGTATACCTTCTGCTCTTGTAAGTTATATCCACTATACCTTCTCTAACTAGCTTCATCAACTCAGCTGGCCAAGCCCTCACCTCATGCCATTCCCATCCCAAGAAATACTGATCACCTAACCTAGACTCCTCCACCTTAACCGCTCTTTCAAGTATCCCAGCATAACGCGGATTTTCCCTTATCAGCCTGCATATCTTATCCTCAAGACTCAACTCGCTCACCCTAGGAAGAGAGTGTGTCCGTACTATTTAAATATAACACGCCATGCTATCACTAGAAGCATACCATCATAGAACATAATGCAATAGGGGATGACCCTAGGAATAAAATCCTTCAATATCCCATGCTTTTCATCATTCTCTTAAGCTTTTCCTCATTCCTCCTGATATATACTAGCCAGAATCTTAAGGCTCTCTCCGTAGCTTCGGAGAAATTCCTAACACCTAGAGTTGGGCCATAATCCTCTACTACCTTATTGATTTCATCTATCAGGTCAGGGGATAGGTAGATGTGTTTTGAGACCTTCATCCACTCACCTCATTAGCTAAATTGACGGGCTCAAAGATTGAAGGGGATCAGACTACATGTTTAGTATGCAGACCTAGTCTTTTGCTTAATGCTTAGGATAGTGTAAGTGAGTAATATCGTGGTATTGGAAGCTATGTAATTATTGTCGATAGGGAGATTTCCAAAGCCTAGTATCCTTATATACTTATCATGTACAGTGTGCATGTTGGGAGAGTATGGCGAAAGTGAAGCCTAACTGGGAGAAGCGCAAAAAGCGTCTGCTACTTACTGAGAATGCTTTAGTCCTAGTCACGATCTACTTCATGGAGTCTGGTAGGCTTGGTAATTATTCCGCTATTGGTAAGCAGGATGTTGTTAATGAGGCTGGTAGGCTCTATGGCCTATCAAATAAGACTGTACTTAAGGCTATTGAAACACTCAAGGAGAAAGGCTTAGTTGAAGTAGTTGAGGAGCATAAGTTCCCCTTCAAAAGCAAGCTCAGGCTTACTGATTTAGGGAGGAAGATTGCTGTCTTCCTAGCTGAGGTTGAGAGACTAATGCCAAGTTCTGAGAGGTATCCAAGGCTTCTTGCTAACCTTTAGTGCCTATGTTTAAGCGTTGCTGATTTAGGTAGGCTAAGAGTGTGTAATAATGATTCACTATGGGCTGGAGTGATGGAATTGCTGAGGGAATTGAGAGTTTGAGAGATTCCATAGCCACTATTATCATAATAGCTGTATTCTTTGGTTATCTCATACCAGTACTTCAAAATGCCTTCCAGCCAGCTAGGTTCTGATACGTCCTATCTAGACCATGTGGTCAGCATAGCACGCCTTTCACTCACTCTTTTAAGCGTAGTTGAGCTTACCGGAGTGTTGGCGATTTTCATAAAGGCTATTAATGATTGAGAGTACGGAATTGCAAAGGCTATTGTATTACTCACTGGTTCGCCTATTGTCGCACTCATAGCGGTGGCAATATTGCCCTCTATGGTGTCGAAGGCCAGGGGCCTAGTGTTGCTGGCTTTAATTCTGTTGATAGGCGCTATGCTAGGGATAGTTTTGTGGATTTTGAAAAATTTAGATTTGCTTTCTTAAACTTTGTCAAGCTCTCCTTCCAGATAATGCTCGGGGGGTTAGACAGGAAGCTTATCTAGTCTTCGTGCAGTCATATGAGAATGGAGGGTTTAAATAATGAGTTCATCACGGAATAGGGGTCCGTTCGTCGCGAGTTCGTCATGTTTCAGCCCGTCTGGAGCGGCTTCTTCATCCCATAGTATCTTTCATTAAGCTGTTATTAAATCTT